>Ga0070749_10000067_pt1 | contig 52584 bp, 59 predicted proteins | sample VirMetDEL_Nov_18_FD_75180 | JGI IMG/M metagenome (GOLD analysis project Ga0070749, IMG submission 75180) | Aqueous microbial communities from the Delaware River and Bay under freshwater to marine salinity gradient to study organic matter... | ecosystem: Environmental > Aquatic > Marine >...
AGGGGCGGACCTGCGAGAGATTACCATAGGTTAAGAGATTCCTTTTCTTTTAATCGTACATATGACTCAATACCCACAGCCCGACCAATAGTATTATACCACATCCTAGTATTGTCATCATCTCTATCCCTCATTATCGAAACCAGCTTCTGATGTTCCTGTTATTATCTCCTCAATAGCTTCAAAGTAATCTAGGAATGGTATCTTAAGTAATACTTTCTTACCATTCTTGATTAAGAAATACTCATCATGCGAACCATCATCATTGAAGTCATGATGGTATGTTGATTTTGTTGAGTTGTTAGGATCAATCGCTTCCTTTAACATTTTCTTTTCTTTTTGACTTAGCATATTAACGAACTATGACGAAGTGGTGTTGTAGTCAACACGATACGAACGGGTAATGATTTATAAGCAACTCAGGGAGTAATATTTGATTTGGCTGATCACACTCATGCGGTAACTCTTGCTGGTTTGGCTTGATTGTATCAAAATACTGTTTATGTAGAAATGTTAATTCAATAATTATCGGTACTAATACACCATCTATTTCAGTGTATTTGTTAGAAACATTTGAATTAGTGTTATTACCATGAGCGTGAATGAGCGCGTGTGTTTTGTTAATTTTCTCAATGATCTTACTATTCTTGTATCTGGGATGACCCAGCATATGAACTTCAACAAAAATTTGATCTAGTTTGTGAATATACTCTTCGAGTAGCCAATCAAAATATTTGTATTCTCCACCTTCAATGTCCAGTTTTAATGATATTCTATCATATGAATGAAAGTATTCCTCGAAATTGGTCTTAGTTGGTGCATTGTACACATCAACCATTTTCTCAAAGAAATTCAGCTTATTGTAGTGTGAGTGGTTTTTAAAACGATTATCAGCTAGGAAATCCGATAGACTGCCACGATTACCGAACTGATGGTCGTAACACATCGCATCGCAATGATTATTTTCAACATAATCTAACTCAAACGAAATATCATTACCAATACCTCCAGATAGTAAAACATCTGAAGAGATTCTAACCCCAACATAACCACCGTCTCCTGCACGGCCATATCTCTTCTTTTCGAGAGGAGATTCATACACTATAAAATCTTCAATCTTCAAGCTTATTATTCATTCTCCTTGCAGCCTCACTAACTAATGCTCCTATGCCTGCACCTACCAAGGTTCTTCTTCCAAACATGCGTCGGTTGGATTTTTGCCTCTCTAACTTAAGTCTTTTACTTTCGTGAATATAAGTACCGAGAGGCGTTACTGTGGTTCTATATTTTCCTGTAAGCCCACCCATTGCCGCTCCTATTGCTGCTGACGATGCATAACCCGCTTTATTATCCTTCGCTTTTCTCTTTTCAAATTCATGTAATTCAAAGGATGCTCTTCCTAGTTGTATTAATTCATTCATATTAACAATTCCATGCCCGTAGGCTTTTATTTATTCGTGAGTTAGGGTCGCTTGCGGTCTTTGCGCTAGTGCGTCTCTTCTTCATGCCTTCCATGCGAGCACAGAATGATGCACGACGCTTAGCTGCCTTGCCGCCTTTCTTTAACTTAGATGGGTCTTTAGTTACCGCAGTCTTGAGCTTACTACCTGGATTCTCTCTGCGATAACTCTCTACGCCTTTTTGATTTAGTCCACCTGATGCACGCTTGCCTGCTTTGCGTGTCCATGCCGCTGAACCAAACTCAAGCAAACTATCCAATGCACTTAGCTTTACTTTCCGTAGGTGTGGGTTATTTCGCATGTGGCCCCCGTAGCTTAGCCTTTTTCTTTAATGAATAGCCCTGCTCGGTATATGAATCCACCAATTTTCTATATTTTTTAATATCTTTAGCCTTCTTCCAGCCTTGCTTTTTGGGAAATTTTTCATCAGGGACTACGCGAACCATGTCTTCATCTACACCTTTTTGCCTAGCCATTTTCAAGAATTTCTTGATCTGCTTTTTTCTACCAAACTCTAATGGCTCATCTTTTGCTTCCATTTCTCTATTAGCTTTCGCTAGGCATTTGCCTGCCTTATTACATTTATTTGCGTGTGGGCAAGTTTTGCATGGATTAAATGGTCTAGCTAACTCGATCAAGCGATCATGTGCACTCATCTCGGTCTTTTTCTTGCGTTTGCCAGCTACATATCCACTTGTAGTACCAGCTACTGCACCTGCACCTGCGATGCCTGCGACCTTGCCCACTTTACTTGCTTTAGCGCGAGCTGCCATCATTTGTTTTCTAGCTTCCGCTTTCTTAGCCATTGCACTGCTATATTTTGATGATGGACCAAGGCTGAATGGATCAAGTGTTTTTATTCGCTCTTTGATGCCCTTCTTGCCTTTTGCTTTTTCAGCTGCGGCTTTCGCTTTAGCGTAGTCTCTACCTGATGCCTTGTTGGCATAGTCTAAGATTCTACTCTTTAATTCTTTTAGTCTTTTTAAATTCACGATTCTAATACTCTTTTTGTGATTCTTTTTGAGCCTGATTGCTCAGCTTGCTTAAGCCTACCTTTAAGCCTCATGCGCTCTTTGTTTTCTTTTATGACATCCTTTACCTTAATACCATTTGGCATGGTGTGGTATGGCTTACTATCCACCTTACGCTTTAAGGATTTAAGTGCTCTACGAAAATGTGCTGAGTGACCAAACTCAATGATGTGCTGTCGGAGGGCTGACATATAGTTATTCTTTTTCTTACTCCTCCTGTGCCCCTCTTTACCTTTCCTCATTCTGCGCTTACGAGCTTCCGCTGGCGAGAGTGGGTCTTGCTCGCGAACTATTCTTCCATCTTTATCTATTGGATCAGTCTTCTCCCATGGTTTCTTACCCTGATTTCTACCATGCTTCTCAAGTGCTTTTTGCCTTCTGCCTAAACGAGCTAACCCTCTAGAGCCAAACTCAAGGAGGTCACCCAAGCTTGATAGTTGAACATTTCTTTTCTTCATTGCTTGATTTATAAGTTTTTGACGCTTATTTGGGTCTACAATATTCGCAAATTGTCTCTTAATTGAGAGAATGCTATCTAGTCTATATCTGAGCCTATTCTGCATCGTCATCTTCCTCATCATCCAATGAGAAATCTGCCTCGAAGTCTACGACATCCTCATCAAAGTAATCATCAATAGCCGCATCAACGCATTGCAAGATGTCTACTTCCGTTAGGTCGCTCTCCTCTTCCCATCTATGGAAGAGACACTTTAACTCATGGATGACTTGTTTTCTTGCTTCTGCTGCTTGACTCACAAAATAGACCGCTGTGTCAACGATCGTAGAGCCAAGATACCAATATAAGAAATGTAAATACGAGACAGAATAGAGTGATGAGGCTCACTTCTTAGCTCTAATGTGTGAGTGAATATATTCCCTCCAGCACATAGCAAATGTTTTAGCATCCTCCTCATTGTCCACTGTTACTGGATAATTTGGCCAAACAAAGTCGGGGTCAAACTCATAAAGAGCCTTTAATGTTAGTGGCGTGCCATCTTTTAGGAATATTTTATATTTACCTATTTCTGATGGATGAACATCCATCTTTGGCTCTACTTTTTGATAGTCAATTAATTCTCCTTTTTCTTTCATGGCATTCTGTAAATAGTTAAATGCATAGGTAGAAAGAAAATCATATTTAGCCTTTTGTGCCAGTATTTTATCGCGAACGGACCTACAGATTTTGTTACCAATCTGGTCATAAGTCTTCATTCTTATTAACAAATAAACATATCTTCGCGCCTTTTGGCAAGTCAGAAATATCAAATATATTTATCGTTAACTCTGGATACATATGCGATAGGTAGTTCTTTAGTGATTTCTTTCTATTATATATATTGTCTTCCTTATCAAATATCGTGACACTATGTTTCCTTGAACTAGAGAACTTTTGCAAAAGCGTCTCTAGCTCCCTATATCTTTCCAAGCTTATCGTACTCTCTAACATCTTCTTGGTGTAATACTAGTAATTCACTAAATGCTTTAGCTGCAGTCAACCAAACAACACCATTGCCAAGCATTCTTAGTCGTTCAATTCTAGTTTCGTGTAACCCGCGGGTAACAACATCAGACTCTCCACCCAATCTGGGTTCAACTTCCTCGTCTTCTCTTGATTCGCTGCTTGACCGCAGAGTGTGTTCTCCTTCTCTATCCCCCTCTTCTTCGTATTCATCATCAGATTCGATGCATCCAGAGTTCTTGGAGTCGCCCAAGATTGTCCTTGGTGCTTCCCATGGGTATTGTGGTCTCCCTGGTCTTGCTGGCCATTTGATGACTGGGTGAGTTCCTTCAATATTGATTCTGTATTCTCCGTCAACTCTTCTGCTACTCGGGAAGCCTTCATCATATATTCTGGCGAGTGCAAGGCAGTGCTCTGTTTCACCGCAATTCTCAAGGGTTTGTGTAGGTTGATGCCCTCCTTCTCCTTCCTTGCCTTCCTCTTCTCCCAAGTTTCCATAGACTCCGTTAGGTGATCCGATACTATTGGTGTTGGCCATTTCTCCATCGCATTTACAGCTTCTCCTAGCTTCGCGCCAAATACTTCCCCCGACCTCTCTCTCTTCATACGAAATCCTCCAGGGGTAATCTCCGCCGCATTGGGGGCATCGCCCGTGTCCGACGCTCTCGTCGTTGGCCATAGCTCTGGTATCACTTCCTCCCGCAAGTTCTTGCATCCCCCCTTCTTCTTCGCTTCCTCTAGTTTCTCCACACTCCGAGGTGGCAAAACATCCATCGTTGAGGGGGTAGCCCATTGTTTGTCGAATGCATCCTTCAATTGTTGATTGGCTTCTTTGCTCGCCTCCTTGTAAGCTTTGACCATCTCTGGGTCTATCTGCTCCCTCAAGTTGCTCGGCTTCTGCCTGTTCTTCCTGTGACCATTCGTAGCCTGTGCCTTCATCGCCTCGTAACTCCGACTCGGTAAGTAATCCATTGTGTTGGGTGTTGCCCAGCTCTCCCCCATCCCCTTCTCCACATCTCTCAGTTGAGTCCTGTGCGCTTCCCTCGTCGGGTCTGCCGCTCCATTCATGTCCGAGACTTGCGGGGTCGGCCAAGTATCCCGTTGTAAGGGCTCTGAACTTGAGTTCATCAATATCGATCCATCCTTGATTGCCTCGCTTGAATTGATCCCAGGGGGCACTCCGAGGGTCTGATCTAAATGAGAGCGAAAAGATTCGCTTGCGGAGATGTGGCGCACCAACCTCGAACGCAGAGTATATTCCTCCCTTAACCATGAAACCATCCTCTGCCAAGTCGCTGACAACTGTGTCGAGTCCAAGCGAGACGTGCCCGTCGACGTTTTCTCCGAAGAATGCTCTAGCATTACATCCATTAACAACTGCCCTGGTGTATCCCCACATTTTTCCACGCTTCCCCTCCAGTCCCGCTCTATTCCCTGCACTACTAAAGTCTTGGCATGGATATCCGGCAATGACGAGGTGTACTTTGTCTCGAAAGAGGTGCGCAGGGAATTTGGTAACATCCGTGAAAATAGGGGCTTCATCCATCTCACCCCTTTGAATTTTTTGCGCCAAGAGTTCGACTGCATAGGCTTCGATCTCCACATAAGCGACGACTCGCAGGTTTGGTATAACTCTTCGCACTCCGAGGTCGAGACCTCCGTATCCGCTGAATAAGCTAATGCACGTAACTTCTTTGTCGTAATTATCCACATTTCTCCTCCTTGAGTTGTAGTCTAAGTTTAGAATATTGAAACCCTTCAACAAAAAACAGTAATTCTATTGCTCCATCTTTGTCAGATATTGAAGCGGATATTGATGCAGGTGTTTCCCCAAATAATATTTTATCTATATCCCACCCCTTAGTTCTTGCCACCATTTTACACAATTCAAACATCCATTTATGAGCCTGTGGCAAAAAATTATGCCATGCTTTCTCTTTGGCTCTAAACGCACATATCATGGGGATTAGTAGTCTTAATTCGGGCCCAGGGGCAGTGTTGTATTCTAAATCACAAATCATTTTCTTTTATTTCTATTTCCTTTATATCCTTCAGGAAAATTATTCTATCATCACCATCTAAAACGCTCTTGTCAAAGATGCCATCACGGGAAATTGATAGAATATTACCCCTCAAACAATCATAAACTACTAGCGTCTCAAAGTTTATGACTTTCTTAATCCAATCATTATTCCATTTTATTTTATCGCTATATACCCTCATAGAGTACACAGTACCATTGAGGTCTCCCATATAGTTTCCATTATTGAATAATCTCATATCAAAGGGAGGTGGAAGAGAGAGAGGTAGGAGGAACCTCCCCCTCTTTTACCCCATATGCCAGAGGGTTCCACCAAATGTTATTGTAGGTAGGGGGGCTTAAGCCCTCCCTACTACTAACAGGTAGACCCTTATCTATTATAAGCGTTTTGACTTGGGTCATACCTCTATAATAATCTTCTCAGGTTTACGAACCATTGTTCTTCTCCCTGGAGAGGATTCCTTTTCAATTCTAAGTTCTTTAACAGCCGCAGAAATCTGTCTCTTGACTGTTGTAGCAGAGTGTCCTTGCTCAACCATCTTATTAACCAAATCCTGTTGCGGTAGCCATTCGCCTTTCTTTAGCTTTGATAGATATTCTATTGCATCAGGTATGCAATCGTCTGCCTGTGGTCTACCGCCTGGTCTTTTCAACTTCTGTGGGTCTAGCTCGTCAACTCTTTCAAACAAAGGGAATTTCATCTTCACAACAAAAGGCTCAGGCGTTTCAAAGTTTCGCACTGTTGCATCCACGGTGAAACACCCGTGTTCTTCATGCTCGGTCATAACAAGAATAGTATCAGGTGATCTAGCGAAAACACCACTGCCTGAAATTCTATCAATTGGAGACTTGGCTGCTTGATTTCCCTTTGAGAAGTGTGTAGCGAAAACTACCGCGGCACCTGTCTCTAGAGCTAGATGCTCCATTTCATTCATAAGCGAATTGATATCACCCGCGGCATTTTCGTCACGATTACCTAATGTCTTATAGATAGGATCAAGTATAACCATGGCAAAATTAGCATTCGCCATCACTCTAGTAAACTTTGGTCTAATGTTTTCCAAAGCTTGAGCCCGACCTCTCAAATTCCATATGTATAAATTGTCAGATGGTATATCTATACCCTTAGCATCACATATGCTCTTAACTCTCTCCCTCATGTAATACTCAGGAATCTCAAAGTTTATGTATAAACATTTACCTTGAGTTGTATTCATGCCCCAAAATGGCACACCATTAGCAGTGGAGATAGCCATATCTAAGAGTGACCAACTTTTATAAGTTTTAGAGCTACCACCAATAACTAATGATAACTGCCTATGCAGTAAGCCCTCAATTATCTCGGGAGGCTCAGACAAATCTTCGTTATAAAACTCCTCTTGGGTTTGTATCTCAGGGAACTTATCAGTTATATGAGACTCCCAATCTTTCCATGACTTTGAGCCAATATTCGTAGCCAAAAGAGTTTGTGCTTTCCCCGTGTCACCTCTCGTGCAACCAGGTAATCTAGATAATCTTGATGGGTCGCTATTTTGCGTATCTACATCATACTCACTAAAGTGATCAAATAATAAAGCCACCCGCTCATCATATTGCTTTTGATCCCGAGCATTAACTCTGACGATGGCATGAAGCGACTTATTTCCGCTGTAGCAAACTGCTGCACAAGGTATCTTGCTTTTCTTTATTAACTGCCATTGTTGCTTTAATGAAATTGTATCAAATTCAACAAGAGCATGATCATAACGCTGTATATTGTGTCGCTTGCGACCTTCCTTTACTTCCCTTAGTGGATTAATGGAGAAATATAAACCTTGGTTAATTTTCCCATTCTTATCACTTGCCGAAAATATCTCTGTTACATCACCACCCTTGGATTCTATCCTCTTTGTCCATTCCTCGCATTTGAGTATGGGCATTGCACCAACGGGAGACTCACCTCCATTTTCATTTCTCTTAGCTACAACTATTTGTATTTTATCTTCTGGCGAAAATAATGCATTAAGGAAATTAATAGTTGGATTCTCTAAAGGCTCTGGTATTTCATCAGCTTCATCCAAAGCATATATAACAGGCTCTTTCTCCTCTATTGGTTGTTGAAACTGAAAGTTATAATCTCTTTGTACACGCATCGGTCTGTCCATTGTGCGACCATGACCTATTTCATCTCTAGGCGGTCTTGATAAAACTGACTTTATAGTAGCATTTATCTCCGCCTCTCTTAATCCATCTAAAGCGCCACGTCTATGTAACACTTCAAACATTCTTTGTGGCTCCCACTTTGCATCACGCAACTGGCAAGCCGCATCCATTAATGCACCATTCCGTTGACCTTCGGGTGCTCCATATTTTAAATATTCCTCCGTCTTTTGGGGGATTCTTCCATAATCCATTATATAACCTCCTGTATAGCATAATTTAAGATGCAAAGTGCATCCGCTTGATTATCATCCTTGATATTTTGGCATGGATAGATGCTTTTAGCTGCCTCTATCATTTCTTCCTTACTAGCATTACCTTTTCCCGTGGCATGTTTCTTAATAGTACCAACAGGCACGCCAGTATGAGGGATACCTGCCTCAGCGCAATATGATGCGACATGAGACAAGTAACCCCCATATGCATGGGCTGCATCTACACCAAGATGCCTCCTGACTTCCTCAATTACGATTACGTCAGGTGTAACAATTTCAGCTAGTTTAGTTAAGAATTTCTTGAACTTGAGGAACTGCATACCATGCCCCTCAAACCTCGATAACTTGAAGTCATTTGTCCCAGAGTCAATAACACCACCACACCTCGTTGCCCATCCTAGTTTAGTGCCTAAATCTAGGCAAATTAGGTTCAATCTTCTAAATCAGGTGTCATTGCATAGACACGTGATTGAGGTGGCCAAAAGATGCAAGTCTCAAAATATTCCAATAAATAAAAAGCGAAAGCCATATTGAAATCCTGACCCTCAAAAGTGAATGAAGTCCTAACATCTTTTGGTAGTATTCCTTCTTTTACCTTTTTGTCATAAGCCATTCTGAATTTACGAACGCGCTCTGGGTCCCAGTTGTCATTGTCTTTTTTCTCTGCGGTTTCGGTTTTATTATTTGGTTTCTTCCGTGTTGCCATTTTTATCCTCCTTTTGGGTATTTTTTTCTAGTTCTTTTTCAAGGTTAGCCAATTCTTCTCGGCTTTGCTCGATCATTTGTTCAATCCTTTCTTTTCTCTTATCTTGGCTTAATAGGTCAAGCACAGTTTTCATATCTTTAGCCTTTTTTTTCTTTTCTATTAAGCCAATTATAAGTGCGGCTATTAGCACAAAAACAAAGAATGAAACTATACCAATGCCAATTACAAAAAAACTGACATAAAATAAGTCCAAGAAAGTACCATTAAAATGGAACATCATCGCCTCCTTCCTCTAGAAGACTTTGTTGGCCCTTAGATGCTCCAGTAGGCGCGGAAAGTCTAGCGCTAGGAAGATAAGCACCAACGCGAGTCCTCTTTTTACCATTGTACTCTTCCTCCCTAACTTCAACTCTTCCCTCACCACCAACGAGGTATTTCTCAACAAACTCGTTGTTGATTGTAATTCTATCGCCTTTGTTGGGAAGAGCTTGATTCTTGCTCGCAGCATAGCACTTAAGAACTGTATCAAACTTCCATTGAGCCCTCGGAGTGAAATAAACATCTTCCAACATAGAACTTTCGCAGTCAGGAAAGTATAAAGTGAGAGTGAGTTTATCAGTCCCAGATGAGGACATCCCGAACTCATAGCCCGTAATCTCCGTATCATATTCACCAGGTGGTATGGGTCTAGCGGTTGCATTATCCGAATCAGTGTATTCATATTCTATTGACATATATTACTCCTTTTTTTGTGTTAGTTTTTTATAAGATTTTCCCTGCCTTATTAAGCTGGGTATTTTTTTCTCAATAAATTCCATGGCTTCATTCCTTGTTGTCATGTTGTTGGATAAACGAACAAGCTCTTGTAGTTTTGTTAATGAAATATTTGAGTTCATGATAAAGTCGCCTTCGCTTATCATAAGCTTTTGACATATATCACCAATCGGCTCAACCCATCTTTTTCCTTTTATTTCCTTCCATTCAAACCCAGGAATAGAATCATGATCCTTTGCTATTTCCTCTATGGAATTAACCCACTTTTTCATCATCCTGCTCAAGAAAATTGCCTTGGATAGTTCATCTGGGTTTTTAGTGATCTCACTAGGGTCGTATGTATCTAGTTTCCAATCATTACTTAAAGCGATAGTGTTAGCTCTATCTTTAATAGCGGGACATATTGCATTCTTTTTGCACCATCCACAAAATTCATTTGGGTAACACGGGGCATTAGGTTGGCTTGTCCTTGATATGATATCAAGAATTGCTGGTTCTGCTTGCTCCTTTGTTATAGTAAAGGTTTGTATTTTCTTATAACGAGAAAATAGCAAATGAACATTAACAACTTTGTAACCTCGCTCACTCATTAAAGCGAGTGCATAGCCTGCCATCTGATGCCAATATGCGTGCTCCTCTCCTGTTTTTAAATCATATATATTTGGGCCATTGACTATATCACAAGTACCGAAATATAATTCATTGAATGAGCTATCATGGTAAGATACTTGAATCTCTGACTCAATAGGCCAAGTAGAGCTGCATAAATCGTTAATTGTTTTATAAGCCCAATCAACCTCGGATATATCCGCTTCTGATAACTCAAATAAATCAAGAGGGTCTGTTACTCCTTTGCTAAATTTTTTATTTAGTTCATGATGCAAAGCTGTTCCGCGATCAGCCGAAGGAGAGCCGCCGCCCGCAGACTCAAACTGCGGACAGCGATTTTTCATAGGAAAACTAGATGGGCTATTTCGATGATGCTTCAATTTTAAGCCCTTCTATGAATACATCCCAGTTCTCAATAACGCGAGATATGTTTTCATCACTTAGGTCAGTCATTGATTTAACTTTGAACCTTTTCAAGATTTTTGACTCCGCCTCTCTTCTGCTATTAGGATCAAGAGATTCAAGTCTCCTTCCCAAGACCTTGATTCCATTAATTTCACCAGGACTAACCATAACAGTTGGCTGTGGTGCATCATCTAACTCATGTGGGTCATAAATACCAGCAGCGATTTCAGGCACATGCATTCTGAGGGCTTTAGTAATACAACGCGCTCTTAGCATTTCAGGAAGATGCATTTTCCAGTTTGGTTTTGATGATAGACCCTTTTGTTTCGCCTCCTCTAAGGTGAAGCTAACGGGTTTCTTTTGTGACCCCTTATATATTAATGTTAAAGTAGCCGCTTTACCGTCTTCGCCATCATCAACCCAATCAAAATCCCCACCGTACTTGGAGCGAAACTCTGCGAGCATCACAGAAGCCTTTTTCGTGGGGCGACCATGTATAATATCATAAGTGCGTGAGAACTCAATAGGTGTAATTTTTTCAGCCAAGCAAGTAAACGCTACGATTACTCCTTGCTCCACCTTTTCACATCCAGCGAATCCGCTTTTAGTGATAGCTTCACCTAGGGCTTGAATTGCAGACATTTGGTTTTCTAAGTTTGTGAAAACGGGCGCTGCTGAATCCCTTATCTCTATCTGAGACTGTTCCATATATACCTCCTTGTTTAATGTTGAGGTTGTACTAAAAAAGCAAGGTGAAGACCCTGTCAAACTTTTTTCAAAAAAAAAATACTTATTGGTATTTGTATCTCCCAAGTTTGATTATTTCACCGAATACCGCAGCTACAAAATCCTTAGTCGCATCATTGTAGTACTCTTGATACTCCCTCCTCTTGGTGCTATTTAGATGTGGCAAATCAATAGCATCCATGTCAATATGCGGGGCAATACGCCAGAAGATGAACTTTAATTCCTGCCTCATATCCTCCATCTTCCCAAGATGGTTTACTCCTAATTTATCTCCAGAAAAAACCCTATTATGCAGATATAATTGCACCCCCTCAGCATACTTGATGCACCAATCATTAAAGTCACCATCAAGGGCTTCTTTTACTTTTTGCTTTTCAATAGCAGGTAAGTTTACCCCCTTAATCATATATTGCCGATAGTACTCATAACTAGAAACCATTAAGTCCCATGGATTCCTAATGAATGCGAACTTGAAATATTCCTTATGGTCTTCTCCGTGCTTCTTTAGGTAACTACCCACTTCATCTATGCTTGCGTGTATATAAAGATCGGTGGTGACCTTAGGGTATTTACTTTTATTCAACTTATAGAAGCCATCCCAAAAACCACACAATGTATACTTGAACTCATCGTAATTGCACAGGAACTTAACGATAGATGTCCCTCCCGTCTTTGGCACATGGATGAATATGTATTTCAACTCATTTGATATTATCATGTAATTTATTCAAGTTATGGCGTTCTCGAAATTCTTTTTGGTTTGCATGTAAAGATGCAGTAATATCCTTTTCCTTGTAAAACTTTGTTCGCTCGAAATCTAAGTGAGGTATATGAAATATCGGTGCATAATTAGTTCTAAAGTTGACCATCATCCTGCTTAATCCACATTTGTCCCGCAGCCTGATGTATAAATCGCAGTCGTCCCAGCCATATCCGTGCTTATTTCCATCATAATTACCTGCTTGCTCCAAGTGTTTCCTCTTGCATATGAGCAACCCATTAAGATACTCCAAGAACCCCATAGAGTTGTCTTTTTCTTTATGCTCCCAATTTCCTGTCACAAAAGCATTATCTAAATTGAAACTCATCCACTCGTTGATCTGGAAGTATGGGTTAATAAAATAATCCACATCAAGTTTTAATATATTATCATATTCAGCATTCTCTAGAGCAATATTGTATGCCTTGGAGAGATTAAAGTATTCACTCTCAACCCGTATTACCTTTACTCTTTGATCTAGCTCTTTCATGTATTTTTCGTCAAAATCATCTGAGCCATAATCAACAACAACGACCTCTTTTACCTCCTCCTGTATTAGCCAAGAATTTATTGATGACTTGAGAATATTAAATCTATTTTTCGTAACAGTTACAACCGAGTACGGTCTTTTAACTTTTGTTAATTCATGATAGCGCAAGTTTTCGTCGCTAAGTTCCACTCTATCCCTATAACCTATAATTGAAGCCACCTGGTTGAATGTGCTCCAATTAGTTCCATAGATTTTATTCGTTTTAGAGAGTAAAATCATATCAATAAGAGCTTCCGCTTGAAACTCTTTGTTATTCGATTCCTTTAGGCCACTATCAACAAACCTCTTTTCACTGCATAGTATTTTATCTCCATATAAATCCTTGAAGTACTTTTCTTGGGTCTCGCTATCGGTGGTCAAAAATATTTTCTCATTGGAATTAATAATAGCCTCATAATGATCTAGTTTTGATTTTTTATAATTGTCCTGCCATGGACTAATTAACGCATCGCCTGCTCTTATGTGCAATCCTACATGACCATCAATTTTATACTTATCTATTTCTAATTGTATTTTTTCTGAAGGCTTTACATGATTTCGTAAAAACTCGAATCTGTGTTTCAAATTTAAAATAGGAAACAACCAATCAATAGATACGAAAGACTCCAATGTGAAGCTTTCATTTTTTATCTTATGTAAGATAATTTTCCTATCTACATTGAAAACGTAATTCAATTTATCGTTTTGATGAAAATACTCATCTAACTTTAAGTACCTAGACCTTGCATTAACATACTCTTCATGCGTGCATAAAGAAAACTTTGGAGATAATGAACAGAGATAAGGCCAATCAAGAAGGTCTTCAAATTTCTCATCCGAAAAGCCTTTTGTTTTGTGCCAATAAATCTTTATAGAGGAAAATCCATGCTCCTTGGCGTGTGCATAAATTGAATCTACTTGTAATAATCTATTGCCAAGACCTTGTTGAGGCATGATATAAATTGACTTTTCGTCATCATCATCACTCATATATAAATCATCTTCATACTTCTTATGTAGTATTAAACCTTTGGGAAACTTTTCCCTGAAGTACTCCAAACTCTTTCCCTTATCAGCATCGGAGGATGCATTTATAATGTACTCTGAATCCAAAAAGTGACCACTGGGGTCATCAGGGTTAGAGAATTTTTCCTGCCCTATCTTTGTTTGCCTTAATAGGTGCATTCCTAAATCATAGGAGATGCAAAATGAGTGCTTAAGCGACATAATGTGAATAGTTGCGTCGCTATGGAAGTGGCTCTTATTTGTTTTGATTTTCTCGCGTATGAGGTTTTCCGTGTGCTCCATGAGAAACCCCAGGTGCTTGTTGTTAGCGAAAATACCAACGCCATTTAAGTGACCAGTCCAGTCTTGATATGTTGGATTTTCCTGATCTCCTTTATATGTACTACCAAGAATCAGAAAATCTTTCGTGTTAAATGCCTCTTGTAGCCTCGGGAACCAGTCATCTACCATTGGCTGGGTGTCGGTTTCTAGAACAAGAAAGCCATCGGCTTTTTCTTTAACGAGGTGTTTAAATGCACCAAAGAAAAGGTTGTTTGGGCCAGACGACCCCCCAAGTGGGGGGATATCCTTGAGTTTCATTGAACTCAATTCTTGCGGCGTCCTCTTGTAAATATTATCAAAATCAGATATTCCGATTACAGTGTGTATAATATTTAGTGATTTATGTGGCTGGATAACAACATCCTTATCAGTGAATACCCTTATAGTGTATGCATTATCATCCTTAAAGTAATGATTCAAGCATCTCGCAAATTCCCCCCGCTCAACCTCGGCTTTTGTTGTAACAAAAACTATATCTAGCTTTTTTTCTACATATGGTTTTCGCAATTCTGCATTTACCCTAGTCCAGGCTGTTTTGTCATACCTATGAGCACTATGCACATCAAAGTGGAAAGACTTAAAAGCCTCTATATAATATTGCAGAGGTTTTTTTACTTGTTTAGCCTGCCCTACCTCTCCCCTTCCTATATTGAAATTTATTAATAATTTCCCCCCAGGTTTCAAGACCCTATAAGCTTCTTCTATAATTGCAGTGTCAATTTCATTGTGTGTAAAAAAATTATAAATTTTTATGCTATCAAGTGAGTTACTTTCTAGCTTATGAATAGAGTATGGGTCTGTATTATCAAGGTCTGTATTATTTACTGAACTCATATTTACCGAATTTTATATCATCTTTGAATAATTCACTTATTCTATTTATCAAGATTTCATCATTTTGATAATATTTCTCGTAATCAAACTCAGTGGTTTTATTAACCCAGGGCATTTCTTGTATATTTAATCGCGAACAGAGTTCTGGCATTTCGTCTTCTAGCTTATAAAAATCACCAACTATTGTACCATTGACACTAAGCCATGAAATCTGTTGATCGCTCTGACTCCATGCCCGACCCGTTGAATCTGAGTATTCTATTTCCTCTGCGTGACCATCAACGAAGAAACCCCCTGGCATCCATGAGTTCCGAAAGCCTTCGTAGGATAATCTTGGGTGATCCTCTTGCGCCCAACCTTGATCACTCATTCGGTGGGCAAGTTTTAAATTATACAAATATATAGAAACACACCTAGCCCATGGATTCCTAATTATAGCAATTGGTCTTAACCCCTTCGGTATCTCATCCCTCCAGTAGTGCCACTTATTGTGCCTAACATCAGACTTTGACTGAATCCTGGTGACATGATTTTCTTGTGGGAAGATATTACCTAAATTCGATAAAGCCTTATTTCTTCCATAAAATGATGCATTATTAACAGAACTACCCGCATTTTTGGGGATGTGTATAAAGCACCAGCCATCAAACTCATTATAAATCATTAATGAACTCCCTTAAATCATCAGGTATATAATTTATTAAAAATGAATACAGAGCGTTATAACCTTTCTGTAAACCCTTATCTGCTTTCACATAAGATTCTTTGAAGGTATGAAAATGGAATGATTTAGACTTAGACCATTTAGTGTAATCACTACTTAATACTAAATTTGAATCATCCCAAGTTTTACGAAACCTTGAAAACCCAACATTGTGCGTTTCATCAAACTCACCGACGGTAAAATAGTTTTTAAACTTCTCCATCCCTTTTTGCTCATAAAATGAAGATTCATTTAAATAAATATCCTTCCATCTTTTAGGAACATCTTTATTAGAGACCCATATATATCCCGCATTGAATTTTCCATATTGTTCATCAAGTTCTTTACCTGCTCCCATTTCATGAAAATGCGGAGACAGCATAATGTCTTTATTTAATAAATCATCATGTAGTGTGCTAGTTATTATGATGTCTGAATCAAGGAAGAATGTCCTCCTTGCGGATTCCATTGCCCACTCTATGCAATCCATTTTTTTGTAAATTATTTTTGGATTATGAAAATTATTATGCAGTTTTACTTTACCCGTATCTACTTCTTTTAATTTACTTTCATCCAACTCATTCCTAAAGTGTACATCATTAAATGAAAATTTCCTCAAATATGAACTTGTCGCTTTATCTGATAAAACATAAACAGGGCATTTATAGAGTCGTCTTATTGATTTCAACAAAACTGCTGCCTCTTTCTTGTTTTCTTTGGTAGCCACAAAACTAAATGATCCAACTTCAAGGCCCTGGTTTATATAAAAAGTATTAGTGGATTCGCCAGCAGCGTAATCCACTATATCATTGGGTATGTTTTGCTTAACCCAATCATTAAATAAATTTTGCCTAGTTATTATTGTATTATTTCTATAACCAAAATTTATCAATCTAGCGTGAATGGAATAGATATACTTCCAGTTATAACTCGGTGGATTAAAGGTTATTCTTTGCTCTCCATTCAAATATTTCTGGGGATAGGAACCTCTCCAAAATCCAAAATTATGACCCCGACTAAAGTGAAAAACATCAAAATATTCAGACAACCAAATCAATCCTTGTTGTTCATAGAACTCGCTTTTGTATAAAAAAATCTCTCTCCATATATCAGCAACCTCAACTTTATTCGCATAAAGGTATCCAGCATTATACACCCCATATAACCCAGATTGTAGTTGCCTATCCCACCCATAATAGTGAGGAGATAAATAGACGTCCGCACCCTTGAAAATTGCTTTATCAACCCTATCTACTATTATTACATCAGAATCTATAAATAACGTATTGCCAGCTTCCCTTATAGCCCATGCAAGCGTGTCCATTTTTGTGGCAATAACCTCCATTCTATGATGAGATGCCACATGATTAGGGTGTTCTTTTTTTATGCTTTCGCGATAAAGTTGCAGGATTTCATTGGTTGCTAAGTTTTTAGTGAAAACATACTTGAACGGCAATTTCTTTATGTAATCCGCTGTTTGCTGATCACACCCTATGTAAATCGGTAAATCCTTATATATTCTTCGTATTGCATAAATGCATAAACCAGCCTCTTTCCGTATACCCGCAGTGCATACCAAGGAAAATGAATTCATTTCCAACGAGGCCCAATGACCCAGCCTACTAATGATCTCCTGATTCCCTTGGATATAGGATTGACCCTATGACGCATTCTGCTGTCAAATATAGTAAGGTTGCCTTGACCCTTCTCCATTTCGTGTAAATTGCCTTGGTTGTCTTCAATTTCTAGCTCACCGCCCTTGTAATCGTTTGCGCCATTTAGTTGCAATGAAAATGACAATTTACGGACATGCTCGCCCATTAGCATAACCTTATCCTCGGCTGAACTGGTTTCTGATGAGGGAATAATTTTACACTCGTAAGCAGTATCTATATCCTGATCTCTATGCCATGAGTAAAATTGATCCTTTCCATAAATGGTATATTGCAAAGAGCCATCATCATAGTCCGTTATGTCATAACGGAAGTTGTTATTATTTGCTTGCTGAATATAGTACCAAATAAACCCTCCCAACCAATTTGATGCATCTAGGAAGAAAACTTTACTATCACGAATAGTTTTATTTAAATCATCCCCATCTATTAATCCATCAACAGCTTCATTCTCGAAGGTTACTAGTTGATTAAGGGCTTCATTTATCATTATTTTAGGTAATTTAGTTTGAAACCAATATATAGTGTTTGCCATGTTTTACTCCTTTAATTTATACCAAGTTCTTTTTTTATACTTACCACATTTAGCAAGGTAGGAGCCATCATGGCGAATAGCTTTTCCTGAGTCAAGAAGACTTCTCATCATTTTTAGAGACTTAACTTCTCCAACGCCCCACATTTCCCTAACTTCCACCAAGGTGTACCAACCTTCTGGGTAACCAGGTGGAACATCGCCTAGCCCTAATGCTTCAGCTAGGGCTGCCGACCATAAATCTTTATCTCGCTTGCCAGAGCCCACCCCTTTAGACCTTTTTTTGCCTGAAATACTTCCCATTGTTTTGCGTCCGTATATCCATAAGCAAAACCATTGCGATGAGTCAATCTATTTGGCCAATGCTTATTGTACTGCATGTCGGTTGTAGCTAAACAACCAACTGCCATTCCTGCTGCACCCCCGACTCTTTGAGTGCCTGATTGCCCTATTGAGTGCGTATGGCCATGTAATACCACACCCCCATTTGGGGAATATGTGTCGGCGTGTCTTTTTGTTGCGTATATTCCCGCAAAGTAGCCATGAATAAATCTAACTTTACCGATGTCATAGTAGCCACTTGAGGCATCATAGGGTATAATTTTGCAATTAATACTTTTGCATTTCTTTTCTATATCTCTCACGCCCTGTTTTGCCAAATCCATAACAAGGCCAACACTATCATGTTCTGCTGTTTTCCATAAACGAGCATCATGATTTCCCAATAATAAAACATTTGGCTTAAATTTACTAAGGAACTCCAAACCTGCGTAAACATCAGCTTCCATGCTCTCGGCTCGCTCTGCAGGCCCTGCCCCTTTTCTTAGGGGTCGGAAATCGAATAGGTCGCCACCAAATACTTTTTTATCAGGCTTAAAATCTTTTATGAACTGCAGGAGAACATCCACAGATTCCGTATCTTGGTGGTCGCCATGGAGGTCACTGGCGAACACAAATTTCTTCATTTTTTTGTAGATTTCCTTTTGTAACTCTTCTTTGGCTTAGCTAGGGCTACAGGGGCTACATCCTTGATGTTCTTGTACTCCTTAATAAGTTTCTGTACCAGGATTAGTACCGTTAGCACACCTGTAAGTGTAGCCAACATGGGGTTTACATATTGGTTTAATAAAAACGTAGTGGCAGTCCCACCAGTTCCCATGAGTATAGTTGAGTTTATATCATTCATTGTTTTCCTGATGGTCCGAAATAAAAACCTATTATTGCGGGGTAGACCACAGTGGTCGTGACGAGAGCAATGTGCCCACTTGAGATTGTGACTTGATCTTGGCTTGCTTGCCAACTGATGAGCCCAAACAAGATTTCGTTTCTTCCTTCTCCATTGAGGTTTGTAAGGGTAACGATTTGGGCTTCTGGATAAAGGGTACAAAGGATTGTGACCGCACTGAGGGTAGACATCCCGATAACAGCCAGCAAACGGCGAGTACCACGAACAAACTTGCCACCATCGCCTTGATTGAGCTCAGCTTGAAGTCTAAGGAAATTATCGCTCGTTCGAGCCTCTCTCGCCATTTCAAGATCGTGCTTGTGCTGACGGGCTTCAAAAATATAACCAAACACGCCCTTAAGAATAGCGCCCATAGCCGTAGAACCACCACCAGTGATAAACAACGTAAGTAGTTCACCCATCTCACTGCTCAATAAAGTCGCTATGACCTTCGACTTTATCCCTTATGCGATCCAATTCTTTTTCAAGATACTTAATTCTTTCAAATTGTTGATAATCTGATGTGATTGGCTCATCTTGCTTTGCTACTAGGCTATCCAAGTCAGCCTTTGCTTGTTCTGCAAATTTTTCGATATGCATCATGCGAGCAGATAAGTCCCCTAACATAGTCCCTTCATGCTGAACTCTTCCTAATCCATTGTCTAGTTCATTTATTTTATTCCATATAACAGAATAGCCCCATACGCATGTGCCAACAATAGCGATAACCTTCGCCATGAATGCGAGGTTTGCTTTGACTTGGACATTATCTCCTACCTCAGTAGCCATGTGATAAGTGTTTTTGTCAACCTTAAGGAACGACTTTACCTTCCTTACTTTTTGCCCCTGATCTTGTCCCCTTGTATTCAACAATCGAGTCACCCTGAGTGCTCATAAGTTGTTTTTCCAATCGACCACCCCCCATATATACATAATCAGGATTATCAATATCACTTAATCTCGTAATAATTACGCCAAAATCAAGTAGCCTGGAAGGACTTGAGTAGTATTTTCTCCACCTTGTGTCATCGGCAGGATGCTCGCGAGTCATGGCTTCAATGTGGGCGGTCTTTGCATAGAATTGAAGCCTGTTAGCATAATATCTGCTATGCTTAACATAAGGGGTTCTTGTGGGCTTACCCCTAGTGCTTGCAATAGGGTTGCCATCCTTATACGCGATTTCATTGAATCTTATCGTTAATGCGTGCTCTACCGAGTCCGTTCCCTTGTGGTTCTCTGTCTCAAATTTAGAGGATGGTGAAACATCCCCATATTTCTCCCCGCCCTTGTCCTTTTTTGCACTATATGGATCACCATCTAATTCTTTCCATCCACGTTTTACAACTTCAATGATAAAGGACTTGGATGATGAAGAGGTGAACACAGAGGGCACTTTAGCATCACATACTTCGGTATTAGCATTATTATAAATCCCCCCAGGAATCTTTGGAGCACATGGGTTGGGTGCGCAGCATGAGTTATTATTTGAGTAAGTCTTAAACCCAGGTGTGCCCTTGCCTTTGCATACAGGGTCACCTACTTTACACTGGCCATCCACTTTTGCTTCTGCTCTATATCCAATTTTACAAGGTGGATCAGAGCCTAGAACGATTTCTTTACAATCTATATCACACGTACTGTTTCTGTATTTTTTATTATAGTTTAATTGTGGATAGATATAGGGATGTCCATAATCAAAATCCCTCATATCATATTCAGCTGGTTCTCTATTCTCAACACTTGATGGAAGTCTTCCATTCCAGTTCGGGTTTGATAAAATACTACGATGGAAAACCTTACACCACCCATGTTCTTCGGGATCAACATGCGCTCCATGATATCTTAATTCATTTAGATAATTCCCAGACTCACCTGACACATCTGTGTTAGAGAAAAGACTATCATCCCCAGTGGGTAAACCCTGAGGAACAGCGAATGTTTTTCTTACCCACCTTATATTTCCAATGCCTCTGAAAACCTTCCATGCTCCCTTGCCCATCCACACTGATGAAATATCAAAAGGAAAATGCATACCCCAAGCTATAGAAACATCTGCGGGCCAAGAGTTGGCTCTAACCATTCTATTAGGAAGTCTAATTTTTGGGTAGTAGTTGTTCGGGCAACTAGATACATTGGGTCTCCATAAGTGACGAGCAGGGCATTTTACCATGACAGGGACATCCTTTTCGCAAAAAAGCATGTGCCTACACTTGGGATGATACTTAGAATCAAGCTTGAATTTTCTATATATAAACCAATCTAATTCCTCCCACTCCTTTACTAATCGAGATTGTATTGTTTCATTGAAATTTGGCTCTCTGATCTTCTTGTAATCTATACCTATATTTGTTTCCTTTTTTTCAGAAATTACATAACCTTCGCAATTCTCGAGGAACTTTGGAACTTCAATGTAATCCCATTCTACGGGCATATTTTCATATGTTTCTAGCGAAGTTGGTACTTCATAAATTTTCCAGGTTTTTGGTATGTGAGCTTCAATAGGTTCATTGGTAAATGCATAAAATTCGCGGAGCTTCCAATCTATTATTACCTTTTCTGACTTATATTGTGTGGGGATTGATAATCTCTCATATGTCGCAGGGAGCCTAGGCTTCTCTGTTTCTGTAACCGCTACGAAGGGTAGCAAAGTTTTTATGAATTTTTTTGTTTCAAAATTAGTTGGGATTTTTTCTGTATTAGTAGAATCAACAAGCTTAAATTCGTTAAAAGTGCTAGGATAACTTATGTCTATTATATTTTCAGGCAAATTAACAGATGCGGTAGTAACTGGTATCTTGAAATCAGCAAACATATCTGGGTAGAAAATAGTCTCAAGTTCTTTAATGGACGTTATGTCACTAAACTCAATAGGACTTTTAATATCCTTATATTTTTTGGGGACATCTACACTTTTTGTGTAAACTTCACTCGCTGTTACTTTATTTAAGGTATATACGGTTACATCTTCAGTACTCTTCACACCTTGCGATGCTCCATTCTTTGAAGGTGTATTAATAGCAAAAGTGTTCCAAACAGTTGGCACAGAAGAGCCATCCATAATATCAACTTTTAAGATTTGATAAGTAAATGGATCAATCGTGACTGTCCCCGAGACCTGTCCGCATGTGCCTGGGGTATAGCTAATTAAAGCGCCCTCACCGCCTTTACCTCCTTTTCCTCCCTTTCCTCCAGGACCTCCTTTGCCACCTTTACCGCCCTCACCGCCTTTGCCGCCCATGCCGCGCGTGCCGCCTTTTCCACCTTTGCCACCAGGACCTCCAGGACCTCCAGGACCACCAGGACCTCCCTTGCCACCTTGACCGCCTCGACCGCCTCGACCGCCTTTGCCGCCCTGACCACCTTTTCCACCTTGACCACCTCGACCGCCCATGCCGCCCATGCCGCCCTTGCCGCCTTTGCCGCCTTTGCCGCCTTTGCCGCCTCGACCACCAACGCCTCCAATTCCACCTTTTCCACCTCTGCCACCTTGACCGCCAGCGCCACCTCTGCCGCCTCGACCACCGCGACCGCCAGTGCCGCCTTTGCCGCCTCGACCGCCTCTACCTCCAGGACCTCCAGGACCTCCAGGACCGCCGTAACATGGGGGGCCACAACTAGAGCCACCCCCAGGGCTTCCAAGGCTTCCAGGGCTTCCAGGTTCTCCACCCGCTCCATTCCCTCCATCAACACCAAAATCACCATGAGCACCGCTCCACCCCCCTGGGCCATAGCTTCCTTCACTGCCACCACTACCGCCGGCTCCTGAAGAACCTAAGCTTCCGAAGTCTCCACTAGAACCTGCTCCACCCGTAAAACCCGCTGTGCCACCTGCGCCACCTTCACCGCCGGCCCCATCAATCCCATCAATCCCATCTTCACCACCATCCCCAAGGGCTCCACGCTCACCACCTTCGCCTGTAAATCCAAAATTGCCTAGTACCCCCGAATCCCCGCTTTCCCCCTCTTTTCCATCTTTAGCACTTTTCCCATCTTTCCCGAGTTCACCATCTTCACCGTCTTCACCATCTGCTCCATCTTCTCCGTCTTCTCCATCTATGCCATCTATGCCAGGTTCTCCATCTTTACCATCTAAGCCTTCTTCACCCTCGCCTGGAGGGCCTATATCTACAACTGGCTGCTTGCACCCCTTGAGTGTAATATCATGGCTCGCGGTAAGGTTTGCCGTTCTATCTTCCTCATCAAAGAAGTAATACTTGAGCTTCTCTTCGCCACTTATTACCGAAACATATTCTTGGAAAATTTTAATCTTATCAATGCTTTCAAGTTCTTTTATCGCTAGAATATTCTTTTGGCTTTTGATTTGTGCTACATCGACTGTATTTACGGTTGATATAACCTTTACGGATTGTGTGCCGTCGACTCCCTGCGCGCCCTCAAACTTTGTTGCGACATTATAATATTCTGTGGACTTAACACCTTGTGAGTCAGCCCAATTTACGGGTAACCCCTCTTGCCTATATGATGTAGGTAGATCATATTTCTTTACTGCAGTAAAAGCTTTAGCGTCGCTCCAATCTACGGGTACGCCAACAGTGGTGTATGATGCAGGTAGATTATATTCTGTATATTTTGTCGGAATTTCAATATCTTCTGTTTCCTTAATAGCCTGGCTATTCACAGATTTAAATATGGTTGTGCGATATTCGAGACTTACCGTAAAATAATAATACTTAGGAGTTTTACCCAACAAGTATGTATCATCTTTGACGTGCTGGACCATGTCTTTAAAATAATCAACACCTCCCTCTTCACCAACTAATGCCGTCTTCCAACTTTTTGGTAACATAGTGGTATCATATTCGTCGACACTAGTTATATCAGCATATTTATATGGGTAATAAGATTTACGGAGATCATTTGCCCCCCATATTCTCATTTTTTCACATAATTTAATGGGAATTTGAGCATTTTCTAGTAATTTTTGAGCTTGAAACTCATCTTCCCAGGCTTCAAATGCCGCAAATTTTTTGAGATTATGAAGTGTTTTTGGTATCCATTTCTTAGTACCATCAGGGTCTTTAATTGGAAGTTCAAACACTTTTCTCTCAATTGGTGCTTCAAGTGGACTAATTTCACTTTCAACCCATTTCTTTTGCTTTTTCTTCGTTTCAACTTCAATTCTATCAGGAAATGGAATATCCCTCCATGTGGAAGGACAAGCATTTCCTCCAGTAAATTGTCTTGGTCCATCCAAGAAATACATTTGATCATCAGTTGTTTTACATGGATACCATTTAGTTTTTGGCTTGTTATCTTGAAATACTAATGTAGTAGGGCATGATGGACTCATTGAGCAATATGGCGCCCCATGTGACCCATCAACATACGGGATCGCGCCGTGTGGCTTTAGCACCCCATTATGCGGACAATATTTCGGTGACACAGTGCAACTCCCTGTTGTTTTTCCTCCCTCTCGGAAACCAAACTGGATAGGAACGCCATAGTTATTGGCTTTAGTATTAGCTGAAAGCAAGTGATACCCAGCTTCATTTATACCATGTTTACAGTATTCACCATACGGGTAGTTTGGGTCAGGCGGAAAAGGATTCGTGGCAACATTGCGACCATATTTCTGGATATCTCGTTGTCCCTTGAAGTACCCATAACGTAGGTTTTGTGATATTTCACTTGATCTTGACCAGACAGACCTAAATTCTGTCGTTGTTGTCCCATCGGTAAAAACTGGAACCCACAGTGTTTCATATGTAATTTTCGGTATTTCCCAACAACCTATTTTCCAATGACACATTTCAGGTATAGCTTGTATGAAACCAAATCCATTTCTCATTTGGCTCGTCACAAATTGTTTTTCGGATGCTAATGGCTGGTCAGCAGTTGTACGATAAGGGCTTGCCATCCGCAAACCTCTGAACTGGTAGTCTTTCTTTTCCTTACAGATTGAAGATTTCTTGCATCTTAAATCCCCAGCGTGCTTGTGGTTTAAATTATCAAAATCGCGCCCAGTTATGTCCGAAGTTAGTGACCGACTATCTCCCGAACCCATGCCCACTGAATTATACCAAGGGCGAATTACAGCGTCATGATTTATGCATTGTAGGGGTGCGTTTGTGGCGTTTAATAGACGGAATGAAAAATTAACATTTGCTTGGAAGTCGCCTAAATTTCTTGTTGTAGTATTTAAGGTTTCATACATTACAGCCACAGTTCTTTCAGGAGTAGACTTATCACCTTCATCACGATAGCCCCCTACTGTCGCCCACTTCACTGTTGTCCTAGCTGGATAATTCATGGATGGCTCATCATCCTCATGTGACATGAAAGTAGATGAATCCATTTCAATTTTATAAACCCCTGGCTCTAGAAATTCGATACACGACCTAGCGTATTTATTTGGACTATTGAAACTGTCTTCGGCTGATATATTCTTTGCTCGTTTTTTAAAGGTATCAATCCTCATCTTGGCTATTGCCCTGCCAGTTGTAGAGAGTGGTTGAAGAAAATTACATACATCCAATGGAAGTGTTTTACATTCATACCCATAACCAATAGCGTTACCCCCACTTTGATTATCAGCTGGAATAACAGGAGCAGTGAATGGTTGACCCGGAAATGGGTTCAATGCATGTAAGCCTCCATCTGTGTATCTGTCTTCCCTGCCATCTCTCCTTGAGCGCTTTCCAGGGTCTTGCCCAATTGTGCCCACTATATCATCCCAACCATCGCTCTGAAAAGCGAAGTGTGCGGTTGATATAGGGTTGGGCTGGCGCGCTTGGCGATTGGAGGAAATTGATATTAATCCCTTACCCTTTTTTATTTGGGTATTTGCGCCTTGTGCTAGATTGTCCCCACCAGCAAGTGCTTTGATTGCATCCTGTATGGCGTTTATCCTTTCCGCCGTGAGGACATCAAGCAAATCCTTGCCCGCACTAACTCTCGTTAGTTTTGATAATACATCTAACATTATTCCCAGCTCATAGTTGAAGGCTTGCTTAAGTTAATAGTTGACCCATCTTGATAAATCAAGCGATTCCAACCACCTAAGCTAGAAAGAAATTCATATTCAAGTCTATAAAACACACCTTGATTCGCCTTTGAGCCGAGAGTTATTGCATTTGAATTGAAACTCGTTAGCAACCAATCACTTTCATTTCCTCGAAAATCGGGTAATTCAGGAGGATCACCCCCTGAAATTGCAATGATTTTACCTACTAACCTTCCATGATTCTTCTTATTTTTAGACAATATACTATATGTGTACTTTAATTGACCTGCCCCTAAAAAGTCAGTAACCCCCATGAGCCTGCAATGCGGGCCACTATTTTTTTTTGTACATGGAGCATAGTGCCCCTGTCTGCCATCCTGCCCATCTGGTACTGGACCAAATTTTAAAAATTTACCATCTTCTAAAATCCTGCCAAATTCATTAGGGCTATCCCCTTCTCCAAACACTGGTCCCCAGGAGAACTTAGTATTCGTGTAATTAACATGAAGATCAATAGGGATAGTATTGGTGTTTTGAGAAACTCTGGATATTGGTGATTTATACCTCTGATTATCGTCGGCGAATCCTTTATATGTCTCCCTAATTTCATGCAACCCAGGAGCATCATCGCTTACCACATAATCAGTGAGATACATTTCTTGATGACCAGGCAATTTTTGACCTAAAGTAGGAAGCTTTTCCGTGATTTTAAAATCACCAGGGTTTGCTGCTCTATGTTTTACTAAAGTAAAAACATCAAAATCCGTATTACTAGTTTGGAAGCTTGAGTTGGCGCCAATAAACCATTTCTCGCACTTGAAGCCTTCTTCGCTGGAAATGATGGTCGTCATAATGCCCCCGAGAGATCATCTAGGTCCCACGCTGAACCTTGTTTTTGTTTATATATCCAAGGATGCCAACCGCCTGCTCCGCTACCCAGGAATGTAACGGTCGTTTTATAAAACTTCTTATCCCCGACATAAATTATTTCTCTTGAGTATCCATTAAATAGCCAATCTCCGTTAATTTCAGGTGGTGGTATAAGTTGAGATTTAAGCTTACCTTTCTGGCCTATTTGATCCATTATATCCTCAAGCCAATCCTTTGATGATAATATTGAATAATCATAGGATAATTGACCCACGGTTAAGTAAGACTCAACACCGACCATCATGCACCCCCAGGTCTTTGGGTCATCTCTCTTTTGACCACACCAGATGGTGTCGGTCTTACCAAAACGAAGAAAAGCACCATCAGCATCGGTGACCCTACCATACCTATTTGGGCTTGGTCCCGTACCGAATAGTTCCTCATCCTTTTCGGCCCAAGTATCTGGCCTATATTGATAGTTTGGGTGAGTATCTATACCTTCTTCATTCAAAAATATACCCCCTCCCCCCTCGGGGATTTTCTTTGAAATTATCCCCTTGAATAAAACATCAGCATATAAAGCACCCCTAGTTCTACTAATATTTACTGTGTCGCAATAAAGGCTTGAGACGAAGGTTTGGTCTATTTGTGAACCTAAATTGTCTTCAATTGGATCGCCTGGTACATATAGCGTACTCTGCCAATTCGTACCAAGTAAAAACCTCATACTTAATTCATCAAAATTAGTACGAGACAGCTTCAGCTGCGGATTCGGTTGCGCCAAAATTCCAGCGCGACACTTAAATGCATTTAAACCTGGGTAAGCCATTATCTTAATTTAAATCTACCAACATTGGCGGCTTGATCAATCATGGAATCACCAATACCCATGATTCCGTCATTTATTTTTTCGAGCATCCTTAATCGTCTTTCCGCTAGAGCTTTCATTGGGTCACTCGAGGTCGCAAAACCTCCCGCTCCTATTCGACGTGCAGAATCAACCGTCATTTGAGTAGTACCCATTTTGTTTAATAATGTTGCATCAGCTGCCTGCATGGCTGTTTTCTGTGCTTCATCTTTACCCATCCCAGCCTCTACTGCTTCCCTAAATACTTGCCTGAATCTTTCATTTCCTTCTATGGCCGCAAGCTCGTTTCTTGCCTTACTATCACCATCTCGTGCCTTAGCCCCAAGATCAGCAGTAACTAAATCCAAAGCTGCTCCTCGTTTGATTCCATCTTGTCTTGCCTGTCTTTCGGCATCCCTCTTTTCTCTAAATTTATCAAGTGCAGCTTCTGCATCATTTTCTGACAAACCCGCCGCTTTGGCACGCTCTAGAAACTGACGATCATCCCGAGCATCCTCCATTTCCATTGCGTCTTTGGTTTTGAACTCAAACCTTCCAAGATCATCATTCTGGAAAGCTGATTCTGCTTCTGCTCTTGTTATGCCTATCTCTAAAGACTCTTCAAGTTCTCTTTTAAATTTTTCTACTCTTTCCGCAAGTTTGCGTAAAGCGTCCTCTAGGGAAAGAATAGGATCATTTAATTTCATCAGCTCTGCATTTAGATTCGCTATCGCGTCATTTGAGATATTATATGTGTCTCTTGCCGATTTTAACTCATCATCTAGTTCTTTAACTTTTTGATTGTAGGCTATTAAATCTTCAGTGCTAAAATCTTCTGTGCTCGTTGCTTGTAGGGCATTTCTTGCCGTTTTAGCACGCTCCATTCTTTGCTCGGCATCATCCCTAGCATCTTTAGTTCTACCCAGTGACTCCAATATTGGTACTCTTTCGACATCCCTCACCTGCTCAGCTGCATTTAAATCAATTTGAAGGCTTTTTCTTTGAGCCTCAAATTCTTTATCTGGGTCAATTTTTCGTAGCGCCGCTCCCCTTTCTCTCTCAATTCGCAGGAGTTCAGTAGATCGCACTGTTGTTTCTCCACCTTCTCGGATTCTGTTTCTTATTCTACCAGTTTCTAGAAGATTAGAGTTTATGTCTTCTTTTGCGGTCTCAAGTGTTTTAATAGATTGATTGATCGTCTCTTTGTCCCTAGGGCTAAAATCATTACCTTCTACTAACTTACTTGATTTTAATGCAGTCAATAAACCAGCACTAGCACCTTTTTCTATTGCTAAGGCTGCCGCCTTTTCAAGACTTTCAGTTGTTATCTTGCCATCATCATCGCGCAAAGCTTTTATGACGTCGCCATCTATAGCTCTCCCACCTTTTAGATCCACGCTCAAATTTCGTATTGCGTCCTTAATTTGAGCCAGTATATCTTTTAGCCCATCAATATCACCCGCCTCAATAGCCTCAGCCGCTCGAGTCCTCAGATCATTAACTTCATCGAAAGCGCCGCTTATCTTTGTTGCTTGATCTGTGTTTAAATCTTTAGTTGGGAGATTATTATCCCCTAGATTCTCCAGTGCTTGTCGAAGTTCTTCTATGCGGTTTTGTTGATCCGCCTTTGTTTCAGGTCTCGCAGACAGCCCAATTGTGTTCTCAATAAGATCACTAAGCGATTGGCCAAATTCCGCGATTTCTTTTGCTGATTGCAAGGACTCAGTTTCGCTAGTTAATGCTACTCCTTTAGACTCATTAAGTTGAGCCTGTAGTATATTCTTTAGGGTCTCTATCTGCGTTGAGTTCAATTCCCCCAACTTTGCTATACCACTCTCCAACTCCTCGGTATCTAATCCAAATTCTCCTAAATCGAGCCCTACTCCACTACTGATGGCAGTTAATGCCTCTCCTTTTTTACTGCTTTCTTCAGCATCTAAACCAACCCTCGCCCTGCCTTCTATTTGTTGTTGTCTCTGATCTAATAATAAAATCTTTTCAGGCGCGGTTGCCTTTTCCATTTTAAATTCAAACTCTTGATCACTTAAATCTTTCGCTAATGCGACTTGTCTTTCAAGTTGAGCATTGTGGGCCTTTAATAGCTCTAAGCGCCTAGCATCAACTTGAATTACACTCATATATGTGTCCAGAAGTTGCTGGAGTGAGTTTCTAGCTTCCTCAAATTCTGCTTCCATGCCTATCTTCCCGCCCATGAGTGTATCGAACGCTGTGAGCTCGCCCATTTGCTTGGCAAATTCCTGGGTTTTTTGAGTAAGACTTTCTATTTCTGTGGTAATTTTAGAAAGGGAGGAGTCCCTATCATCCATATTTTTCATGGATTTAACCATTTCATCTATCTTATCCCTGGCTTGCTCATTTGCAGCCGCAAACTCTTTTAAGCGATTAGCTGCTTTTTCTACATTTTCCCTATATTTAGCAAAAGATGCAGCTGCAACAACTACCCAAGTTACTGGACTTTTAGCTAATACTGCAAAAGCTGATGCAAAAGCTGCTCTCACCATACCTAAGACCATAGCGATTGCTTTGTATGCACCCACAAGACCAAATCCTACAAGGGTTTGCAACTTAACCGCAGCTGTGGTGCCAGCCATAGCCGCCGTCATTGCGCGCATTGTTGCTATTATACCCATCCCTGCAGTTTGTTGGCGAATTTGGGCTAATGTGAGTGCCTGTGTGAGACCTGTGGTGATCCCTAGTAGCTTATTTAATCCAAACAATGACGCAATCATGCCCGCGAACTGGACACTAAGTACAGCCGTTGCAAGAGTTAGAAATACACTCGTAATATTCCCGAGAATGTTACCGAGACCTTTGAAGCTACCTAGTGCTTCCGTAGCCTTAAGGCCTATACTAGAAAGTGCTTTACTAACCATTGCCATGTATTCACCAACGGCACTAGCTACTGGCTCTAAAAGATTAAGAGTATTTATTAGTGCCTTAACTTGCATTTTCTCAGCCGCGGCAAAATCTTCCGCGAAACCTGCCGCGAATTTGGCTCTTACATCTGCCAATGTGCTTTCCAGTCCGCCTAAGGTTTGGGATAATTGCTCCATGCCACCCGAGCTGCCCTGTAATGCTTTTTCTAAAATAAACATAGTAGATGAGAAAGCCTCACCAGCGGCTGCACTTTCTTGTAGCTTCCTCCTCACCTCCCCTGTGATTAAACCCATTTCCTGGAGTCTTGCAGTGGCTTCACCTATAGGTGCCCCACTCTTAAGGGCATCATATGTGCGACCAATCCAAAAAGCCACAGTTTGCATACTCTGACCACTAACTGCTGCTGCATCTCCTACTAATCTTAAAGCCGCTTGTGATGAAAATGCTCCTTTTGTTAAAACCTCTAGGGTTCTTGATGCTTCAGCTATTTCCGCTAATTGAAAGGGAGTACTTGACGCGAATGTGAAGAGTTCCTCGAGTCTCTTTTTTGCTGCCTCTGCTCCACCTAGTAATGGTTGAAATTGTGTCTGTATGAGCTCTAATTGGCGTATCTTTTCAACCCCTTTCGCAACTGCCTCGGTTCTACCTAAAAACAGCTTCATCGCGCCATTCATCGCCATCAAGCCTCCAGTTATTAATGAAAGGGGACCAAGAATCTTAGTCGCAAGGATAGTGCCAAGTAAAGACCAAGTAGAAGCAGCCGCGCTCCCCGTCTCTGCGAAAACCATTGCAGGTTCAACAGCCATCCCCATGGCGTCTTTTAATTTATCCACTCCTGATGCCATTATACAGTCTTTCGGTTCATAATATGTTTAGGCATGGCACCAGATTCTATATCTTTCATTATTCTTTCTTGTGCTTTTCTTAACTCTTCTGCTGCTTCACCGCTGTCTCTTTTTGCCCTAAGCATAGCAATGATCTGGTCTTCTTTATTGCTATCAAATAATACTTTAACGCCTTGCATTTTTGCGTGAACCGTTAATAGCCAAGAACTTTTACCTACACTCATATCCCATGCCTCACTTTCCTTATAACCAAGAGACATGAGTGTCATGATTTGAACTATTGGCTCAGGGGGATCATTTGTTGTATCTGAGCCAAATGAAGCTTTGCCCTCTTCCTCTTCTATTGTAAAAGTAGGAACTGCATTATGGTCATCAAGGTAATTTTTAATTTTGTCACTTAATTGCGTTAAGTCCTTCTCAAGTTTTCGCCACACATATAGCCTTATCGTATCCCTCCATGAAATAGGGGGAGTGTTTGGAAAAGTAGTAGTGCAAATTTTGCAAAACTTATATACATCACCAATGGCAAATGAAGAGCCCTCATTCATTAAAGGGGACTCCATTGTCATAAGGAGGAATCTATGCCAATTAGAAAATGGCCTTAAAGATAGGCCAAAAACTTTGTGCTTAGAACTTAGCCACGACTCGGCGAAATTTTCTTCATTTCCCACATCGCGAAACTATTTTAGCAGCTTGAAGTTAATTTCTCCCAGAATCTAGCAGTTACTTCCAGTTTTTGAAAGTCCTCACTAGATTTGATTAGTTTAACACGGTCTACCCACATAGTGCGACCATCCAAATCAAAGCTATCATTAATTTCTGGAGCCTTAATAGTCTTATTCATGTACCCAGACACACTTGCTGTGCCTGTTGATTTACCAGAAACTAATGCTACTGTTTCACCTGTATCATCCTTGGCTTGTGCTTGAAACTGTGGTTGAGACTCAAGATTGTAACTTGTTACAATCATTTCTCCCTTACCACCGAACTTTACAGTATCAGTTCCAAAAATATATCCACCGCAATTTTTAGCCATTTTATTTCCTCCTGTTTACTTGCAACTTGGGGCACAAACTTGACCACCACTTCTTAGCCTGAAGTAAGACTCTGCAGTCAAATCAAGTTGGGCAAATTCATTATTCTGACGAATTACTTTCCAGCTAGTTACATTACATTGCAATGTAGTTCCATTGAGGAGATGAGACTCTATCTCTAATGACCAAGTCTTATCATTCTTACAATCAAGATATGTATTTAAGGCTGCACCAGTTTCAGCATACCCCACGATGTTCATGGTTATCTTTACTGGCCCCCGACGAACAGCACCCACGTTTCCGTCACTATCTAGTGCGGTAGCCTCAAATTCAGGGGTGTGCTCTTCTGTGAAGCTCTGAACTGTTAATTTAGTTACATCAGGTGTATAGCTTCTACCATTTCCATCATCAAATGCCCAAAGATAAGCATCGCATCCGCGTACGGAAGAGCTCCCCTGTTTTACATCATCTCCTGTAATTGTTTTACTCATACTATTGACATTGTTGTCAACCGCAGTATTCTTGTGCGCCGACAGTTAGTGAAAATATATCAGTAAATGCCTGTTGGTCAGAGTGCGTACTAACTTCCTCAAGGTAGCACCCATTTAATATTATCCTTGGTCTTTTCTTAATATATCTATCTTTTGACTCTTCCTGTATGGAAGCAATTACAACATTATTTTCCACATCTGGCTCAAATTCATAATAGTTTCCAATTTTCAAAAACTGCGAATAGTCCTCTTTCCAAGATGGGTCTCCCCCTAAATTATTAACGGAGTACAAAGCTTGCCTTATGCCTCTCGCGAAAGCAACTGGATCATCAGTATGTATTCGGAAGTTTGCCATAGTTTTTGATAATGTCCTAAGCTCATCATAGTAATCTAGAATAGATTTCTCACTCAATTCATAACCATATAGCTCGTCAAGCGGGAGCATACTAACTTCTGGATCATTTTTAGGAAAATCAACAATTGTATCTTGTATAATAGATATATTTGCCCCATGTTCTTGAGCATCAACCTCATCTATATGGGTTATGTACATAACTTTTACATTGCATAAGTATGCTTTGGGCATCTTTAGGCTACCACCTGATATTCCACCATTTAGCAACTTGGCGGTTTCACATACGACCGCGCCAAAAGGCGGCTCTAATTCAACGTCTCCCTTATTTGGATAAAACTCAATTCCTGTTTCTTGCTTCAAGAGGTAGCAGAAAATCATTTCTAGCTCACGCTTTGGATCATGATAATACTCTTTATATCTCATGGAATAATGCCCTTCATTGGCCCTGAGCAATTAAGTGTAAACATATCTGATCCATCACGCTCAATGCTTTCAACGCGTAATGTTGCGTGGAGTGTGTATATTTTTGTACCCTTTTTAATACCAGCTAATTTAAATACATCTTTTGTGACATATAAAATCGCATCAGCTAGTTGCATCTTCCCCCCAGGTATTCTTTTATTAGAAACCTCAATAGGGTCATATATGGCTATGTACTCTTCTCCATTTACCTCTATAGGTTCACCCATTTGATCCATCGCTGGTTTTATGGATAGATTCATACCCTCACTAAAAGTGCTCATACTATATTTGCCTTGTCAATGTAACCAATAAAAAAGCCCCCGAATACTCAGAGGCTTCTTTACGATTGTTGTTACCCGCGGGTTACATTATCCCCAAGTGATACTATTATTACCACCTGCGAACTTGATACGAATGCCCGCGTTTTTGTTGATAACTTTTTCGGCAGTATGGTGACGAACACGAACCATGTCTCCACGGCGTGGTTCAGAGCGATAGGTTTCGGTCGTATAAAGGCCTGTGCCATCTTTAGACCAAACAAAAGTGCGACCAGCTCCACCAGAAGAAACTTCACCGCCGGTTACATCCCCGATCCAAATTTGGTCATTATCCCAAAGAGGATTAAGGTCCGCAGTTCCATTTCTTTTGGAAGAATCAATGTGTGCAGCTGCGATATAAACATTCTTCAGCATGAAGTGTTTAGCAATATCTTGCTCATTAACCAGCTTGTAACCTACACCTTGACCCAAGGAGCCATAAAGGAAAGTATTAAGCTTAGTTGAGCGACGGATGTGATCCCAGCAGTTTTGACCAAATACGATGGTATTAGGAGTTTCACCACGCTTGGTGAGCTCTTTAATAGCATCCATGATTACTAAAACATAATCAGCATTAGCAAGAGCGGCTGCGTCGCCATAATTACCAGTAACACCATATTTGGTTTTATTTCCTGCTGTACTTGCGTCTAGATCATGAAAGTTACCACTAGCTACAAGGGTATCATAGACACGTGACTCATAATCAAGCTTCATTGTGCGCATGATGAGCTTGGAGGTAAGTACTTCTACGTCAAAGAATTTAGCGTAGTCACGAACAACGACATCGTCGATGCGTTCTTCCATACCACGATCCAAGCACTCATAGGTGTCAGTTACAAACTTACGAGTGGTTTCATTGTAAGTACCAGTAGGTCCACGGAGTGTTGAGTCCTTTTTAAGGAGTTCACCTCCGTCGCCAATGTTGATCCTTGGATAAATACCAGCGCGGGAGTCTACGGGGAGAACAGGCATTAACTTATCTGCGAAGAGGAGTTTGTCAGCGTTGGCTGCTTCTTCCACAAAGGCAGTTAAGTCATGCCGAATAATTGCGTGTGAATTCTTGTACATGATAAATTAAGGTTATGCGACTACTACGCGAATAATATCTCCGTCAGCTGTAGCTTCTTCTAAGGCGTAGCCAATTGATAAAGCTCCACCAGCGGTTACTTTAGTAGCGGTGGCTCCATACCCTACGGCTGCTCCAATTGTGATGGCTCCACCAGCGGTTGCTAAAATGATTCCTCCTCCACTAAAAAGATGCACATCAACAGGGCGTGCAGATTCTGTGGCATCAACATCATGGAGTACAACTCCAATTTGATTACTTGCTGCAGGTGTGTCTGCTTGACCAGATGAATTTACACCAATTGCTTGACCAGCCACATACGTAGATGCTCCATCAGTGGGAAGGGCGATTACTCCATTGTGATTCATAATAATTCTTCCTTAGTTTTCAAGAACGCCCTGGCGAATAAGCCAATCGCGATGCCCTTGTGGATTAGAGGATACGGCTGCGCGAATAGCATCAAGTGGGCTCTCATTATTATTTGAGCTTTGTTGTACGCTAAACTCAAAAGAGCCTTCGCCCTCGTTGTTAAAGAAAAGATTTTCAATAGCGGAGGAAGGAAGAGGCTCAACTGCACTAAGCTCGATTTGCTCTTTTAGTTCCTCGTTCTCAAGCAAGAGCTCCTCGTTTCTTTTAGTGAGTTCTTCAAACTTCATCTCAAGATCACGGACGAGTTTTTCGTCTTGCAAATCTTGCTCAGCTTTAAGAGCTCCCTCGGCTTTAGCTTCTAAGTAGGTGAGAGCGTCATCAATGGAAGAATACTCAACTGGCTCAGCCACTTCAGCTTCTTCTTCATCGTAGCTATCTTCATAATCATAATCTTCTTCAGAATCTTCATAATCAGCTTCATCGGAGGCTTCATAATCATCGTCAGAAAATTGATCAGCGATAGCTTCCTCAAGATCACCCCGAAAGCCTTCAAGACCTTCAAGACGCTCATTGATACTTTGGAGCAACTCCTCCACCTTGTTTTCAGATACTTCTGGATCGTTCATATTATGATTGTTGTTGTCAACTTTTGTTTCAAACATTCCATCGGGATTAGCCGCTGGGTCAGCGACCAAATCAACAGAAATTATGCGCTTACAGCGCGCGTAAATTTTTCCACCCTCACCTGCTTCTTTGTCTCCCTGGAATGCAACAGAGAGTCCAATTTGACCAGGCATGGTAGATATTTGCTCCATAGTTTGATTGTAGTCCCTATGATGCTTAAGAAGATTTAAATCACCCTTTAGCTTATTACCTTGTATGGAGAAGTTATTAATATAACCAAAAACAGCTTCCACACCAGAGCGGTGATTAAGTTTAGCCTTAATACCAGGATTAGGAGTTCCATCTAAAGATTCTTTCAATTGCTCCAATGTTTTTTGGTCAACGATCAACCCATGACCTCTAGCATCACCCATAGTGATAAGTGATACTCCTCGGATTACACCTGACTCTTCATCAATCCTGCCATCTATGGCTTCAAATAAACTTAGGTCTTCCATTGATTAGTTTCCCTTGTCAACCCTACTTAAACTTAGGGAGCTTATATAGTATAGACCTCGGGAGTTTCGCCCTATTGAAACCAGGAATACCTCGTGTTAGTATGGCGCTTAACGCACTTGGTTTGAAGTTACCCTTTTTTAATTTACCCCTAACTGCGCGTAAATCTTTTCCTTTGGTAGTCTTGCCTGGGAAAACACCATGCTTCTTAGCCTGCTTGGTTTCCCATTTATCCATCTTGCGCTTCCTCCGAGAAGCTGCGGTAATTTTAACACCAGTATTTGGATCAATATGATCACCCTGGATTTTCTTATGTAAATTAGTTCGCTTCCTTCTACGAGCCGCCATGTAGTCCCTGGCGATCTCATTGTCACGAGCTGCCTTATAATATCCCGCAGTTAATACGGCACCCCCTGCGCCTCCTGCTATGGTTGATAATCTATCCTTATCTTCTGCCATTTAATCTCCTATGACCCCACCTAAAAAGCAATGCACCTAAAACGATTTGACCAAGCGAACCTGTTACACTACCTGAGCTTTTATATTCTCTAGCATCTGATTTAGCCGCACGGATGTCTCTCCTTACTTTAGATAAAGAGTTTGCGCGAACTATTACATTTGATTGATATAGCTCAGATAGCTCAGGACTGAGAACCCAACCAGGTGGCGGCTCCCTCCTTGGCGGCCATCGCCTTATTTCCATTTAACCGCGTCCGCGCCCGCGCCTTCTAATGATTTGAGGCTGGGCTTGCTTTGGTTGCTGCTGTTGAGCTTCTTTAGCTTGCTGCTGGCTTTGTGGTTGTGCTTGTGCTTGTTGTTGTTTTTGTTGTTCACTCATAATTAATTATTTTGATATCTTGGTGGTTTAGTCCTGCCATCAGGTTTCCTTACGACATGAATACCCTTGGGCTTACCCTTAATTCTATTGTAAGCTTTTTTGTAAGCATCTCTATTTTGAGTTATTCGCTTTAATCTCCTGCCAAGAAGGGCAGATAACCCAGCAGTGCCAACGGCTCCCATAATTGCAGTCCCAAGGAATTTATCGCGTGATGATTTTCTTTCATGCCAATGCTTTTTCCTGCGATTTCTTCTATCTCCTTTGTGATGAACTCGCACGGATTGGCTAGTAGGACGAGACATACGCCAGCCTTTACGCTTGGCTTCATCTGTTAAAATTTGAGGCCCTTCCATGAGTTCAATCATTTTATCTTCCTCAATGTGCCCTTCTGAAAATAATCTTTTAATTAATGCGCGACCCCTCTTGGAGTTAGCTAAAGCTGCTATACCTAAACCACCGCCAGCGATTGCTGCTGAAGTTGCATTATCTTTAAATGCCTGTTTTTCATAGAAGCGCTTCCTTCTTTTATTACGCCTCTCTCCTTTTATCATATCCTGAATGTCACGAATTGCGTCAACTCCCTTTCTCGCTGTGCGAACTTGACGCTTCACCTTATTATGGCTCTGCCTCATAGCTCTTAGCTTTTCCGCACTGGAGTCGTCAAGCTCGGGCCTAGATATAGCAAATGCTATTGTTTTAGCTTTATTTTTTTCAAATATTCTTTGCTGAATAGAGTTTTCAAATATGAAACGCTTTCCACCAGGCAATTTATTTAAAGTTTTTCTCCACTTAGACCATTTACTTGATCGTTTTTTATTTAAATACTCTTTAGCCCTTTTTACTCGCTTTGCTTTATTTTTACGAACTGCTTTTGCACGAGAAGACCTATTTAGGGGGGATTCATTAATAGCCGCCTGGGCATCCCTCGCCGTCTTTGTGGCTTGATTTGCCGCACGTGTCGTGGCTTTAGTTGCTTTAACAACTTGCTCAGTGGGTCTTTGTCTAAGCATCCTTGTTGCCGTAAGCAAACCCGCAGCAGTACCTACACCTGCTAAAGCAGTGTTAATTCTACGATGCTGCTCAGCTGGCTTATTAGTCAATACCGTATCAACGGGATGCTTAATAGCGTGCTCAATCTTTCCTTCTTTTTTTATCGATGCCATATCCTATACCTCCACCTATTGCTAGTGGTGTCAAAAGTTTCATCAATGCTCTACTACCTACGTGTCTCCTAAAACCTTTCGGTGCCTTATCGGAATACAATGGGGCTTTACCACTTCTCCATGATTTTTTTGTACCCCTAAGTTTAGCTCTTTTTAGTTGCTTATGCCTTAACTTAACATCCCTCAGGTAGTTACCCGCGAGTAACCCACCAGCTGCTGCACCCGTTGCGCTTCCTATAACTGTAGCCTTCTTTTTCTCCTCTAAGTTTATCCTAGGGTAACCATCATCAGGCTTTCTAACCTTATTCATTATATCTTTAAATACTTTCAAATCAGGGTACTGGCCTTCTGGCAACTCATCATCTTTGGGTAAAAGTTTTTTTGCTCTCTTTATAGCACCCCTCTTTGCTGCTTGACCTGCTATTGTTGCCTCTTCTTTACCAGTCCCTCTTGCCCTACTTTGTACATTCTTAACCTTACCTTGGCTATCAAGCACTTTTTTCGTGTTACGCCTCTTGGCCCCAGGATCAAATTTATGGCCTCCGGTCCTTTTCCCGGCCTTCAATCTGGCTGATCCCTGGTCAGGTATCTTGTTTCTGCGATTAATAGAGACCTGAGTGTCTCCTGTTTCGCCAATAGGTCTGGTTTTCCCAGGAGCCTTGACCTGGTTAGCCTGGTTGGCCGCGGCTTTTTTCTGGTCTATTTTTCGCACAGCTTGCGATCTAGCATTAGCCCTGGATATGCCCTGGTTCTTTTTCTTGGATAAAACTTTCTCTGTTTTCTTATTTATCTCAGCTTCTTTTACATTACGGGATCGCGTTTTCTTTCTTTGCCGCTCAGATGTGGATGCTCTTTTATGTGCCTGCTGGGGACTCTCCCCAGGCTTAGCCAATCTTTTCATCTTCCTTTTCTCGCTCCCTGTTAAGGCGCCCCAATTCTTTTTTTCCCAGTCTGCTGACTTCTTGCCTTCTACGAAATCTTTTAGCTCCTTCTGTACCCCAGGGTTTGTCTTTGCTATTCTTTTACGCTCCTTGTTGATCCTCTTTTGACGCAATTCGGTTTCTTTCTTTAACTCTTGATTTACATAGTCAGCATCTCTTTCTTTGCCTAGCTTAGCCAAATCCTTAGATTCAGATTCATAGCGATTGGCTAATTTCTTCATGCCTTTATTGGAAGCCCTTGGATGATTTAAGTCATCCTTGAGCCTACTGGGTGCTTGATTACTCCTCACTAAAGAATTTACTCTTCTTCTGGTTTCTGGAGTTGGTTTCTTGGCGTCACCATAACCCACACCTGCTGCTGCTCCTGCTGCACCTCCAGCTCCCGCGGCTTTAGTCATGGATACTTTCGTTTTCTTGCCATAAAACTTATCAGTATCAAAAGAACCCAAGCGATTCTTTGAACCACCTTTTTGGAATTTCTTACGACCCGCCTGCCTATATTTAACTGCGGCTCGTTTTAAAAATCTACTTATTGCCCGCATTTGAATTGGGTTCTATAGGCGCACCAGCATTGGGGTTTTTGAGACTATGCTTATATGCGTCAATCATTTCATGCGCAGACTGCAACCTTTTTGTTATTAAGCTCATAGGTATCTCATACTTTTCAGCTAATGCCTGTAAATGTTGTAACTCTCTAGCTATTTTTTCAGACTCTTCTTCAAAATCTAAGCCCATTTCGCCATATGCCGCATCATGGGTCTTGAGGCCCGCGTCAAGCATACCAATAGTAGCCTGCACTTCATGACCTAAATCTGCTGTGATTTGCGAATTGAATTGCCACTTGCCCTTTTTGTAGTTCGGGCTCGCGGGTAAATTACCTAATGCTATCGCTCTTGATATTACTATATTTTTTATTGGGTCAAGAACCTGCTCTGATAATAAATCTTGATGCCGCTTAAATGCTCTCTGTGCTTGCTGTACCTCAAGCCTAGCGGTCGCCCCTCCAAAAGCTGACATATCCCAAACGAATGCGAAAGGCAGATTAAGCCCATTTGCCATTTCGCGAATCAAAGTGGTCACAAACCCATTGAATGTTGGGCTTGGTCTTGATTGAGTTTGGAACATTCTAATGTCATCCCCTGGTTGCAAGCGAACAATCTTCCCTGGGTCAATCTTTTCCATTTTCCTGTCATCCATAACGCCAGGGATTTTGGACGACCATTTATCAGGCCCATGATCGTTTTTGGTAATTACGCCCGCGTGTGACGACCCCCATTTTACGGCCATCTTTTCCATCTTATACAACTCATAAACATCTTTTGCATGAGGAATTGCAGTCTCGAAAGCTGTTATGCCGCGATACTGATCAACCCTCATTGGGTCTATGTAGTGTATGAAATTTGAAGCTGGAATATCGCGAGGGTCTTTATATTGACCATGTAAAGTTCTTTTAAATACTTTGTATGATAATGGTTGCCCATAGTCATTTATAGTAATTCCCCCTATGTAGTTTTCTTCTTTTACTGGACGATTAAACTCACTAGGGTTGCCAATCCTATCTGCCTCTATGGCTTGTAATCTAACATCTGCCCCTTGTGTGACTAACACAAACGCAGCGTCCCCGTCTCTTCTCATACCCATGTGGGCTAATTGAACTAGATGCCTAAATGGATAGCGACGAGTTATATCACACCGCTTTTCCCAGTCCCTCCAGTACTCTTCATATGCCTGGTTAATTGCTGGGTCGCCTGTTTGTGCTTGGTATCGCATTGAGCCGCACACATACATGGCCTCTTTCAATAGTATGGATTTAAAGAAAGAATAGTTCTGAACCAAGTTGCGAGCTTCCCACATCATCTTGATTCTATCCCTTTGGTTCTGGAAAGACTCAGATGCCGCTGTTGCGTGTGATGTTGCTATAGTTTTATGGGCAGGTATATCTCGCGCTGCATCGTAAGAAAATTCAAGCCTCTCCTTGTAATACCTTCTTTGTAGGCCCCACTCAGGGCTAACGAAACTTATTACTTTATCTAGGATTCCTGGTGTATCTTTTTTCATCCTTCCATATTGCGATTGAAGGTTTCTCCGTCAAGACCATAGCCACCAAAATCTGCGTAAGTGTCCTCATTGTAAGATTTACCAGACTTCTCTCTTTTTATCTCTGCTATAGCTCTAAGCCTCTCTTCAACTGAAGTAATGCTTCGCTGATAACTTTTGCCCCCAACAGATTGCGCTAAATATAGATTGCTCGCCTCTTTTTTTAGGCTATCACTCTCCATTTTAAGTTCTTGACTGTTGTAGTCGCGATAAATAATTTTCCAATTAGCTACGCTCATATAGCAAAGAAACCATGTCAACAATAAGAGAAGCATTCGTAGACTTTGATTATGACTCCATAGACTTTGGAGACAAGCCACCTAGTGATGAAATCATTGATGATATGCCTGAATTACTTCGGCAATATGTTGATGAAAGGGTTAGAGCAGAAGTCCAAGATGCACTCACCCGTGTAATTGCCCTTATTTATGACTCCAACAACTACAGACTAAAACTAGCGACCATAGTTTGCGCTTTTGGGTTGCCTTTGTTTTTAGGTAAGTCCATGAAAGATATAGCCGCAATACATGGGGTTACAAGACAAGCTCTTTCTAAATCAGTAAAACTATTTCAAAAAAACTTTAACCTACCTCCCGTGAGGGGTCAAAAATCATTAAAGGCTTGCGAAAAATATAGAGAAATACAGATAAAACGTAATAAAAAATAAAATGGAATTAGAAGTAACATTAGCACCTGATCAAACAGCAGAACGAATTTTAGAATGCCATAAGCAAGGATTAAACCAAATGGTTGGATCGCTAGTGCATTTCGCCGAAGCGGGGTTGCATTTGAAAAGAATACGTTCGCAGGTTGATGACTTTGGTAAATGGATTAGTGAGAATTTAGTATTTAGCAAAAAAACCGCATATCAATATATTAAGCTAAATGAAAAAGTTGAGGCTGGTCTTGACCTAGAGAGTGGCAAGTACACATCTATTAGGCAATGCTTAGGAATTGACCATGATGGAGAAAAGTCAACTTACAGAGAAACTGCTGATAAACGATTTGAGAGCATCCCTGGTCTTTCATCAAAAATTCAACACACATATAAAGGTGCTGTTAGGGCAAAGCCTTTGCATAATTGGAGTGCTGATGAGAAAAGGGCACTAGCTACTAGCTTGCTGCCAATTCTTGATATCTACAATGAGTTAAACGACTAACCCCCACACCCTTCCATATTAGTAGTGTGTGCTTTAGCCCACTACTATTATAAGGGTTTTGGGTTAGGTGAATATTCTACTAGAATAAAAAGCGTTAGACCTCTCAAAGTATTCCCTAACTACTTCGCCTTCTATATATTGTTCCTCCTCTTCATTGGAGAACTGATTCATGTAAGATTTAGCGTTTTGAGTGATCTCTTCACATTTCTCATTATTATCTTTACACCAATCTATTATTTCACCTAAATCCGACCAATCGTCTTTGACTTGTATGTAGTGAACTCGATCTTCTAATTTATCCTCCATTAACCAAGTGCAGGCCTCAGGTTTCGCCATTATCACGACACTGTTTGACATTAGTTTCCAATGAAGACCGCTTTCGTTTATGTTGCCTGGTGAAGATATAATATATTTAAAATTACTAAATTCTTCATCACTTAAATATGGTGATTGATTAAAGGGCGCCCCTCTGGCACAATTCGTTGCCTTTGAAAAACCTACATCAATGTCTGGTCTTTTGTTGTGCCAATCGGTAGCTAACTTAAATCGGTTACCTGCACCTACATGAAACCCTGATGTTGCCCCCCGCCAAACTGCACTGCGGTTAGTTTTATCCTTGAATGGCTTGTATTGTGTCTTTGCATAAAATGACTTCCACCATCTCTCGCGATGAAACTTTAAGCAAATACCTGCATCATTATTTATCTTCCTTGGTCTCCATCTTTTAGTTGCAGATGAATATGGCGAGAAACATGGGTAATTACTCCTTGTGTGCTGATCTCCAGATACAGCAAAAAATCTACCCTCTTTAATTCCAACGCTAGAGCAAATTTCTCTTACTCTATGCATTAGCCTTCCCTGAGCTGGGGTGTACCCATTGGGCGGTATTAAGTCACGGGTTGCCCTTTTAGTATTTGGTTCCCAGTCAAATAAATCTTTGACAGTCATACTAAACTCAAAATCGTTCACTTGATCGCTAGAACTGGGCCATTCAAGGCTATTTATATTACCCAAGTAATACTTTATTCTATCTTCTGTATTCATTTAACTCCTCTTTCATCGTCTTTGGTTCATCCCATAAATCAATCTGCCCTTTCCATGAAGTTTCGCTAGAAGTTTGCCAGTTTTTACCTGGTGAGCAAAGCTCTTTTCCTGGCATAGCTATATAGCGATGTTTAAACTCTATAGCATTTATGCATCTACGTAAGGGAATTATACCTATCGCGCGAGCGTCCCCGACCCCTCTTTGATCTATAAAATCCCTAGCCTGCTTAATAACACAATCCGATACTTCTTCTGGTATGCGTAATATTGCATTTACAATAAAACCCTTACCTTTTCGTAGTCTTGATATGAAATACTCATTTTTATGCGAACTATTGAAATGCATCCAGTCGTCCATATCAATGTATATTCCATTATTTCTCTTCAATACATGATATCTAGTAAAATCGCACCTTGCTATATTATTTTTTATTGCATCAAATCTCACCCTATCATCTTTTTCTAGGATTCTATAAATGCTGCTTTTTTCCCAAAATTTATACTTAAACCCAGCGGCAAATGCTTTACTTTCATTTCTCCTAGCTCGATTTAAAACTAATGGTGGTGTAGGTGTGTCACTAATCCATATTTGATTAATTATCATCGCAGTGGGTAGTTTAAGCGATTCATGTACTTTTTGTTTATAAATTTATTAACTAAGTTTATATCATCTCGATTTTCATTAAACTCAATTATATCAATCTCGCCTCCAACCCAAAGTATTTTTTTATTATACTCCCTTATCTTGATGGAGTACTTACTAGCTAAATGAAAAATTAAATCACTTTGACCTTCCATCAAATATAAATCCTCCAATTTATAACAAAATTCATGAGAAGCGAGGCGATTCCATTGATCGCATGTTTTTTCTATTTCATGGTCGCAAGCTTTTACTAAGTCGTAAGGATTTGCTAGTATTGCAAAATCTCCATTATTCCAATTTCTCTCAACACTTGAAAGATTCCTTATTAATATTCTCTCTATTTGAACGAAAGGTTTTATGGGTATAATTTGTATTTTCATTGAAGGTATCCCCCTATATCGAAATCTTTTCTGTAATAATTATAAACTAAGTTTTTCATGTCTCTACTATAGTAGTCTTGCCAACTTATTTTAGTGCTCATGTTGTGATGAGGGAGTGGGCTATAGTCCCAACTCCTTTTGCGGCATAGTAATTCAAACTCTAAGTGTAAACTTTCTACTTTAACTAAATTAGGTATCACTTTTTCTGTACTAGAGAGCACTGAATTACAGTTAATATGCAGAAATGAATACTGGGTGGTTTCTTTTAGATGTAAATTAACTTGATAATCTTTTCTGATTGCTTGCACAAAAGTTTCAAATGTTGGATAATCATCAACAACCCTTTTACCAAACTTTGTGTGGTTATCATTTTTTACATCTTCACTAGGGTTAATTCCTATTTTTTTTAAATACTCATACTGCGAAACAAGTCTTGAATATGGATTTCTAACAAAAGCTAACCAATTTTTGAATGGATGGCTACTTTCCGTGACTATATTTCTATATGCTTCTCCCCTAATATGTCTCCTTAAGAAGTTATTTAACTTACGATTGGCTAAATTTTTCTCAAAAGCCCATTCACGAAATGAAGTTGTTGCGCACTTTGGGGTCTCTATAAATATGAAATCCTTGCCTATCATTTCTTCCAATATACCCTTATGCGCGGATCAATTACAACTTTCCCATGGGCGCGCACCATGTCGCAAAAATGAATGTGCTCACTTACTGAGAAATTCCCTGATCCATCTAGGTCACTTTCCCAATGGCACACCTCAAGAACTTTTGTCCTTATACAAACAAATCCTGCAAAAGCGCTACGGACTTCAAAAGGTTCGGTATGATGACCTGGTGGTCTAATTTCATCACCCTCTAGCGGTCTAAATGCAAATGTGTCATAGTACCCATTAGTCCAAACAGGAGTTCCGAAAGGTGTTACCATCGCAATGTCCTCGTTATCCTCAAGGACAGAAATCATATTACTCATAATTTCTAGATCAAAAATTACCTCACTATCAATAATGAAAGAGTAGTCTGATTGAGTCCAATCTTTGCATAGGTTTTTCATTTTATTCCTATACATAGATAAGTCTTTTATTCTCCTTGGGTCATTAGTGGATGGCCAGTGTGTATTCCCTAGCTTTTCGCAAGAGAATTTACCATTAGAGTGCTTAAAAAAATCTTCTAACAAATTAGGAGTGGTATCGCTACTATCATTCTCGAAAAAATAGTAATTAACTGGACCTTTATACTTATGCTCCATCACCTTTAATCCACCCAATGTTTGACCAATAGACTCCTCGTTGTTTCGGAAACAGCCAAATACATTCACCCTAGAACCGCTCGTAACTTTCGAGTGAACGGATAAACCAGAAACACCGATAGATTTTAATAAGTTCCTCATCCTGTCTGCGGTTGATATTTCCCTTATCTCCTCTAAGCCCGCTACGATTTTACTCTGCACATGACTAGAGCAAATATTCGCCATGCCTAAATCCATTCTAGCTTGGCTATTTTGATTGGCAGTAATTATAGCACCAAAATTCTCTCTTATATCTTGAGCAAAAGGTGTAGGGTGAGCAATGCAAGGAATGCCAGCTCGTATTGCCTGCACTATTGTGCTTTCGCTCCTAAACATGGGAGCTATAACTAAATCTAGCTCACTAACCTCAAATGGCGTAAATGTTATATACTTATGGTATTCCTCATCTATTTTTTCTAAGATATCAGACACAGTTAATGTATTGACGTGCTGCCTATAGTTCGTGGCATTTATAAATAACTCAAACTTAGGTAAATGCTTAACTAGTGATTTTATTATTATTTCATATCTTATTTTAAAAAAAGTGCCCCAAGGTATCCCGACCCTGCAACTATTTTTATATAACACCCAATTAGGCACTTTTAAATTATGGTTATCCTCAACTTCCCCAAGTACCCTATTTTTACTATATGGAGGTCCAACTCTACGAATGGTTATTGGTTTCTTCCCCCTTCCTAGTAGTAAATTTTTAGTAAAACTATCTGCAGCGATATAGTTGCAGTCTGGTAAATCCTCAATTCCAGAAATACTATTATCGCACCACAGGAACCAATCTTTTGTAGCAAATTCCTCTACACCTTTTATCGCGGGTGACCACTGAACTATAATATCACCCTTAAGTCCCTTAATTGTCTTTCTTGTCCAATCAATAGTTTCAGGATCAGTTGTATCATAAATGCTAATGGGTTTTATGAAATTATAATCCAATACATTCTGGGCAATTAATTTTTGATCAGGATTTGTATCGCAGTAAATGTAGTTGAGCTTCATCGTACACCAATCATTTCAGTTACTAGAGCTGCCACTAATATCATGCATTCACAATCCCAAAAGTGATTATCTTTGCGAGGTTTATTTACCCACTTATATGTAATCTTTCCGTAATTATCTATAATTTCCTCCCTATGCTCCGCTGACATTTGATTGATATAATCTCTTGTTATGTTTTCTGGCAACTGCCAACTAGGGCCTATACCTTTTTTATACTCAGCCAAAAGGTCTTTTATCGCTGGGTTGGAATACACGAAAAGTCTTACGGGTCTAACTTGACCTTGACTTACAGTTCCCATTGCTGGGTCTACTAATGTATCTTTCCATGGTTGCCGTATTCCATCAACCATGAAGTATTGGAAATCATCACCCTTCATTGGCTTCCATGCATAACCAGATTTAGTAACCTCATTATAGACCGTTGTGGCTAAATAACCACTATCTATAACAACATCATCAGAATCTACGCCAAGTTCGTGTATCTTCTCTCGTAGGGAAGAAAAATCAGACACTTTGCCATAATCATACAACCTAGAGGCTCCTGCTTTACCAAATTGCCTACAAACATAATACAAGCAATCTTTCTGCACATCTGCAGCTAAGAATTTTCGCTCCCCCTCGGGCCAACTATCTAGAAGCTTATAACTCCCCTTGCGATCCTCAGACCATGAAGAAACATCACCATACTTTAACCTATCTTCCCATGGTTGCCCTAAGCTTTCCGTTATAAATGTTTTTAATGGCATAGGATCGCCCCAAGAAAGAGCTTTTTTAGCATTTATAAATTCCTCAACCAACTCCCTCCATCGCACCCATTGTGGGAGTAATGCATTCCAGGTAAAACTTCGTCTTGATGTGGGGGCACTTGGGTTCTTCGCGATCCATTTGCCCGTATTCGTAAGTCTTCTTCTTTCCGCGGGAGTGTCTCTTGTTTCATATCCGCAGTGCGGACATTCAACTCTTATTGTGTCTGCTAGGGCATCAAAATTGTACAAGTCAGGCTTAGTAATCTCATTTGTATCCCACTTCATGTAGTCCCATATCAGTTCATGATATTCATTGCATTTAGGGCAATTAATATGCCATGATCTCTGATCTCCACGCAGGAACTCTTGATGGACAGTGTCATGCTCTAAATCTGGGGTTGAAATAATAACCTGCCTAGCATTCCAAAATGTTCGTGTTCTTTTTAAAACTGTAGGCAAAGCGCCTGGGGGCCAGTTTCTAACCTCATCCAATAATAACCACCGCCTAGGTTTTGATTGTAATTTTGAAGGTGCATTAGACCCAACGATCTCTAGCGTCATGTGAGGAAAAAACACTTCCTTACTCTTCAGTAATTCACGACTACTCGGGAGTAAGCTTCGGACCAATGGACAAGACTTGAGGGAAGGCATCATACGCTCTTTAGCGAATTTTAGTGCCTCCTCTTCGTTTGATGTCACCCACATACATGGTCCTGGGTCTTCTGCTATTAGCCAACATAGACAAGCCATCATCGTCTCTGTCTTAGCACTCTGCGCAGAGCACATGATGGATAGAGTTCTTACTCTATTATCGGCAAAAACTTCCATGAACTCGCGAACCCATGGAGAGTTTGCCGACTTCCATTTACCAGGAAATGGCGAGACTGAAACAATAAAATTATCTTCAGCCCACTGCCATGGTGGTCTATTATCGGCAGGCTTCCAAGATTCTTGAGCTACCCGCTCAACTAAATTCACTTAATAGCAGACTTGAAAGCCTTTTTTGACTCACAAACGGTTTGCCTATAGTGTTGGATCATTTCTATAAATCCCGCGAAAGAGTCTTTAGCTGGATCAAATGTATTCAAGGAGTGACCAGTTTCTTCGTTAAACTTTTCTATCTCCTCGTTTATTATAGTGAGATCAAATATTACTTTATTTCCGTCTAGATTTATTCCATTCATAGATAGAAATTAGTAAAATCATTAATAAAGTCAACCCTTCCTGCGTGCGAGAATGGCTAATATTTTCTTCTTAGCCAACTGCATATTCGCTTTGGCTTTTCTTTTAGTTCTAGCGGAAGTTGTGTTTTTCGCGTCTTTCTGCTGTTTCCTAGCTATGTCTCCATAGCCTTTTCCGTCAGAAGCATACATAAATTCCATCAAGTCCTCTACACTAGGCTCTTCATATTTGAAGATTTTCTTACGAAGGTTTTTTAGCATTCTACCGGTCCGACGTGCTTGACCTTTTACATAAGGATTTACTTTACCCTTAATTTCAGAAGCTTTCTTTTTAATTTTTTGAGCACTTCCAGGAACTACGGCATTCGCTGCGCCTGAGGCTACTCCTCCGCCTACCCTTCTTGTCGCATTGTACCTATTCTTGGCACCCTGGGCATACTTGCTTATCTTGTCGCGATTTTGATAGGCAACAGCACCAGCACCTAGCCCTGCTAAAACGCCTGTTCCGCGACCAACAGTCTCTCTAACAGACCCTAATACTCCGCCAACATTTTTATGATCTTCCTCTTCGGCGCGAAATTCAATGTTTTCACCCCTAAGTCTAATAACTTGGTCTAGTTTTTCATCTAAAGCGATAATGCGTTTTGCGTCATTCATACTATTTATTGCGTTGTCAACTAAATCTCTTTCTTGTGAAAGCCGCTAATAAACTCTTGCGGAGTAAACTTTTAGCACCACGCCTATTAACACCATGGTTTTTCATGGCCGTTTTTATTGCTTTTTCTTTCTGATTTACATCCAAATCATCATATTTTGCCTTTCTAGCGCGTGTTTTTTGGTTACTAGAAATATTTTTTGCCTCCTTAGCTTTAGCGTTTTGGCGCTGCTTTTGAGTAAAATCACCTCTCTCGTACTTACCCTTCGTGGGTCTTTGATACTTTTTAGGGTCATCTACCTGGGCGGTTACAATTCCTTGCTTCTTGGCGAAATTACCAGAAGTCTTTATGCTCATTTTAGCATTATTCCTCAAGTTTTTGCCGCGCACTTTTGCAGACTCTGCTTCCTGTTGAGTAAGCATTGCAATTTTTGCATTCTCTTTATCAATGCTCTTGCGAATTGCCGATTTCTTTTTCGTTAACTTATCAGGTAGTACATTAATCTTTTCTAGAGTACCACTTTTTGTTTTTCTATAAATACCATCTTTAATAACACCTATCTTTTTACCCGCGGGTGACTTGGGCGTATTATTACCCTTACCTAAATTACTTGGCAAGGTTTTGGCTCGCCTTCTTCTATCAAACCTAGATCGCTCTTCATCCTTGAGGGCAAATAGCATCAAAAGTTTCTCATTTCTTTCCGCAAACTCTTTTATTTCTTTCTTAAGCAAGCACTTGCCTGCTTTTGAACAAGCAACCTTAGACTTACAGGCACTACAAAGTGAGAATGTTGGATTATTGCCGAACGGTTTTATGTCTTTCACATAAAAGCACGACCTTGTCAACATTATGAACTTAAATGCCCTAGTGCTTCATTAATCGCGTCTTTTAGGAAAGCTTCAGCCTCAGCGGGTTCCATGCCTATAACTTGGGGCGCAGCTTTCGCTGGTATGCCCAGGAGCACAGTTTTTGACTCTTGTATCATACTAGCCACCCACCTCTTTACGTCATCATTTAATGTATAGTCGCCTCTTTTTACGGAAATTTCATGCTCCAGCTTTTCGCAAATGAGCTTTAGTTGTCGGATTTTTAAGTCATGTAGATCCTCAGTTTCATCTGGATCGCTTCTTTGGTTAGCTTTAATCCAAGCACGAATAGCGAATACATCCCACTTCCCATTCGATAATGGCTCGGGAAAACCAGGCTCTTTTCTCCACCTCTGAATCGTTTTACGATCTACCTTAAATAACTTGGCCAACTCAGTCTGGTTTTTTGCATAGTGAGGCAAGGTTTCTTTCTCTACCTCGCGTATTAAGATAGCACTCGCTTTATGTAGGTCTTCCTCTGGCACGCTTTTACCAGCATCGACCTTATCCATTACGTTTTTAGCCCAATCTATATCTGTCATGATTTGTCATGATTTATTCTCCATACATGACTTACGCCACCGACTTTAGGTGCTGGGGTTTCCCTTACAATAGTGCCATTATATGGCTCAAATTTTGCCTTATAAAAAGATTGGTCATGCAATACATGAGGATATTCCATCCAAGGCTGACTCTCCCTGTTTGCAGTAGAATAAGTGGATATATATGCGTAACCCGATAGGTGTGCCAAAAGGAGTTTTAAATTTTCGTCAAAAATATCATCAGCTATATGTATGAAAACCTGAAATGCCCAAATCACATCAAATTTCTTATAGTTAGGTATTTGATCACTTAAGTATATTTTTTTATTTATACCACTTTTTTCATATATAGATTTACCCACATCAAGTCTCTTCTTTGATATATCATAACCATGGTACTTTCCATCATCTAGGTAATTAATTATATTTATTCCACCCCTCAAAATACCACAACCGAAGTCTAGTAGATCATGGTCTTCCTTTAGTCCAAATCGTATAAGTAATTTCAACTGAGAATCGCGATTTTCCCAGTTATGTTTTGACCCTACGAGCTTATAAGCATCATCCATATTGCAGTCCATATTGCAATTTATACATAAATAGAGGGGGGCTTCAATACCGTTTTTTCGACAAGCGGAACTTAAAAATATAGTAAACTTATTATGCTTAACTTTACTTAAAGCATTGAATATCAACAACTTACAACAAAATTTGACAAGCATGGTATAATGAAGTTGGCTGAAATTATGCCAATCCCCCCCACAGCCTGCGCAAGCGGGAGCGCATACATGTAAGGATGCCACACACTCATGTATGCGGGGGCGCACGTACACACGGGAGAGTACGTATCAAGGCATTGTCCACCCACGCACAGTCGCATGGATGCGTTCATGCGCGCGTTTCTAAGGGTGGGCATGACTTTCTTCATTACGCATAAGCGTCCGCGCGTACGCTAGTGCGTACACATAACACACGCGCACAGGAGACACCAAAATGTCATACATAAATAACCTATGGAGTGCGCTCGTAAGCGCACCTGCAACCGTAACCCCAACCAAAACCAAAAAAGCCAAGGCTAAGCGCGTCCGCAAGTCACGCACGTACACGCTCACGGGCTACACCGCGAGCGC
>Ga0070749_10000069_pt1 | contig 52324 bp, 50 predicted proteins | sample VirMetDEL_Nov_18_FD_75180 | JGI IMG/M metagenome (GOLD analysis project Ga0070749, IMG submission 75180) | Aqueous microbial communities from the Delaware River and Bay under freshwater to marine salinity gradient to study organic matter... | ecosystem: Environmental > Aquatic > Marine >...
CGTCACCACCCCACCACTCTCACTCAAAACAGCAGTAGTTCCATCGCTTTTTGTGATCGAATTCCCAGAGGATTTTAGTTTTGCTCCGTCCAGAGTAATTTCAGTAGCACTGACTAAACTGCTAGAGCGTTTGCTGCCGATATAGCTCATCAGGTAATCTCCAGATAGCTGAGATGTACATCTACTGCTGATGCCGAATCTGCTGTGACTGTCAGGTTTTCATTCGGCACAAGTACCAGCTTTCCACCGTCTAAAAGATTTACTGAAGATCCCACTGGAATTGGAATATTTGTGATGTAGCTTGTATAAGTAGGACTTCCGGTATCGTACTTAATTTCAACAGTTAGTGTACGAGACGCAGAAGATTTGTTTGAGGCTATCAGTCCGATACAAACAACTTCTGTGGCTGAAGCAACATCTGACGCTAAAACATCAGTTCTTGATGTTCCTGCGGTTACTGTCTTTCGGAGGAATGCGTTTGCCATATTTTAACCTAGTGCTATTGCGAAAGGTATTGGATCAGCACCTGCTGCGCCAGTAGCGCCACGAAGATCTCCTGTGCTAAAACCTAACCCGTCGTTACTCGTAAAAGTAACAATACCTGTGCTTGAATTATAACTACCTCCAGTAAAGCCAGTACCATCTGTGCCGTCTATGCCATTGGTTCCGGCTGGGCCTGTTGCTCCTGTTGCACCTGTTGCTCCGGTAGCACCCTGTGGGCCTGTTGCTCCTGTTGCACCTGTTGCTCCGGTAGCACCCTGTGGGCCTGTTGCGCCTGTAGCCCCTCGTAAATCGCCCGTACTAAAGCCTAGTCCGTCATCACTCGTAAAAGTAACTATGCCTGTAGCGGAGTTGTAGCTTCCCCCAGTAAATCCAGTTCCGTCTACTCCAGCAGCACCAGTAGCACCCGTAGCTCCCTGTGGGCCTGTTGCGCCTGTAGCTCCCTGTGGGCCTGTTGCGCCTGTAGCTCCCTGTGGGCCTGTTGCGCCTGTAGCGCCTCTAACGTCTCCGGTACTAAAACCTAGCCCGTCATCGCTAGTAAACGTTATAACTCCAGTAGAACTATCGTAGCTCCCACCCGTGAACCCATCTCCGGTAGAACCTGTAGCTCCTTGTGGGCCTGTAGCTCCTTGTGGGCCTGTTGCGCCTGTAGCTCCTTGTGGGCCTGTAGCTCCTTGTGGGCCTGTTGCGCCTGTAGCCCCCTGTGGGCCTTGTGCTCCCTGTGGGCCTGTAGCACCTGTAGCGCCATCTACTCCATCACTTGGTTTGGCAAAGGTTACTTCGGTAGATGTACTATCTGTAAATTGAAACGTGATCCCGTAAGCAGCAGTGGGGTTTTGGGTGCTATTGCCTAGCGAAATACTACTAACTCCTCTACCTGCTGGGCCGGTAACCGAAGGGATCGTCAGGTCAAAGTTTGTAGTATTGCCTTGGTAGTCAGTAGTCGTGAAACGAGCCTGACTGTTTCCTAGGTTCGTGATGCTCGTTACCGAAGTCCCGTCATTCCCTGCGTCTCCTTGATCCCCCTTGATCCCAGCAGGTAGTGTCAGTGTCTGATGGTACGCATTGTTACCCCAGGTGACCGTAAACTGAGAACCATTCTGAACAATGCTATCAATTCCGTAGCCTCGTGGCCCCTGAGTTGCCTGAGCTACTATATGAGCCAGTGCACCGGAAACCGTAGTTGACGAGTAGGCTGTCTGATCTGTACTCGACAGAGGGATGTGACTAGCATTCAGCTCATCCGCAACGGTACTTAGGTCGTCACCGACAATTGGCCTTGAGGTGATAGTAAAAGTATTTCCTAGTGTATCTTTAAAACTAGCCATTATCTCCACCTCCAACCGACACGGATTCGTTTCCTCGATGCGCCTGAGTTTCTAGTCATTGAATTCGTAGACTCTGATTGGGTAGCATAGCGCACCATCTCTAGGAATCTCTGTCTAAAAACCCCTGATTTCTCTACGTTCCGTAATTCGTTCTCTTTCAAGTATGCCCGCTCAGCTACGCCAAAAACTAGCGCCTCCTGGTACATAGAACCAACTAGCGGAACGTCAGTATCCGCCTGAGTATTGTTGTAGGTCAACCGATCTCTTGGAGGGTCGATCACTCCGTCAAACTTAATCACGGAAGTATCTACAATTGCAGTGATAATCCCTGTGGTTGTAGAGAGAACATCGGTAGAGCTGTCGCCCGTCACATCGAATACAGGGATCTGAGAGACTAGCGTAGCACTAAAGAGGTGATCGGAGGTCGTCGGAGTCGGATAGACTCGGAAGGTAGGACTTGAGTTGTGCTCGATGACGATTGCTCGGATCGGGCCTGACTGACTCTGCCAGTTTGAATCTACAATCTGACCACTGACTACTCGATTCTCGTCTAATACGCTAGAGGTAACAATCGGAATCTCAACGGAAGTATTCTCGATCCGAGCACGCTTGAGGTTCATCAGTGGCGGATTGGACGGACGATTAAAAGAAGAAGTAGCTTCTACAATCGTTACATCGGAAGTGACTATTGGAAACTCAGTAAGCCGGATGAACTCATGCTGAGCGTCATAGAGATACTGACGCAACTCCGGTGCAGTCCACCGCTTACTAGTATTAGAACTGTAACTCCCATCCTGTAGTAGAGTAGTTACTCTATCCAGAATTTGTGCTTGAGTCAGGCTCATTCTCCCCTACGTCTAGAGAGTGTTTTGTCTTTCTAGGTGCTCGTACTATTTTAGCTTTTGCTTCTGCTTGAGCTTCCATACCTGTAGCGGTATCGATAATTGTACCTTGAGCATCCTTAACAGGCATAATTACAGTAATCGGAAAACGTGGCCTCTGGTATCCTTCGGGTGGCTTGTAATACTGGGTCTGTGTGTACTCAGTAATTACACACTCTAACAACCTATTTATATGGACACCACTTACAATTCTAGCAGATCCTCTAGGAATTACTGTTGGAAACCCATTAACCGATACACTAACTGCTTCAGTCTCGTGGTGATCCCGACCCATTTCCACACGGATTACTCCGAAACCTGGGGGTACGGATTCCGGCTTGCCATCCCACTCAGGGGCAAGGTTGTGTCGGCTATTGACTGTATGATAGCGACCAGTGCCTGAGTTGTACTCACTCGAAGTCTGGTTTGGTACGTATGTATAATTCATAGCTCCACTTTAGAATCAGAGGACTACCGAAGTAGTCCTCTTAGTTATTATACGTAGCTCGTCACCTTTGTCGGGTGGACGTTCGCATCAAAGCGATAAACTACATAAGCATAGACTGCTCCGGTAGAAGCAGATCCAGCCGTGTTAATAAATGTGAATCGGATCGTTCGATCCGGTAGTGAGGCTACCGGAACCCACTTCGTTTCCATCTCATAGATTGTTTCACTGTTAGCAGCGTTAAGATCTACAGGATTTGTTGGAGTAAAGTAGTCTTCATCCGCAGCTACGCCTACACCTGCAAGGTGTCCTGCGTCTACGGTAACTACTTGGTCGAAGTCATTCTTCACAACATAGACAATCTTCTCGACAATCGATTCGGGCGGAACCGTAATGTCGAAATATTTTGTCTCGTTAGCCGTCATAGCTGTCACAGCAATGTGTTCCGTACACTGTGGGACATAGCTCATTTGCATCTTGTCAGATCGCATAGTCTTCTCCTAAGAGCTGGTAGCTAGTGCTACTAGCACTAGCTTAATAATAAAATTAGACGTTGGTACTATACGGAGCAGGAGGATTGTACCAGTTGGTTGCTGAAGTCGTTCCGGTAGTTACCTCAGGGGTAAAGGCCGAAGCAGCAGTCTCAATGGAAACCATCCAATCTTCGTTTAAGATAATAGAACCAAACATAAACGTATACCCCACCGTACCACGCTGGCCTAGAGGGTCAGTACCGCTAGGAGTAGGTCGTACTACCTTTGGTACAATGCTATCCATCCCGCCAATCGTTGCTGTCCCTACAGAGTCTCTAGCAAAGATTACAATCGGGTAAACATCTGTTTTACCATTATTAGTCAATACAGGGGTGTTTGCATGTGGAGTAGCACCAGCACCCTGAGAAGTGTCACCGTTTCGGTCAAACGGAACTGCTTGGGTAGTGGCAATAAAACGAATTCCGTTGTAGGAACCCATCTCAAAGTCCATCACATCTCCGCTAGCATACTTCTCAACTGGTACAAACCCTTCAATGTTCTCCAGGTCGTAGCGCAGATTCGGATGACAGATTGCAATGAATCCAGCACGGATCGGCTCAGTCGCTACATCAGGACTAGCAGCTAACATTTCGGTCATCTTCACGGCGTCATTGTTCTCTAGGAATCGAATAGCCTGATCGAACTCTTTACCCGTAGTAGATAAGATTCCGTTAACATTATCTCGTCTAGTTACTGCAACAGCAGGGCTAGAGTTAGATCCATCATTGGTGTAGATCACGTTAGCAGGGGAACGGAAATGCTTATAAGCTAGCATGTCCATTGTCTCGGCTGCTTGGATCGCTTGTCTGTCACTAATGATACTGATGTAAGGATCTTGTCCTAAAAGTTCCATCAAGTCTGTCACAGGCGTGTAACGTCCGTACTGACGGATAGAATGTGAAATCACTTCAGATTCTAGCGTGTCGAAATCAGGAGTTACACCCTCGCCTAGTGGGGTAGTATTGATCGGGAACTTCTTATATCTACGATGTCGAATCGTGTTGCCCTCTCCTGTACCCTTTGAATCCTTCTGAGCGAAGCGAGCAAAGGTTAAATGTTTTTGGGCAATCGGTAACATCTTTGACTGAATCGTCAAAGCATCCTCGGTGCTCAGATCTCCGTAAAGAGATCCAGCTACCGTTGTATAATTAGTAGCTGTAATAGCCATGTCTTCTCCTATGCACTTGCACTAGTTAATTTGCTCCAAAACGCTAGTTTGTCGTCCTGCGACTCCACTCGTCTTGGAGCTTGATTACGTACAGGTGGCTTTGAGGGCATGGGCCGACTAGCAGCTACTCGCCTAGGATTAACTGCCGGAGCAGGAGCTTCTTCGGGAGGGCTAGGTCGGTGCGCCTGATCAGGGTAGTCGTATAAGTAAGATCTTACTAGATCCACAAAACCTACCGGATTCTCAAAGTCCAACACTGCATTCTTACGACTCGCACTACTTAGCACCCACTGAGCAAAGTCTGGATCATCCAGATCTAGCTGAGCAGAGTTGGTAATGCCTAGTTCTTTGTTTGCTATTGCATGACGTTCGTTGAGCTTTTGCTGTACGTACTTCTCATGCTTCGCTTTGCGTACTTCTTGAAGATCTCCTTCTATCGCTTGGTTCGCTCGACCTAGCCTATGCTGGATCAAAGCGTCGATTCCTTGAAACAATTCGGGAAATGTCTCGACTTCTTCTCGAACAGTTGGTGATAGCTGATCCATAATGTCGGAAAAGATCGCATCCGCATTTGGTTCTGCAGTATTCTTACTACTCTCACTAGTAACTGGTGCTTGTTGAAGCTGAGCTACTTGTGCTTTTAACTGTTCAATACTATCAGCAAGCTGCTTATTCTCCCCTTTGAGGGTTGAAATGAACTGCTGTGAGTCTCGGAATCGCTTTACTAGTTTCGGGTCGTTAACTAGTGGATCTGGAGTCTCTGGTTCTACTTTGGGCGGAGGGTCTGGCTCCCGCTCAGGTTCGGGTTCGCTAGTTTCAGCTACCTCTTCAACTGGTGTCGCAGGAATAGGTGCACTAGCTTCTTGACCTGTGAGCTTGGCCCATAATTCATCTCGATCTAGAGGGGTTTCCTCTGTAGTTTCCTCCGGCTGAACCGGATTCTGGTCTGTTTTAGTAGCCATAAGGTCTACTTAGCTCCGTTTGGTGTGACGTTCGGGGTAATCTAGCAGTTCTTTGAACGCTTGGATCTTCCCAACCCGTAAATTGTGGTCAGATAGCTGCTCCGGTGTCACCGGATGGGCTAATCTGTCCAGTTCTTGCTGCATTCGTAGCCTCAAATACCCGCTCAGGTGCTGCCACAGTCTGCTTTGAGCGAGGATTTGCAGCTCTTCCGGTGACAGGGGGTGATCCTGCCATTGGTAGTTGTTCGGGTGCTCCACTCATCCCTTCCATTTGCTGACTTTGTAGTAATCTTTGGCGAACTTGCGCCATTTCTTCCTTAATTAGCACGCTCAAGTCGCTAAAATCGCTAGGCTGACCTGGATCTACGCCCATTTCTAGCATTTTTAGCACTTTCTGGATTTCTAGATCCCGTCTCTGCTCTCCAATGGAGAGTCTTTCGTCTAAGCTAGCTTTCAATTTGACCTGCTGCTGCTCGATTTGAGCTTCTAGACCCTTGACTTTCGCCTCCATTTCTAGTTTTTGCTGCATAGCAGCCTGTTGCTGCTGCTGATCTCGCTGTAAATCCTCTGCAGTTTTTAACATTTCGTCAGGATCTAGCGAAAATGCACGTAACATCGGCTTGGCAAAACGATCAATCTTCATCAAGTTGACTAGTGCCGGAACATTCATCACGATTTGCAGGAATTGCAACATCTGCTGGTTATGAATCTCCTCTGCTACAAACCTCTCATAGCCTGTACAGATCGCTTCGGCATCACAATGCAGGTTTGGATCGTCGCTATCGACTAGTATCCAGCGGTATATCCCATCAATAGATCCTTGAAGTATCCGAGAAATGCTCTGAATGACAGAAGCTGTCTGCTTCTGGGAATTTGTATTGAGCAGGGACATCCCTGTGGCTGTTTTAGTCTGATAGCTAGCAGACTGACCTATCCCGATTGGGCTTTGACCACTAGAAAGATTGGCCTCTTTTTGCAGGAAGTTCATCATGTCCATCAAACCATGCGTCACATCCGGTATTACAATAGAACGGAAAGCACTATTGATGTCTGTACCTGGCAAGAAAGTGATCGGTTTCCCAGGTTCTAGGTTCTGGAGGTCAACTTCATGTCCGATTTGCGAAGGATCTACGGCTAGTAGCGGCATAGAAGAGATCTGTTTGCCTTCCACATACATAGCCATTGTAAAGTTTAGTAGGCTTTGAATGTCCCTAATAGACCAGAAGATCCCATCACCCCAAATACTGTGTGGAACTTGCTGCCAGTAGCCAAAATGATACGGTAGCATCCCATCGTAAGGGCTGATTGTAGCTTTGACTGTACGATCTCCTAGTACATATACACATACCGGAATGATCGTGAGGTCGCCAAAGTCAGACTTGTCAATAAATCCTTCCAGATCGTCTGCATCCAGAGTTCCCCAAAATTCTAAAAGCTCGTACTCCTTCTCCTCTTCCCCACCTGTTGTCTCCTGATGCGGATTGAGAGGCTGAGCAACCTCTGTTGTTTTGGTAAATACTCTGCGACCTAGTACATCGGAGATAGCATCCTGATCAAAACCTGTGTCTAGCGTAAGTAGCTGACGAACTTGTACGGAAGATAGTTGCTTGCGTTCAATAATATAGCTAACGTCGTTAATATTCTCCGCTTCTGGAGAGGGATAGATATCAAAAATAGAGACGAATTTTGCAGAGGGAACTAGTTCTTCCTCGATTGCTGATTCGATTCGCTGTAGACGATTAGCGTATTTACCTTTATATACTGGGTAGTTTCGATGTTGTAGTACTGGGGACTTCATGACCCCAGTCCCGTGTAGTATCAGCTCGTGAATACTCTTCGAGATCTCAGAAGTAAATTGGGTCTTGTCTAGTATATCTCGAATTCTATCTTCTATATTGTGTGCACGGTCTTCTAGAATTTCATCAATCGGTAGTTCTTTGCGGAGTTCAGCCAGATAAGTCTGCCTCTCCCTGTCCGTCATCTCAGCCATTCCCTCTGCAAACTGATGAATATCGCTAGGAATAAAGCGTGGGTATCGGGTCGGCTGGATAGTAAAAGGGATCTCGCCATTGCGGAATAGCATAGCGTTGATCTTGATGTGAGCAGAGGAAACCTCTCGTCGAGTAATCTGCATAAACGGCGGACGGTTCGGTGCACTATCCGTATCATAGGGCGTACTATCGAATTTTCCGTTAAACGCATCTTCTCCCGGTAACCATCGATCCGCCTCTATATTCTTGCGATAAGTACTAGCCGACTCAAACTTCTCTCGTACTAGCGTAGCAAGAGTATCACTGCGGGTTAGTGACTCGTCCACACTGGGTTCTGTGTTTTCGTCGTAGGGATTGTATGCCATAGTTAACTAGGAGCTACGTGCCTAAATAGGTTTCTTCTAGTACTAGTAGTGAGAGGAGATGTTTCAAAGCTATGTCGGTACGGGTGCTTCACTACTCCCCAGGCTGCTAGTGCGAGTGCCATCACACAGTCATCGTGACTTCCATGATTTGCTGCCTCTTTTCCATTTGCTAGTATAACAAAAGTCATCAACTCGTCAACTATTCTAGGTGAGTGAACTAGTAGCTCTTCAGTACGTAATAGCTCACGTAGTACATCTATTAGTTGTGGCCTAGTACGAATCGTTGTCAGGAAGCCTACTCGTTTTGTACGTTTAGCTGTTTTCTCGTCCTGCTTGATCTCGTTATATAATTGAGTGTAGTGATGCTTATCGAGCAATGCTCTCAATGTTACTAGTCCGTGGTTGTTTCGTTCTACTACTAACATAGCTTCATTATAGTATTGTGCTAGTGTTGTCAACTTCCAACCTAATAAATCAGGGTCAGTCTTTGTTCGCAGTAGGGCTACCTGCTCCATGCTATGAGCATCTAGTACTGTTGCTACTGACCAGTCTGTGTCCCGATCATTTATTTCTATCCCTCCGGAAACATCAACACCGATCCGGTAAGCTACTCCAGAAGTGGGTGGTCTGAAGACCTCAAGCTCCCCGAATTTATCCGGTTCCATTTTATAAATATAACTACCAGCCTCTGTGTAACGATTGACTTCTAGGTTATAGCGTTCCGGCTCACGCTCTAATTCTACTCTTTGGCGTATTCTTTCTAACAGATTTCGGTCAAACACCATCCTACCGCTGGCAAGGAAAGCTTCTCTAGCACTGGTAGGGTAATCTTGGTGAAAGTCTTCTAGCCTACCTTGACAATTGATATCGATAGCCTGTCTGCGCCAGTACAAGTTTTCTAGAGTTACTTTGAAACTGAAGTGACCTTCGTCTCCTAGGTCGTAGACAATCGTCTCATCAAGTAAACGTACTTCCTCTTCTCCTCCGTACCTGGGATCTTTGCCAAGCGATTCAACAAACTCTTCTTTTGCCGCTTTATTAGGAAACTTTTTCGAGTAGCTTTCAAAAACAAACCACGGGAAGAAATCCGCTTCGTATCCTGTGCTAGTGCTGTCATGGGCGTCCCAAAACATCTGATAAAAGAAACCGCCTACCCCTCGTGCAGTAGACTCAAAGATCACTTCCGTATTATCCGCTATTGCTACGTTTTTCAATAGTGCACTAGCATAATCTTTTGCGCTATTACCCCACCGAGACACTTCGGAGCAGTGGAGGTAGGAGATTTGATCTCCGACGATCTCTGAGCCTCCTGCTGTACCTAGTCGGAATCTAGTATTCAATTGCTCCCAGTGTAGCTCTCGTCTGCCGCTATACCCCACTTTAGGTTTGAGAGCAGACGGGTGGTTCCGCTCCATCGTCCTTACCATATTAAATAGGGTCAGATTTGTTTCATCATCGTGCGCTACAATTGCGATTCTTTTCTGCTTAGCAAAAGTGCTAGCTCGATAGTATCTTGCGAGGCAGTAAGTGGAGAGTCCACTTCGTCGTGGTTTGAGTACTACTCGACGTACAAAGCCTGTCCGTTTTAACTGCTCTTGGCACTTATGATGTAGTATTTTTTGTACGTTATTTAGCTCAAAAGGTATCAATTGACCTGAGCCAAAAGCCTCTATTTTAATAATAGTTTTATAGTAGAAAAGAGGATCATCTTTTAATTTCTGTATAAACTTTTGATAGTCTGCTTCTTTTGCCATAGGAGTCCCAAAAAAGTTACCGTACCCCGTGTAATATCAGAAAGTTATCAGCCTAACCTAAACGTGTGTGAAAATCTACTAGGGGAGGTAATAATATAATAGTACGTATGCGTGTGTGCCCCCAGGGGTATGCTAGGTAGGGAAAGCCCTAGCAGACCAGCAGCCCTAGCAGAACTAGTCCCTTTAGGGACTAACGGAAACAAACTTGACACTTTTCGTTGGTTGGCGGATAATAGTGGCAGATCGAGCAGGTCGGCTTGATCACGGCTAGTAACTAGTACTAGTCGCACTACCTACACGCCATTACTATGAGGTACTTATGGCTGCTAAGAAAACCACCGCTACGTCACCAGCTCAGCAAATTCTCGCCAACCCTAACGCCCTCGCTATGATAGAGGCGCTACTAGCGCAGCAGGGCAAGGTAGCTGCTCCGGCTGGTAAGACCGTGATAGCTACGCTGGAGGATAGGGGAGCTACGGCAGAAATCATCGCAGATCGGCCCCTAGAGGCCGATGAGCAGGGAGCTTTCGACCTAGCTATGGCGCACGGTAAGACTACCACCTGGGCGCTTAACGGCCTCCAGCTCACTAGGCTGATGAGCTACGAGGTCAAGCGTAGCGACGGGACTACCGTACGCTACGAGCGGATGGGTGGGAAGATGGGTAGGTTCTTCAAGAACATGTCCAAGTAACCACGCCTACTAGCTAGTGGGAGTCTCACGACTCCTGCTAGCTTTTTTTTATTCACGTGGCTACTACTAGGCGATTAGGTGAAACCTAGCTCAAAGTTTTAGCCTCTTACGTAAACGATTAAGCGAATTTGGAGCGATTATGTCCTACGGTTTAGGCTATGTAGAGGGTACTACCCTAGTGATGACAGACCACGATTTCTGCTCGTTGTGGCGTAGGTTTAGCCTTGAGCGGCCTACCCATACTACTAGCATACTTCACCCAACTAAGGAGTTGCGTGGAGTAGATAACCCTACGTGGGTGCAGCTAGCACCCAAGGACGGATGGGAGCCAGTTAAGATCGAGCTAGGTAGAAACTACCGAGCTAACGATGACGGACGGCTAGCCATCCACGATCAGCTACAGATAACTGGCACTGAACAGTATATGTAGCATAACCGTGCGGCTTTACTAGTGAGAGTCGCACTAGCATAGAGGTTAGTATGTTGAAGGATAGATACATCACCTACAGTACTGGCGATATACGGTTAGCAGCCGAAGTCGCTAGTCAGCAAGAGACCGTGAACTGCTCAGCTACCTACCGTGATGATGAGGAAACAGGTAGGGATACAGGCTGGGTACGGTGGACGTGTACTAGCAAGCGAGAGGCGTTGAGCCTTGTTAGGTACAAGCTACGAGACCGAGAAGTCTGGGAGCGACCTTGGGAGTACGAGTACTTAGGTACGACTAAGTTCGTACGTAAGAACTGGACTGATCCGGCTACGGGCTACCCCGTGGCTAACATTAACCTTGTTACTGCACGTAATGCTAACCTGAGAAGGTCAGGCTATACAGTAGCAATTCATATAGGGGAATATGCCTAAGAAAATTCGCATCGATCATCGTCGCAAGACAGTAGGCAACGCAGCTAGTATGAAAAGCTGGCTACGTACGGCTAAGGTAGTAGACACCGACCGAGACAGGTCAGGTAAGATACACTCTGCTATCTACGAGGTGGAGATGGGTAGACTGAGGCTGGACAAGGACGTTACCTTACCAAGTGATTTGGTAGGTAATGCTAGGTCTGGCCCTGTTGACCAGTTAACGTGGGTAGATCCTAACTACAGGTTCTACCGCTAATCAATAACTGTGCGATTCTCCTAGCGAGAGTCGCACTACATAGGAGCAGAGTATGAGATGGTTTGATCCACGAACATGGTGGCATTTGCTAGCAGATATGAAAAATCTACCGTGGGATATGCCGAATGATTGGTACTGGTTGTCCCACCCTGACTACGATGACGAGTTTATATCTGCGCCATTAGATAGCCAGTTCTCCCTGATAGAAAACCACGCTAGCTTTAACGAGGAGGAATACCTCTATCGAGACCGTCAAGCTAGCCTTTGGTTTATGGGCATGGAGCTAGAGGAGCACGTAATAGATAACGACAAGTACCTCGATTGGCTATTCGGAGGTGAGGCGGACGATGTACTAGAGCCACCTACAGAGGTGACAGTCGTATACGTACAGAACTAGCAACCAAGCGGCCCCTAGGGGTCGCATACATAGGAGCAGAGTATGACTAACTACTTAAACATAGAAGTAACTGACACCTACCAAGACCGATGGTCTGGTAACTACTGCTGGGTAGAGCGCAAGCAGGTCGAGCTACCTCCTAACGTACGAAGCCAGCACAGCATCGTCAGGCTAGCGAAGAAAGCGATAGGCTGGACGGGTATGCGGTGTGACGTAGTTAACTACGGTGACGAGTACCACATCGTACCTGTTAATGCGGCTATGATTGCCTACGTTCAATTCGGTTTCAGCTTTGAGCCAATCAACTGTGATTGCGAGTAGTTTAGTGCCGCTCGTTTAGTGCCACTCAGTCCTCACTCATCAGCTTATCTAGCTGATCCTCAAACGAGATGACTTCCTTGATAGAGTTACCATGCTTATTAAGGGAGTCAGCCATCCTAGCTACCAAAGCAGTGTCGCCTACTGATACACCATGCTTAGCTAAGTCTAATTGTATCTGACGTACATCGGATAAACTCCACTGCTGTGCCTTTAGGGTTAGCTGCTCGGCACTGACCCTTTCAAATAGCTTTAACTTATCGAATAAGGAGTTCAGCGCATGGATAGCCCCTCTAGTATCGTTCTCTTCGTCAGCTTTGTCGTACTGTTTTCGATACTGTTCCGCCGCCCATAACGTATCCATCTCTTGTAAAAGCTCTTGTCTACGTTGGGTAACTCGATTGATTAACTCTTTTTTGCTCTCTTCTAACTTGCTAATATTACTAGGCATTTCTAAAGTATTAGAGGTGGGAAGAAAATTTATTTTACGTCGTGACTCTAACATAAGGAATAGTATGTATAGATTACAGTGTATTGAAAAGACTTACAACAATAGAGCTACTGAATTAGGTAGTGAACTGTTAGGTGAGGACTGTATCGTAGATAAAGTAACTAAGTCAATAGACTATTTAGTAACAGTAGCTGCTAAGCTATGTAAGAAGTACCATATAGATTCTACTTTTAAAACAGATGGCAGTGGATACTTATTCAATTTAAATACGATTAACTATGGCCCACTATGTATAGAAAAGTTTTATAGTCTAATCATAACTAAGGATGATAAACCCTTGGATACTTATGCCAATCAAAACCTTAACTTTAAAATACTGAAAAGATCTGGTGTCCAACCAGTTGGAAGGAAGTTCCAGAAACTCCTCGCCAGACCAGCAACCATCAGGGATGAAAGAAAAAAGTCTTGACAGTTTTTTGTGATCATGTTGTAATGGTCGAGTCATTTGACAGAAATTTATTCTGTTTAAACATTAAGTAATACTACTCTCACTAGGAGTTGATATGGAATTCAAGGACTACCAAGTAGCAGTAGAAAAGTACCTAAAGATTGTCGGTGAAGATGCCGAGTACATCAGCAAACGCCTAGCGTGGCAGATATATAAGCTGGTTGAGCCACGGTTTAGTGAGCTTGACTACGCATTAGATGTACGAGTAACAGACTCCATCGTAGATGAGTTTGCCAAGAAAGATCCTAACTACGATTGGTCTTTCCCGAACGAGCGAAAGGGTGACCTGTACCCTATATTACATCAGGGATTAGTAGGCTCGGCTTACTATTCTAGTAGTGCGAGTAGCACTCCTAGTATGTGTCTTGCGTATTACCTTCTGCCTCGTACTTCGACAGGCTGGTACATACTGAAGCGCACAATCTACCAGGACTATGTTATCAAGGAGCAAGATGGATTGGCAACAGATACGGGACGAGTCGAAGGTAGTAGATCTGCGGCCTGAGCAGATCGAGACGGAACATGAGTTACCGTTCCCTGTTTATGTAAACGGGGAGATGGTATCGAGAGAGTATAGCAACGCTTACACCGGACAGTCCGTGCTACTCAATCCTGAGTGTGCTGCTGTCTACGAGGTGACGATGGCGTGCTATAACCTAGCAATGGCTGAAGCACGAGATGATCCTAGTCATTGGGGCTATGAGTACTACCGAAGAGGTGTTAAATGGATGCAGGAGTACTATATAGCTGAGTATATGGTACTCCTCGACTGACTTACGGGGGGCAGAAAGCAGCCAGCAATAGCAGTTTTCGTAATTTTCCTGCTAGCTGGTAAGGGATGTTGAGACCCAGTGCTAAGCAATACGAGTGGTGTAGTGATACCAGCAACCTCTATGGGATTCACTACTCTGGAAACACTCTACGCTGCTGCCCTCCCCTCCTACTATTTTTACTAACTTAATTTAATAGGAATTATTATGGATCAGACTCCTAACTACAATCTTATGTCCTGCATGGCTCTGAAAAAGATTATTTCTCAGAGAAAACTATTCACCCCGCTTACTTATCTTCAACGGATACGTAAGGAGGAGTGCATCGAGATGTTAGAGCAAGCGGATCGAGGGGAGCAGGTAGTCATACCTCAACGGTTGATTGAAGAGTACCGCAAGATACGAGAGCAGCCACCGAGACCTGCTACCGAAGAGGTAACCGAGGAAGAGGGTGGATTAGATGGTGAGGCGCTACTCGCTGAGATACTAGCTGGTAGTGGTACTCAGGAGGGTACGCAAGAGGAGGTCGATGGGGAGTTCGATGCGGAAGCTGAGCTTGCTGATATCTTTGGGATGGCTAAGCCCGAAGCGGTAGAAGCAGGTGAGTATACACCAGCACCGGAAGACGTAGAAGAAGACGACCTCCCCTACATACCTGTCGAGGCTACTACGGAAGCCGAGGATGACGAGACTCCAGCACCTAGTGAAGAGGAGTTGGCTAAGGCTAAGCAGGGTCAGCAGACTCTCAATGATATCTTTACTACGATTCTCAATAGCATTCAGCAAGTATCCGATAGAGTAGACACACTGGAAGCTAAGCCTGGTGTAGATACCGATGAGCTAGAAGCTAAGTTTGAGAAGGTAATGGAGAAGATGAAGGGTGCAGGTGGTGGTGGTGTTAAGCCACTAGTAATCGAGCAGCCGGACATCCCACCCGTAACTATTAAGACTCCTCATGCTAAGTTTCCTGAGTTGTTAAAGCTAGTCAATGCCAAGGTCAACTGTTATCTGGTTGGCCCAGCAGGTAGCGGCAAGACTCAGGCTGCTGCTCAGGTAGCACGTAGCTTATTCCCTGGGGAGAAGGGTAAGTTTGGAGCAATATCTCTGTGTAGACAAACATCGAAGGGTGACCTCCTAGGGTACAAGGATGTCAATGGTGTCTATCAGGAGTCGGAACTCGTCCGTATTTTCACCAATGGCGGAGTGTTCTTGTTCGATGAGGTAGATCAAGCTACCGATAGTATCATGAAGTTGTGTAACATGGCTATCGGCAACGGTGCTATTGCTACACAAGACGGACTAAAGCAGAGGCATCCAAAGTTCTACTGTATAGCTGCTGCCAATACATATGGGACAGGAGCTGATAGGATGTACTGTGGAGCAAATCAGTTGGATGCTAGTACCTTGAACCGATTCTGCTTCATCGAGTGGCCTTACGATCACGAGTTAGAAAACCAGATGATTGGTGTAGCTCAGCCTGATTCGCAGAAGTGTCCGCTCAAGAACGTTCCGTCACCTGCTCAGTGGCTACACGTAGTGCGAGTAGCACGAGCTAATATTCAGAAGAACCGTATGAGGATGGTCGTCTCTCCTCGTACTAGCTTGATGGGGGTACATGCTATCAGTGCAGGTAGCTCATTGGAAAACATGCTGGAGGGTTTCATCTATCAGGGTGCGGCTGAAGATAAGAAGAAGGTGGTCTTCGATCCAGCACGTGACTTTGCTGCTTAGCCGCAAGGCTAAGTGGTGGCTTACTAAACACAAATTAAGGAGTAGCTATGACACCGAAGCCAAGAGATTGGGATGACGTAGTACGTAGGCGAACAGCGAAGAGTGAGGAGGCATACCAGCGCAAGATGGATGCAGTGTTTAAAGCGTTAGGGATTGACCCGACAAAAAGTACTCCGATGAAAGAACTCAAGCTATTCACTGATCCGCCAGAGGTTCTAACGGATAAGGAGATCAAGGCATTGATCATAACAGGGCAAGCGAGCCAAGTATACGATGAGTACTATGAAGCCAAAATGAAGGAGAAGATATGAATAAATACCGATGTGTACTCCAGTGTACGTTCAAAGATCGAAGAGAAGGCGTGCCACTAATGGATGCGAAAGTGGAGGCGACAGTAACTATACACGGACACGATGAAGATGAAGTGAAATCGCTATTAGTTAGGGATGTTGCTTTCTATTTTCCTGAGTTAGCGGGCGAAACGTTACTTAATCCGGTAGTAACTTCAGTCACGAAAATAGAGGAGCAAGTATGAACGTATTTTATGTAGACCATGACCCGGCACAGGCTGCTCGTGACCTGTGTGATAAGCACATACCCAAGATGCTAGTCGAGACATGCCAGATGCTATCGACAGCTCATCGAGTATACCAACCAGACAAGGAGCACACCCAACGGTTATACAAGGCTGCCTACATGAACCACCCATGCAGTGTGTGGGTACGGGAAGCTAAGGACAACTACTACTGGGCGTACTTCCATGCTGTCGAATTGAACAAGGAGTTCACCCGTAGGTACGGAGGTACTCATGCTTCCGCTAGATTACTCGATGCACTAGCCGAGGTTCCCTTTGATCGAGAAGGTAGTACTCCGCCAGCATTGGCTATGCTGGATGGCATCAAGGCACTGACCTCTGACCCCGTAGAAGCCTACCGTCTGTACTACGTAATTGCTAAGCACAAGATAGCAAAGTGGAAGATGACAAAGCCACCAACGTGGTACGTAGAACTACACAATTATTTTATAGGAGGCGAATGACGAAGATTATCTACGAAGGGTATCCGGCTGAAGGTATCTATGTGCAGCAGGGTACTCAGCATCTGGTAGTTAAGGCTGAGACTACAATGGATTGGCTGAACTTCACTAGGAAACCAGGCTACCAACCTGTCGAGGATAAGAACAACTGGCTACACGGAGAGGATCATGGGCAGAACTCCTCGGCAGAGATGGGCTACGACGGGGACGCTTGGTATGGTACAGAAGACTACGACGCATGGATGGGGTTACTAGATAATGGCTGGGCTGAAGGTGCTGACCTAGCTGCCAAGCTAGCAGATGAAGTAGCTCCTTACATACAGGGTATGAAGATCGTAGACGAGCCGAAGCGGGACTACGAGGGCGACGAAGTAGACATAGATATGTACTTAGAGGGTGACCCTGAGTGCATGATTAACTATGAAGAAGCAAAGGTACACGGCAAGGCTAAGTTCCTGACAGTAGCTATAGATATCGGAGCGCTGTGTGATGTCAGGAAGGAGGCAATGATGTGGCGAGGGATCATAGCAGCAGCTCTAGTAGATACACTAGAGTCCAACGGGTTCCGGCTAGAGATCTTTGGCTACAGTTATGACCGAGGTAGGCGAGCGAGAGGTGCAGCATTTCATCGGGATAATTTAATTATCCTACCTGTCAAGAATGAGGATCAGCATATGGAGTTGGAGCGGCTAGCTTCCTTGATTGGACATAGCTCTTCATTCCGTAGGGGGATCTTCAGTGGCTTCGAGAAGTACCCTAAGCATATCTTTCAAGATTATCTAACCTTGTTTGGCTACGGTGCTAGTCAAAGCGGATGGCCTACTCACTTCCCTGCGGATGTATTCATTGGTAAGGAGTGCTTGGCCCATGATGCTAAGAGTGCAGTTCAAACCTTCCGGCAAAAGCTCAGTGAGCTACCGGATTTTTATGAGTACCTACAAGAAGAGCGAGGTGAGCTATGACCCATCAGGAAAAGATAACTGCGGATGCTATGGTTGTTCGGCTTAACTACGATCAGTCTAGCCCGTTCTACAAAATGACGGATATGAGGGAGTTCTGGAGTAAGCCCATCGAATACAAAGCACAAGTAGCTGAGTTATTGCCTAGCGAAATCGTTACTCATATAGAAAACCTCTATGCGAAAGGTGAGCTATGACATTAGATACACAACTAAAAAAGTTCTGGCGTTTTGGTGTACTCGATCTCGACCCAAAGGTGGGTAAGTACTTAACGTGGGCTACTTGGGAAAAAGTACCTGAGTCTTACCGGAAAGATTTCCAGAAGCTGATTGATAGTGCGAGGACGGATTGCTGTAGCGCTAGTAAGTGGATCAACGGTAAAAATTACTCATTGCATAGGATGGGTGACATCAGGGAAGCAATGGATCTGCAACCTTTGACTAAGAATGGTGAGATGATTATGTATATTTTTCGGGACGTATGGAGAGGAGTTCACCCGTCTAGCATGTTGGGTAGGTGGACAGAACCTATCGAAACAAGGCCAGCAGTGCAACCGACTCCTGTAGTAAAGGCGAAACCAAAGGCTAGACGCAAAAAGAAAGAGGATACCGTGCAGGTAGCAGAAATGATCTCTGATTTTGCTGATTTACTATAGGGGTGTTGTATGCAAGTTAATAAGGTTAGAATCCGAATACCTAGCGAAGTCATTAAGCAAAAGGTAGACAAGCAGATCGAAGTGAAGATGGTAGAAGATGCTTGCGATATGGAGTTTGAGTATCGGCTACCGATCTCCAGTTTCCACAAGCTAGTCAATGACCACGAGGCGGACGATGATTCGGAGATGCTGGTTCGTAAGCTATCCCATGACGAGATCGAGCTGCTCTCCCGTATGCTAGAGATGTTACCCCTGGTAAGTGAGGATCGTTTTGCTGCGTTCCAGACTAGGGAGCACATCTACCAGATCGTACTGGAGCGCAAGGATTTGGAGTGGATGTATGAGTACATCAAAGCTCAGAAACAACTGGAAGAATCCGAAATGTATAACTAAAGGAGCAGGTATGAGTGAGAAAGTTATTAAGTTCCACCCAAAGATTCACAAGAAAGGGGAGCTACCTGATAAAATAGTACCTGATGGTAGCGAACCTTCCGGTGGTGACCCGTTTCACTTGCCGATATCAGATACTGAGTACTTGTATGGGTATACTCAGGTGATTGACTCCCAACTGCACATCTACGTGGAAACATTTCACGGGTACGAGCCGATCATTACGGTAGGTGTGGTCGATAATAGTCTATGTACTACCACTCACGCTTTAGTTTACGGGATGCCTGAGCCGCAGACAATTACTAGACACCTGTTTACTAACTACAAGGAGAGCAAGAAATGATTTTATCCGATACCCAACTAGGACAGTTCGTATTAAATGACGGAGTACAAGGGAATGTAGGGGTGTTCCACCCGACACCTCCTTACGTGCCACACATCGGCCCTGCGTCTATCGACCTGACGTTGCATGAGAAGGTTCAGTTTATCAAGCCCAACCCCGTAGTCCAGTACCAGCGAAGGCCGCAGCCTCAGTACAAGACAGTAAAGCTGGTAGATTCTAGCGAAGATGATAGGCTAGTCTACCTCGAACCTGGAGAGTTTTGCCTAGCGAGTACCCACGAAAAGATAGATCTCAGCAATGAGTATGCAGGGTTTATCGTAGGACGTTCTAGTTGGGGGCGACTTGGGTTGCAGGTAGAAAATGCTGGGTTTATAGATCCAGGGTTTATGGGTAGGGTAACGTTAGAGTTGATTAACTTTGCGCCTTACCCAATCCCCTTGATACCCAATACTCGTATCTGCCAACTAGTACTATTCTCATTAGATAAACCTGCGGTGCAAGGATATATCGGGAAGTACCAAGGGCAAATGGCAGCTACGGTTTCTAGGATTAGTGAGGAGTTATGACGACGAACCCCTTTGTAAACAGGGTAGAGCGGGATACGAACCCTGCGTTCTATGCTGTATTGAATAGTGGTGGCGTACTATGCCGTAGTTGTGTGATCGGTGAACAGCATCTAATATTAGAAGCTACTGAAAACTATTTACAATCAGGGTGGGATCAGAGTGGGTATTTTGTTCTGAATATAGAAGAGAATACCGAGGACTATAGCCTACGTTGCAGTCATTGCAGTGATCTTATCCCCCGAAATAAGGGGTGGCAGAAAGGGTGACACTTCTCCGATGGGTGACACTTCTTTTCCAAGCTCAGTCTAACGTTCAGTGTCTTGGCTTTTGTTGTCGTCTGTTTTTGTAACGTTGTTGTCACGAGATGTGTCACCTTTTCGAGATCTGTCATCGAAGTGTCACCCCTTCCAGCCCAGTGTTTCTCTGGCCTTGAGGGAAAAAGGTGACAGATGACAGATCTTTCCAGAAACTCTTCATGCAACTTGAAAGAATATATTCTGTTTCAAAGGTTATATAGAAACCTTTCCCGCAGAAGTGTCACCTGTCACCGACCCCCCATTTCTGCAATGAAGTGTATTTGTACTGTTGACTTATTCCGTCAAGAGAATGTATTATATGTGTACTTTATCTTTCCTCGTGTAATCGTCTACAACTCCTAGTTTTATTCTCACTACTGCGATGCTTAGCTTTACGTTGGGGTTCCCCCCATCTTTGAATAGTTATTATAAAAAATATAACAATCGAATAATAATATCCAAAGCAGGGAAAGACTACCAAGAACAAGTAAAGTTACTAGCAATGGGTAGGCCAATGTCTTTTGTATCAAAAGACAGATTGCGTATGGATATGCTGGTCTACCCTCCCGACTTACGTCATCGTGACCTAGATAATTTACTTAAATGCACCGCTGATTCTTTACAGAACGCAGGGGTATTCCCCAATGATAGCCAATTAGATTGCCTCCATGTCGTACGTTGTAAGAAAGACAAACATAATCCTAGAGTCGAGGTGACCCTATCCTTATTCGAGATGGAGGATGTACTTTGCAGCTAGACACCATACTGGTTCGAGTACTTACAAAGTATCGTGAGCGAGCTACCAAAGGACAGGAAAAATACGGAACAACTCTAGATAGAACAGACCTAACAGCCCAACAGTGGCTCCTCCACCTGCAAGAAGAGCTAATGGATGCCACCCTATACTGCGAGAAATTGATGAGTCCTAGTGAAAACCTACAGAATGCTATCAAACAAGAGATCGATTCTTCTCTAGAAGAACACCTGACTAGGGCCAACACCCTAGCTGTAGTTCACCAACGTCTTTGGCTACGAATCCTAGATAAACCAGGAGATCCTAGTAGCTATCAGTACACCCCCGACGAGATGAACCTACTTAAAGAGACTGCCTTGAGCTACCTGAGTGGAGATATGTTGGGAAAGTCAACCACGAGTTAATAGAGTGTAGTTTCAAGAGACTATTAACTGCACTGGAGTATGCAGTTGAGCCACTTTTCACGACAAAAGAAGTAGCCGATCTCGTAGGATGCTCACATCTGCTCATACGCCGATGGATTTCCAGAGGTAGTTTACCCTACGTCGAACTAGGAAAGTGGAACTACGTCCGTCTGAAGGATCTGGAAATCCTATTGAAGACGGGCCGACCTCCGAACCAAACAGACCGTAGACGTAGCACCTACTCCCAGTTATCTGGTAATTCCCCTGCGGAATTACGAACAATGCTATGGACACGGTACGTATATACTATGCGTAAGGAAGAGGATCGGAGGAGAACAACAGGGTCGACCGAAAACGAATACCCTACTTTTTTGGAATGGCTCCAAACAGGTGGGAGAGAAACTCGGAGGGCATTACGCAAGCTGGAGTCCCAGCTTAATGGCGTACCCCTGTCAACTTTTTTAGAATCATTGGAGGACAAAGAGTATACCCAGACTCTCTGACAGGTCGATAGCTAGAGTTTTAATTAGCGTTGTGGACTCACGGTAAATAGTAGACGGAAGCTTGAGGGAGCCTCCATTATTTTATTTACGGCTATCGACCTGTCAGAGAGTCGAGCAGGCAGACAGGCGTTACCTGCTTTAAAATCCTTATGCCTAGACGGTTTCAATTACTCTGTCGTCTTTAAACTTAATCGAGTGCTGAATACCTAGGAGCAAGATGCTTAGCCAAAACCAAGTTCAACTACTATCTTTTAGTGGAGGTGACGAGTCACACGCCCGAGCAGCATGGGTATCTACTTCAACAGATCTTACCCAACACAGACATCGAGTACCAGAGCTATTATCTTTCCTTGCAGCAAACGATCACGGCTCACCCTTTGAGCACAGTTCGTTTACCTTTCATATCCGTAGCGATCTAGCTACCCACATCCAGTTTCTCAAGCATCGGGCTGGAGTCAGTATCAATACGGAATCCGCTAGATACAAGGAGTTAACAGACGATAGCTTTTACTTACCAGGCGATTGGCCTGACGAGGCGAAGCACAGGGCTGCCAGGCAAATAGAAGACTGTATGAGCGGATACCACAAACTAGTAGACGAGCTGACTCCCGACATTGGTAGGAAGCGTGCGAAAGAAACAGCTAGGTTATTGATACCTTATGCACACCAGTTGAGTTACATAGCCACCTTTAACTTCCGTTCTTTTATGCACTTTCAGAAACTACGCAATAGTGAACAGGCCCAAGACGAGATCGCTACCATAGCAGACGAGATGCTTGAACTACTGCGTGCTACTGGGATGTATGAAGATTCCCTTATGGCTTTTGGTTACTGAAGACAAGCTAAGGCTGCTCTCATATCGGATTGATCCGAGTAGGCGTAGCGTTCAGTCGTAGACGTTTTGCTATGCCTACAGATCTCAGCAATCACCGGCAGAGGAACCTTTGCCCTCATCAAGGTAGTCACTAACGAAGCACGGAATCCGTGTAGTGGCTTAACTTTACCCTTGAGTCCCAACTCTTTTACTACTGGACGGACGAGTTTAGTCATTGCCGAGACATCGCAAAAAGCTGGATGACCCGAACCTGTGTCCAAGTAGTACGTCTCTTGAGCATCACGAGCCGCCAGATCCTGTGCTAGAAACTCCTGTAATGGTTTCGGTACAGGAAGTATTGCAGCTTTGCCCTTCTTTGGAGACCAGTTTAGTTCCGGTACATGACGGATTAGGATTTCCGATTGGCTCAGAAATATATGACGAAGCGGCAGCGTCCGCACTTCCGAAGCTCGCAATCCTAGATAGCGCAACATCATTACCATGCGTAGTCCATTACGGTTTCGCTCCGACATGGCAGCTTGGATATGCTCAAGATCCGTGAGGCTATACACCCCTCGTACCCGATCTTCTTCTGCTACATTTTTCAGAGTGATCTTCGGGATGAGTCCCTGACTATGCAGATAGTTTAGATAGATCCCGACCATCCGCAGATAGCTTCTCGTTGAGTTACGGCTCAGTCCGTCTGCGTCACAGCGTTTAATAAATTCACTGCTACTATTATCCGCTAGACTAGCGAGTTTTAGATCTCCGACAATCTCAATGAACTTGAGAACCGAAGATCGATACTCTTTCCTAGCTTTCTCTGTTCTAACCGTTAGCTGATTGATCCAGATTTCTACCCATTCACTCATGCGTAGGTTAGCAACCGCCGTATTATTATTTAATGAGGCCTTTACTTTATTAGCTATTTCTTCCAGCAGACAATCGATCTCTAGCTGAGAGCGTCTGCGTCTGCCGCTACGTGTGCTTTTGAACTGGATGTCATCGTCGTCGGCTAGCTTTCTAAAGAGCAAACTATTTTCAGTATGTACTCGTAGATACCAGGCCTGACGATCTTTTCTATAGAAAATCTCCTGTCGTTTACGTGGCATAGGACTCCTATAGACTCTGAGATTTTAAGTATTCGATATCCACTGCAATCTGATTCAGCTTTGCCATGATATCCTCGTTTGTAATGCTCCTTCGTGGAACAGTGTACGTGCTCTCTCGCTCAATCGTTTCGATCTCTCGCATCATGTGCTGAATATTCTGAGGATCTAGCGAAGACACCTTGGCTAGCATAAGAATGTAGTCTTCATCAGGAAACTGTATCCCACGCTCTAGCCGACTAATCCGCTTTGGATCGGTACGGAATCTCTCAGCTAACTGCTCCTGAGTCAAGCGTGATTCATGTCTAGCTTCTTTTAACTTAATACCCAATTGAATCCGGTTCATATTTGCTCCAATAGTTTTTACTTATAAATACATAGGTTCAGCTTTCCAAATGAAGCCTTTTCCTTATCAACTACGAGTAGCCCAGCACCTTGTCGCTAACAAGCGAGTGATGCTGGATGCAGATATGGGTGTGGGGAAGACCATCATGTCCCTAACAGCCCTCAAGCTATTGCAACCGGAGAGGACACTAATCCTCTGTCCGGCAGTAGCAGTAGCAAACTGGAATGCAGAGATCAAAAAGTGGGGCTGCTTCCACCTATCGATTCGGGTTCTCTCGTATGACAAAGCTCGCACGACTAGCACTCTCTCCACTCTAGTAGAGTGGAGGCCAGAAGTACTCGTGCTGGACGAAGCACACTACTTAAAGAATCCCGAAGCCAAGCGCACCTTAGCCATCTATGGCAAGGGAGGTCTGGCGCATGTTGCAAAAAGGGTATGGCTATTGAGCGGTACGTTTGCACCCAACAACGCTGCGGAATATTATCCGCATCTGCATTGCCTCTTCAGCCATCTCCTTCCCGATAAGGTGGAGAGTTACAATGCATTCCTAAACTACTTCTGTGTAGTACGGCATGATCGTATCCAGGCCAGAGGCCGGACAATCACGATACCCAGAGTCTTAGGCAATGCAAATGTAGCGGAGATGAGGGATATCCTAGCACAAACAGGCGTGAGGATTCGTGCTAGCGAAGTTCTTCCAGAGTTGCCGAAACTAACGTGGGCCACTCTCATGCTCGAAGGTTCTAACTTAAAAGGTTTGAGAGAACTGACTCGTGAAGCGGAGCGCTATCTGGAGTTAGTACAGCAAGGTATCCCAATCCCTCCCGACTCTCACCTTATGCAACTAAGAAGGCTACTGTCTGAGGCCAAAGCCACAGCAGTTATAGAATGGTTACACGATTACACTCAGCATACAAGAAAAAAGCTAGTAATATTCTCACAACACATCAACCCCTTATCCAAAATCCACCAAGCTTTTAGCAGTAGTTCGTGCTTACTAAATGGAAGTACTCCTTCCAAAAAACGAGGAGAATTGGTAACTCGATTCCAGAATGATCCTGACTGCCAATTGTTTCTTGGACAACTCATAGCCTGTAACACTGCCATCACCTTAACGGCAGCAAGTCGTATCCTCTTCCTCGACCTATCCTTTGTACCAGGAGAGAACGCACAAGCCGCCGCCCGTTGCCATCGAGTAGGGCAACACCAGCCTGTCTTAGCACAGGTCGTCACGCTACCTCATAGCCTAGATGAAAAGGTAGCTGAAGTTCTTGTACGTAAAACGCAAATGCTAAAGGAGCTAGAATATGCAGAACCATGCTGACGATTTAGAAGAAGAGCTGCTAGCGATCAAAGCCTTATTGGATGAGATCAATCGGCGCAAAAGGTAGTACTATTCTCACCACAAACGGAGTATACTGTCATGCAACTACACGCCTTATCCAAAGAGCTGGAACTGGAACCGACGAAAGCCTCACGGTTACTGACCAAGTTAGGCTACGGCAACAGTTTCCCCAATGAACTAGACGGAGACATGGAACTACATTTACGTACCGTCAATGACATGCTCAACCGAGGCTTCACGATCAACGATGCCGTAGGGGTCGTCAAGCGTCAGATCGACGGACTAGATGCAGACGATCCCGAAGAACCACCACCTCCTCCGGTTAGATTTAAGAAACGAGGCAGACCCAAGGGGTCTAAGAACAAGAGTAAAGACCCAAACGCTAATAAAACTTGGGATGAAGTCTGTTGGGAGGCTCAGTTACGTAGGTGGGAAGATAACCCAAGCTACCCAATCGGAGTAAAGATTAACTACTTACAGAATAAGGTTGTACGAACTGAAGAACAGGAGCAATGGCTAAAGAAGTTACAGGCCGAGGCTCAAAGAGAAGAGCGTAAACGGTTATCTAGTAAACCAATACCAATATGGGAAGCTATGAACAAAGCAGTCGAAGAGACAGTAGACAAAGCACCAAAGGATGCACCGGAAGATACGAAGGAAGGACTCAAGCAATTGCTTTTAGACATTTGCCTCAATCTAGTTTCCCAACAAGATGCTAGAGCCTTTGAAGCAAACAAGGAACGCTGCCTTTCCTTGCTACGTAGAAACAATGCAGGTCAACCACTAACAGTAAACTAAGGAGCACTCAATGATACCTGTCATTAAAGATAAAATACTCGATAAGGTTTGGGATCTCTACCGGGATCACTTATTCTACCAACTCAATAATCCCGATACAGGTGATTTCGGAGAAGAAAATAGTTGTCCTAAGTGTGCACTGGAACATGCAGTAGGGAGAACTGCCTTCTTTTTTGAAGCGGAAGACGTAGTACTAGAGGACATCTACAACATCGTCAAAACTCTAAGGGAGCAGCCTGATGAAACTAGCACAGACGACAACGGATGACTTTGTTAAACGATTACACCACTACAATGAGAGTGAACACTCATACTTGTCCGCTAGTAAGATGGAGATCTGGGGTAACTGCCCTGGAGCAGTGGAGCTAGCGGAACGTATCGTGTTACCCAACCAGCCCAGCAGCTACGCCATCGAAGGGACGATGGCCCACAAACTAGCAGAGCAGACTCTTCGAGGGGACATCGAGATACCGGAAGACGGACTCGAAAAGCTAACGCAAGGTGATCCGGTTGCCAACGACTTCCTGCCATCTGTGGAATACTACGTAGATTATGTGATGGAGAGAGTACGGGAGCTACGGGCCGAGTATCGTAGAAAGAAAGTCAAGGACGAACCTAAAGTAGCAGTAGAGCAGCGAGTTGGCCTTAACCCTCTGCTAGATCGTGACCCTTCTGGTCATACCTTGATCAACATGGTCAGCATGTACGGAACCGTGGACTGTGTGATCCGTGCAGACAAGGGAACATGGGGGTTGCCGCTTGATATAATCGACTACAAACACGGGGCTGGAGTACCAGTAGAGATCTGTGATGACTCAGGCTTCGGCCCGAACCCACAACTTATGTACTATTTACTAGGAGTACTCGCTGATGATTTTAGAATTCCTGCCGACTACGGCTTCACCGAGGCATACCTCAAGAAAAGGTATAGCCGCTACACTATTCACATTGTTCAACCACGTGTACCGGGGAAAGGAGGTAGCTATGAAGTAACAGTAGATCAAATACTACAGTTCTATCAGGAGCTAGTTGACAAGAGCGCAAGAGCGTTGAATCAACACTTAGCCCAAGACATCGATGAACTCAGCCTTAACACAGGAGAATGGTGTCGTTGGTGTCGGGTAAAAGACTATTGTCCTAAGTTTTTAATGACGCAAATACAAGAGAGCATGGAGGACTTTATGCAGTTCGATATGATGGAGACTGGAAAGATCGGTAAGAACGTCGATGATCTTGACAATGGTCAGCTTTCTGATATACTGACAAAAGCTGAAAGAGTGGAGCGAATGATTCGCTTAGTGCGGAATCATGCAGAAGCTAAACTATATGCCGGAGATAACATCCCTGGCTTTGGACTAGTAGACAAACGAGCTACAAAGAAATGGTCAGACGAGAAGCTAGTACTTGGGATTATGAAGCGTCTCAACATCGACCCGTTCAAGTTCCTCAACCTGCCTTCTCCGAGTGCTTTACTGAAAGTACTACCGAAGACAGTAAGTACGGAACTGAATGACTTAGTAGTCAAAGAGTCTAGTGGTAAACGCTTAGGCAAACTTCGAGAGGAAGGATGACCAAGAAAGAAGTATCGATCAAACTCAACGTAACGAGTGAGACAGTCAGAAACTGGATACGTGATGGCGTGCTAGTTCCTGACGAGAAGGGAGAGTTCAAGGCCGAGGACGTTATGGCTTTGGATACCTCCAAGTACGAAGATAGTTTCCGATGGTGTACAGTCCAGCAAGCAGCACACTTACTGGGACTCACCCGTGCAACTATCTTTACCTACTGTTCTAGCGGCACTCTGGTTAAAGAGAGTATGCGAGGACGTAGTTTCATTTCCCTTGCCAGTATCCGTGACCATCTGATGATGGAGAGCAAGCAGATCACTGGTAAACTTAATAATGTTGTCGCCTTAATGGAGCAATGATATGTCAGACTTTATCAAAACCCGTGAAAAACTAACTACTCCCCGTGGCTTTACCTACTGGGTGACCATCACTGATCCACTTCCGTACAATGAGAAGTTCAAGAAGCAGGAGGATCAGTACAACCTGCAATTTATGATTGAAGATGGGCAGGATCTCAGCAAGCTACAGGAAGCGATTCTTCGTGTAGCCAAGGCGAGTTGGCCCAAAGGCGTGAAGGACGCTCGCCAGCATAGCGAGACGAAAGGCCAGACCTTTACCGTAGCGCAAGCGTTCAAGAAGCGCATCCTCCACAACCCCTTGTTTACTGATATCTCAGAGACAAGCTACCCCGAAGGGTCTGTGTACTTACGAGCCAAGTCCTACCGCAAGCCGGTCTGTGTAGATCACAACCGTAACAAGATAGACAATAGCTCTATCGGTATCGGAGACGAGTGTATCCTCAGTCTCTCCATCTATAGCTGGGAATTCTCTGGAAACGTAGGGATCAGCTTTGGTCTGGAGGGTATCCAGAAAGTCGGGCAAGGTCGTGGCATTGAGTACGATCCGACCAAGGATTTTGAGAATCAGGTAGTAACCGAGGTTACTCCTGCAGAGCAAGGCGAAGAGTACATGGTTGCCTAACTACTAACTAGTACGACTCTCACTACAATAGGGCTATTTGGTGTAGGCCAGCATCCATTACTCTATTGCGGGGCTGAACCACAGGCTAGCTATGCTTCACGAGTTTGTAGCGTTTGTACCCTGCATGTAGTGAGAGTCTACTTTCTTTAGGAACATATGATCTCTTTCGACTTAGAGACTAGAGGTGTTGTTGACCTACGGAAATGTGGATCGTATCGCTATGCTATCGACAGTCTGACTGATGTCTGGTGTCTCTGCTATCACGACAGTGAGACCGATGAGTACCATACGTGGCTGCCTAACGATGACGTACCTCCCTGCTTTCTAAAATCAGACAATACCTACTGCGCTTGGAACGCACAGTTTGAGCGCAACATTCACCAGCACATCCTCCAACCTCGCTACGGTTTCCCTGCTATCGAGATCGAGCAATGGCACGATACGGCTGCTTGGGCTAGGCAACTCGGACTACCAGGAGCACTAGGCAAAGCAGGTCAGGCGCTAGGTCTACCTCTCGATCAGCAGAAGGACAAGGAAGGTAGCAAGGTAATGATGCGGATGGCTAGGCCACGCAAGTGGTCTGACCGTGGCGTACCGATTTGGTGGGATGAGCAAGAGAAGCTAGATGTCCTCATAGACTACTGCCTCCAAGACGTAAAGACAGAGAAGAGTATTCGCAATCTCTTAATCGAAATCGCTAAGTACTCTGACATAACACTACTTACCTAGGTATCCCATGCAGGAAATTGAAGTGTTTCACTTCAACGAACTGCTCAACGACAGGGGTGTAGGGGTAGACCTCAAAAGTATAGACAAGCTAGTATCCGTATGCGACGAAATCCGTAATGACTACGAGGATAAAGTCCGTGCGCTTACTGGTGGTATGGTGGATTCTGCGAAAGCAGTAAGCCAAGCTATGAAGTGGATCGCTAAGCAAGGCAAGCCTGTACCGGACTTGACTGCAAGGACGATTGACCAACTCTTGTCTCCTGAGATTGCCGCTACCTTTCCCCCTCAAGTTGTGCAGTTCTTGGAGTATCGGAAGATTGTTTCTAGGTCTTCCATTGCTAAGTTCAATGCCTTCCAAGAAACCGTCAGCCCTGACGGTAAGATCCACGGCATGATGTTCTACCACGGAGCACATACCGGACGCTGGACTAGTAAGCTCGTGCAGCTACAGAACTTCCCTCGTGGTAAAGCCAAGCTAGACGATACAGAGGTAGAGCTAATCCTCACCAGCCTACACAACAACGACCCTAGAGAGTTTATCGAATGGTTGGAATACAAGTGTGAGCAGGAGAAGGGCTGGATCTCTCCGATTGAAGTCATCTCTACCCTGCTTCGTTCGATGATCGTTCCTGATGAAGGCAGGGTCATGTTGATCTATGACTACGCCAGCATCGAGTCTCGTGTACTAGCTTGGCTAGCAGACTGTAAGGAACTCCTCGATGCGTTCAAGAAGACCGATAGCGGTGAGGTTAGCTGGGATGTCTACATGCTGATGGCATCCAAGATCTACAAGGACGATGTGGAATCCTATACCAAGAGCGATCCGAAGCGGCAGCACGGTAAGGCTGTTGTTCTAGGGTGTGGCTATGGGATGGGGCCAGCAAAGTTCCACGAGACTTGTGCTAGTCAAGGACTCACGCTTACCGAAGAGGAGGCTAACAACATGGTCTATAGCTTCCGTGACTCTTTTTCTGAGATTCCGCAGCTTTGGTATCGGATAGATTCCGTGATGAAAGAGGTAGCCAAGAAGGTGGATAGCTCCCCGATAAAAGCTACCGATAACATCTCCTTCTACCGAACCAATAGCTTTGTGTTTTGCCGACTCCCTAACGGCAGAGATCTAGCTTACCCCATGATGGAAGTTAAGAATGAACTTAACCCCTATCTAGGTAAGACCGTTGAAGCGCTCTCCTACATGGGATCGGATGTCCAACATCCTTGGTGTCGTAAAAAAATCTACGGTGCTAAGGCAGTAGAGAATATCGTTCAAGCAGTTGCTAGAGACCTGATGGTTGATGCAATGCTCAAGCTAGAGAAGGCAGGATTCGAGGTACTCTTCAGTGTCCACGATGAGATCGTCTGCCAGATCGACCAAGAGGACTATAGCTCCGAACGTGTCGCTCAGTTTGAAGAGATTATGACTACTGTACCTGAGTGGGCTACCGGACTACCAATTCAAGTAGAAGGAACGGCAAGTGCTAGATATAGGAAGTAACTATGCAAGCGGAAAAACTATTTCAGAACGGGTGGGCCGAGATCATCCCAATGGCTCCCCCTACTGCAACTGCTACGTGGGATGTGAAACCTGGCAAGCTAGGAAAGATACCTAGTGCACCTAATGGAGATGGGACATGGCATCTGATCCGAGGCCTAGACTACAAAGCAACGCTTCAAGATGCGAGAGAATGGGACAGACTTGGCGCTAACTTAGCACTTAGAACCAAGCACTATCCCGTCATCGACATAGACATCCTAGACGGTGAGCTAGCTGACCTCATACATAAGTATGTAATCAGTTTCCTTGGTGAAGCCCCATGTAGGTGGGGCAAGCGGCCCAAGTTAGGTTTAGTATATCGAACCACTAATCCTTTTGCAACGAAAGTCATTAGCTTTCGCTATAAAGATCAAATACATCACGTTGAGATCCTAGCAGATAAGAAGAACTTCAATATCGCAGGTGTACATCCCGAAGGATACACGTACGAATGGAGTACTCCCCTTACTGTACCGGAAGAACTAACGGAAGTTACTGAAGCGGATGTAGCAGAATTAGTGGTAAGTCTGGAGGAGAAGCTAGCACAGTACGAAGGGGTCGAACTCCTTAGCACTATGCTAGAGAAAATCCCTCAAGGTGGTGATCTGTCTGCACCAAGTGAAGCGGCAATCGTCAAGGCGTTGGCTCACATACCGAATACCTCACAGCTATTCCCTACTCGCAACCACCTAGTAGGGATGGCATGGAAGATCGCAGGGGCATTCGGTGCTAAAGAGCCAATGGATTATGAAATGCACGAAAACCCTGAGAAGTTTGAGCGTGCCAAGGATCTATTCACCGAGTTTGCTGGACGCTATGAGGATGGCTACAACTCACCGGAAGATATCGAGCACATCTGGAATTCTCTAGGTGCACCGACAACAGGCTGGGCTAGCTTAGAATTCTACGCAAAGCTCAACCCTGACTATATGTACGATGAGGTAGTGCAAGACTTTGAGGTAGTCGAGGTTGAGCCGAAGCCCCCTGTGCTATTCAAGGAATCTGAGAATGCTGCAATCTACACAACCTCTGGGTTATCTGAGCAGTTCATCCGAGACTTCCGAGGCCTAGTACGGGTACTCAATGCTACAAAAGGTATTGATAGACGCTACCTGATTCGTAAGTCTACTGAAGATAGCATGTGGGTACTCGATGAGAAGAACGAGATGCGGGATGCTATCCGTAACTACTGTGTTGCTCAGAGAGACGCAATCTTTCGGGCTATCCCTGACCCTGAGAAAGCAGCCTCTACTTTTCAGAAAGTCTGTGGTCACAAGTTCCAAGAGGATTTCCTCAAGCAGCTTACCTCCTATGCACGGATCAATGTACTACCCAAGGAGTGCAACACTGACCCTGACGTACTGAATACTCCTGCTGGATTAATCAGCCTCAAGACAGGTAGACCTGTAGCAGCCAGAGATTCACCTACCTACCACACCAAGGCCACTAGCGTAGCGCCTGACCCACGGTGTCCCATCCCCCTGTTTCAAGAGTTCCTAGAGTTCGTCACCAACAAAGACAGGGCCATGCAGGACTACCTACAGAAGTTTATTGGCTACTCGGCAACAGGTAGAACCAATGAGCAGCTATTCCTAATGGCCTACGGTGACGGTAGTACGGGTAAGGGGATGTTTGTTCGGATCATGGAGGCTATCTTTCATAGCTACCTGACGACCATCCCCTCCAATACTTTCTTAATGCGTAGAGGAGAACCCCACCCTACAGAACTCACCGAGTTTCAAGGCTATCGCCTAGCGGTAGTACAAGAGTTTCCAGACGATGCTGTCTGGAATGAGGCTATCCTCAAAACTCTAACAGGTAGCGATACCATCAAAGCAAGGAGGATGCACCAAGACTTCTATCATTATGCTCCCACCCATACCGTGTTCATGGTTAGTAATCGCAAACCCTCTATCCGTACCCTCGACTTTGCAATGAAGCGGAGGATACGCCTGATTCCTTTCAAAGTTAAAGCACCACCTGAGCTAATAGCTAAAGACATTGAGAAGCAAATAAAGACGCAGGAGTTACCAGGAATCCTAGCATGGGTTATTGATGGGGCTATGCGTTGGTACAAAGAAGGGCTAGGTACTCCACCCAAGGCAGTACTAGATGAGACGGAAGCGTACTTTGAGGCTGCTGATGACTTAGCTATATGGCTCAACGACAATACGATTGCCGATCCAGAAGGCTTTGCTCCAATCTCAGCGATGCACAAGCGATGGGTAGGCTATCAAAAAGAAGCTGGTGTTGCTGCTACCGATAGCGTCCGAATCTTTGGAGATAAACTAGAGTCTAGAGGTTTCCCTAGGAAACATACTAAGAAAGCTAGAGGACACGTAGGCCTACGTTTACGTGATCCAACCTCTGAAGATTCGGTGTTATGCCCCCACTGCTTAGGGATTGGTCACATACCTATAGACAAAGGAGATAAGATATGAGTCAAAAGTATGATTGGACGGAAGAGTTTCGTAAAAGTTGCATAGAGACAGGGAAACGGGTACGAGAGAATAGTGTCAAGAACACGAAAGAGAAGTCTACGATAGATGGTGAGAGCCTGTTTCTAGAAGAGATTAAAAAGTACCTAGCTGATGGTGGAACGATTAAAGTACACCCTACTCTAAGTTCTATCCCTAGTTACGATCTGCATAAAGATGATTCAGAATACTCAGCCCGACCAGAAAGAGGTTACGTATTTAATTCTGCTATGCAATACTAAAATAAATGGAGGGCAATTCGGTACTGAGGGACTTTAAGTTTTTCCCCCTTAGTTGCGTCTGGCAGAGATGCGGTATACCGTTATGCAATATGGATTACTTTTCATACGCTATCGATCCTACGCACCCTCCTTCTCTCACTACTCTCATTAGGAGCACCATGTCTTTTGAAGATCCGTGGGGAACTTATTTCCAAGCTGATGAGCAGATAGACTACATTCAAGCAGCCCTAGCACGTAACGCCTACGGTTCATCTTACGTGTACCGAGAGAAAATAAAAGAGCTGCAATCACTTAAAAACGTTAGGTATCAGTGTGCTATGCTAATCGGAATACCGATATCTGAGAATGCGGAGCATGAACGTTATGGGTAACTGGAGATCTGGTAGATACGGTTGGAGGGCAGAAGATCTTTCTGGTCAACGGTTTGGATCTTGGCTAGTAAAAAGCCGATCAAACAATAACCGATGGGATCAGATAATGTGGAACTGCATCTGCGACTGTGGATGGGAAGCTAAAGTCGCCGGAAAGAGTTTACGAGGAGGCGGGTCTACTAACTGCGGTTGTATTGCTCGTGAGAAACTTAGTAAACGAATGAAGCAAGAGTGGGCGAACAAAAAGCGGGCTGGTTAGGATTCGGTTGTGATTCAAAGCAAAGTATACCTAGTAGACGAGGCTTGTCTGCTAGGTTGATGGCGCGCCCACCAGGACTTGAACCTGGAACCTACTGATTAGAAGTCAGTCTTCTAGCATCTGTTTGAGCAATGAGATCAGTGAGTTAGGATTTCTGGTTGAGTTATGGTTCTGTTATTACGAAAAGGTACTACTCAAAATTTTCTTCAATTCTAGATAAACTTCCTCCTGTTAATCGAGCCATCTCCTCATAGATATCTTTGGCCTTCCTCTCATAGTCCTCTTTGATCCTCGCTAGCTTTTCATCATCAAGATTCCCGATCTTAGAGTAGCGTTCTACTTCACGGTTCATGGCTTGCTTTGCTTTTCTCAAGCGGAAGTTCAGCGTATTCATGCGCTTGCTCTGCTCCTCGCTCAGCTTAAAGCCGTAGGCGTTGAAACCTGCTGTCTTCGATAGCGCTTGCCAGATATTGTTGCGGATATTCCCTCTGCTATCATACATCAGCGAGTCACCGACAAGGGATTCCTTGTAGCCTAGCTCGTGCAATCCTGCATCTAATAGATTCATAGCTGTTCCATTCGACGCTAGCATTGCTGGCATCACGGAGTCGTAATAGAACTTAGCATAGGCTAACCACTTATCTGTCTCTGAGATGTCTGGATCATCTACAATCTCCCTTTGCTTAAACGGATCATAGCCGGATGCTGCCGCTACCGTCATGCTCCAGAAGGGTGAACTGAATGCACCCATTGTCTTTGCGGCATTGGAGAACTCAAGGCTGAGTAGTTGTTCGATTGCCTGAGCGTGACTAGCATATGGCAGGAGGTACTGCATATCGACCATCAATACATTTCCATTCTCGTCCTTGTAGGGGAACGGGAACATGAATGGCCCCTTCTTCTGTACCCAATCCGGCATCAATGCCTTGAACTGCTCTTCGTCCTCGTCCTCCAATCCTCTTGTGATGTACTGTGCTAGTCCATAATTTAATGCTAGCGGTACTGCTAGACGATGCCACTTGCTCGGAGACTTAATGATGTCTGCAAAAAACGGAGTAGCTTTGTATGTCCAGGTTACAAAAGGCATTCCGAAAGCAGAGCGTCGTACCCACCGAATTCCTTGACTGACTTCTGAGTAGTCAAAGAGTGGCTTGTTCGCCTCGATCAGTGCATCTGCTGCACTCATCCCCTTCTGATCCTGCATGTACATTGCAAATGCTAGCTTATTCCAGACCTCAATCCCTTGGTACAAATCCCCTGTAACTTCTCGTAACCAAGTGTACTTGCGATCTAGTTGTGACCCAGGTTCTGCTAGTGACTTCATCAACTCTAGGATATCTTTTGGCTCATCTCCTCGTGCTTCCCGTTCTGCTCGTGCAATCCGTGCTAGCGACTTACGGTCTAGTTGTCGTAGCTCATTGGCACTGAAGGTAGTCTTGACTAGCCCTTCTCGTTTGAATTCATTGTAGCGATCTCCTTTGTTTCTAATTTCTGATGCAGCTTTCCACAAATAGTCGAGCCGATGCAGAGGCATTCCTGCTAGGTGCATCATGATCAGGTTTGATACGATGTTCCTACCCCATGACGGGATGTTCGCTACAACCTTGCCCCACTTCCAGAAGTCTATGAACTTATCCTGCCGGACTGCCCACTCGTCATTCATCTTCTTGTATAGCTCAACGTCTCCTAGAATATCTTGATAGATCTCCTTCCTCAGTAGCATACCCCGAAACGCTCCGTACCGAACATCATCCGGCACAGGAACCCAAAGGCTAGGGTCGTAGTCAAAGTCTAGGTTTTCATTAGCCCGATCCTCCATCGACCTTGCCACTCTGCGGTAGAGATCTGCTTTATCCCCACTACTATTGTCCGCTAGATTTCTGATGCGCTCAGCCTCTGATCTTAGGAAGGAAGCGGATACCTGCTTATCATCCTGCTGGAGTACTGGCCCACCTAGTACATCTTGGGCGTTTAGGTTGGCATCATCTAGGGCTTGCTGAATAAACTCTGCATAGTTTACGGTGATGAATGAATCTCTATGTACAAAATCAAACTGAATGTCATCATCTAGCCTGATCCCTGATAGCGGCAACTCTTGGTTACGCATACTATCGATCCTAGTCTCCGGTGTTCGGCTAACCTGGGCTAGTAGCTGGAACATCTCCAGCATGGCTAGGTCACGGTTCGGTTGGATCAGTGCTCTAGCTGTCAGGAACATTGGATCTTTGACCTCACCCCAGAAGCTACGTAAGGCTTGGTCGATATCTTTTCTGCGGCTCAAGTAATCTAAGTTGGACACTGCTTTGCCGCTAGAGAAAGCGATCCGGTCATCCTCGTTGAGCAAGTACATTAGATACTTACGTGGCAGGTAATTGCCATCGTACTTGTCAAAGGACTCAGGAGATAGTAGTCCTGCTCGGACTAGGCTTAGTCCGGTCTGACTAATCTTCTCTCTTGCCTTAATGACATTGGCCTGTACATCCGGTGCTAGCCCGTCAATGATCTCCTGCCGCTCTGTTGCATTAGTAGCAGTGAAGGCATCAAATACCTGTTGGATCTCTTCGGTATCCAGATTCTCAAAGGAGGATGCTAGTGTACCGTAGGTCTCCTCAATCTCTCCAACTACCCCAGCAAAACGATTCTTTACCTGACGATAGAACTGAGCCATCTCAGGACTCAACCCTGCAAAGGGGTCGAAGAACTGGTGGATTTTAGCCCCTAGTTTCCGTAGTCCATTCTCCTGACTCATGTGTGTAGGGCCAAACTCTCCGGCTCTTTCACTCAATAGTACTTGTTGCTGTACCTCTGGATCGTAGTCGTCAAAGACGGTGTAGCCTTCCTCACTGACTGTACCTCGAACTCCGCTACGTAGCATAGCCTGAGCTACTGCCGTGGAGTCTCCTAGCTCTTGCATCAGGGAGTCGTGCTCGTCCTTAATCTCACTGAATGGTACAAACTCTTCTACTCTACCTCGTGTAACCAGCTCCGTAGGAGTTGCAGGAACTAGTTCGTTGTTCGCCAGAAACTCTTGGGTCAGGTAATTATTGATGAGCTGCTTCTGTACTATTCGAGCTGCATCCGTGTTGTTATCCGCATTGTACTTGTTGAGTGCCGCACTGAGTTGTACCTGCTCTGCTTCATATAGCTGACTCAACTCGGCAAGGGTAACTCCGGTAGTCGCTAGTCGATGATTGATGTCACGTAATGCTAGCTCATGATCCTTACGTTCCAGGGGTGTATCTGTAGTGTAATACTCCTGAGTCCCACCTAGGTTTTCCGTTCGATTGTAGAAATCTACTACGTCTTCGTAGGTGTCAAAATGTTTTCCGGTTACACCCTTGGCATTTGTAGTACTCGGTGCATAGTTCTCGCTCATTACAGTGTACGCTTCCGATAAACCAGACTCCGGTGTGACCACTTCTCTGAAGGGTGCAACGTAATCTACAGCAAAACGGTCAGGGATCTCAAAGCCCATCCGTCCATCGGCTAGTTCTTCCAAACGGAACCCGTAAGATTTGTAAGGTTCTAGCGAGAACAGCTTCCTCAAGGTAGCAGGAGTACGGGCATCCCCAGTATCTACTGCAACCCTAGGTTCTCCGGCATCTGCATAGTCCATTATGTGCTCTGAAAACAACTGGATACTTGCACTTTCATCTATTGCTTTTTGTTTATCCGTCAGGTTATCTTCCGCCTTTTTAGTTTCTTGGGGGTTCTTCTCCTCAGACTCTGTGGTTTTTGCTGGCTTTGCGACTTTAGGTGCAGTCTTAGTTACCGTACTAGCAGCCTTCTGTTTCTTCTTCGTAGCTCGTAGCTCCTTGTTGATATCCGAGTACATCCGAATCACAAACGCATCGGTAATCTTCTGCTTGTCTCTACCCTGTAACTTGTCACGTAGGTAAAGGTGCACCCGATCTATCAGGTTTAGCTCTTGAATCCCATCCTCTGTGAAGTTCTGTGCTAGCCACTCGTGTGCTCGGATAGCGGCATCCTGATGGTGGTTCTGGCTATTCGGTACAGCAGTAGTACCAGAAGGTTGTCGATATCTATTGTTGTACCAAGCATCGATCTCCTTCCGTCGATCCGTGTAGACTCGTTTCGCAAAATCATCATAGGATTTCTGGCTACCAAAGGTCTTACGTAATCCATAGTGTCCGATTGCCTCATGGTAGAAAACTCCAAGTCCTCTGCGAATCAAAGGCTTTAGGTCAGATAGTTTGAACTGGTCTGCAATGAAGATCACCTTCGGCCCATCTGCTCCTGGTACTACAGCGCCCTCGATCTTTGAGCCTTCCATTGTGCCGCTCTCTAACTTATCGGCAACCGCATCATTCTTGCCACGGTAGGCAGCTACTGCTTCTGCACGGTCTTTGAAGACTACGAAGTCATCTGCATTCAGACCCTTGAAGACACTCTTAGTCAGCCAATCTACTAGGTGTCTAAGTACATCGTACTGGTGTGGCTTATCTGTCCGGTCAAGTTTTGCCTTCTCAGTAGTGGACTCCTCACTCATTAACACAGAACCTTGATCCCCGTCTGCCTCTTTCTTTGCTTCCTCAAGTGTCGTCAGGTTGACAGTCCTAGGCTTGCCTCCGGTAGTAGAATTTAGCTTTGCTTTTGCAACTCCTTTGGCATTTGTTGATATGTTTTCAACTACCCAGTCCTCACCCTTGTATTTTACTGTGTCACCTACTTCTACTGTTGTTTCTGTAGTATCTACCTGATCTTCTGCTTTCGCCTGTTCCGTGAGACTGTTTTCGTACTGCTCCTGTAATCGTGCTAGCTCTTCGTCTACTGAAACAATAGGTACATCGGAAGCAGGGATAACGGTTTCCGTATCGGGTACGGAAGTGCTCATAGCCTGTTGAATCAGTTCTTCCTGCTGTCTCAGGAGGATCGGGTAGACCTCAGACTCGGCTAATTCTTCTGGAGTAAAGTCTCGTTGTAGGTCTCGAATCGCCCGATCAATCTGCCTACGTTGTTCAATCAGTGGCTGAGCTAGTTCCTCTTTGGTAGCAGGATCGTTCACCCGGTTGATCAGTTCTAGTATCCTGAGTTCTTTCTGCTGGAAGGTCTCTCGTCGAGTAGGTGTTGCCTCCTCCACAGGTGCTACAAAATCAAACTCGGAATCAACCCACTCACCAAATTCGTTAGCGGTAAAGTCGTTATCATCGAAAAGAACAATCGGCTGAAGGATACCATTGTCATCCAGCATTGCTGTCATAGCCTTAACGGTCTTGCGCTCTCCGGTCTTTCGGTTAACCGCAATACCCCCTACCTTCAGATGGGATGCTCGGACTTCTGAATAGCCTGTCTCGGCCTCTCGTTTTCTACGGATCGCATCGGCTGAGAGATCCGGTGAATCCTCGTAAGCTTCCTCTCGCCTACGTGCGGCTAGCTCTGAATCTCTCTTGCTAACCGTAATTGGATCGTAACTTTCACGGGCAGTCAGGGCAGCTACATCGGCAGCAGAGAACTCCTGACCAAGCACCGTAGCCATAATCCCTGCTATTTCTTCATTGGTTATCTTGGCGTAAGCACTCTTTTCCGATCTATCTATTCTAACACCTAATGGTAACAGCCCACCTGTCACCCCTGCCGTCGTACCCCCAACTTGTGCTGCCTGTGCCTCTCGGTTCTGTTGGGCTGCTAGCTGGTTCCTCCTAGTGACTAACCTACGAGCATAGGTCTGTGCCTGTCGAGGAGTGTCTGCTTCTTCTAAGGCTTTTGCTAGCCGATACATCTCGTCATCTTCTCGCAGTCCTCGGTACTCTCCTTCACCGATAGGTCGGCCCTGCTCATCGTACTCACCTGTCCATATATTGATGTCCTCGTCCGTAGGTGCGTCATCTCCTCGCCAACGAGTACGAATTGCCTCATCTGCTTCGGGAGTGATACCAGGATCTTCACTGCGCCACATCGTACCTGTTCGCTCTCGTGGCCCTGTAGTAGCGGGTGAGGCAGCCGTGGTAGTAGCTGCTAGTGGAGCAGGACTAGCAGTTGGGATCGTACTACTCGGTGTTGCCTCACGGGGATCTGGTGTTGTGGGGATATTTGCTTTCTTCTGCTCAAGTTTCTGGTAGGTGTTGAGGGTACTCCACTGGATCTTACTATCCTTGTCTGCCCCATCCATCCTCCAGTTGACCTGCTTGTCTGTAGCGTCAATAAAATAGAAGAGCTTGCCCTTGTGCATGATCGGCTGACCCTTCTTGAGAACCTGTTGTGCAAGTTCCCGTGTCAGGTTACGTGAGTCAATCGGTGCTACATTTCTCTTGGGAGGGGCAGGTGCGGCCTTGGGCTTTTCTGCGGCTGGAGGTGCAGGGGTAGGTGTAGCAGGAGCTTCTGTCTGTGCAGCTAGTAACTTTTCTAATGCTCGCTCGACAGGTGATACAATCTTTCCGTTCTTGAAGGTAAGTTCTTTCCCGTTTTCATTGGTAGCTTTTACGTCATTACCGTTAATTTCCTTGATAGTGTAGTTAACGATTTTCTTGTCGGCTTTTTCGTACGGAACTACTGCACCTACTTTGATTGCAGGAGGAAGTTCCGTGGCTTTCGGCTGAGCCGGAGTCTCCCCCTTGTCAATACTCTCTGCCTTCTGGATTCCTGCTTCTAGTGTAGCGGGCTTGTAGGGCTTGGGATCTTCTCCCTCCTTCTTCATCAGGTACATGCCCTTGTCGTTCTTGCCTGTAACTTCTAGCTCAAACGGAACCGCATTCTTTACCCTAGGTGATGCGTACCTAATCTTAGTGCCTGGCTCATACTGGAGGTTATCCTCAAGTACTTCTGTTTCCTTCGGCTTACTTTCTTTGACCTCTGTTCCCTTCTCTTTCTTTGTATCAACCTGCTTGACTAGATCTTCGGCTACCCCGTCTACTGTTTTCTTCTCAGCCTCAACAGGTTTCTGGGTAGCCTTTGCTTTCTTGTCCTCTGTTCGCTGAATCCCTGACCGTATTCCTTCCAGCGTAAAATACCGATAGGTCTTCTCTCCTTCCTTCTGAACTTGAACAGGTTTCTTTCCGCCTTTGCGTACTTTGATAATCTTGTACTTACTAGTAATTCCGTTTTGAGTTGTGTACTCAAAGACCGTCCCTTCTACACCACTTGTAGTCGTCTCCTCGGTTGCAGGAGGTGTAGGGATAGGGGTAGGTGTAGGTGTAGCTTTTTCTGCTTTCTCTTCTTTCTTTGCAGTCTTACGCTCTTGTAGCTTCTGAGTCTCTGTCTTTGCAGGTTTGCCATCAAAAGCGTCAGCAGTGAACCAGTTGAACTTCCCTTCCTCTTTGTGCAGACCCTGCACTTTCCACTTACCTTTGTTCTTACCCTCGGCTTGTTCTACCTCAACAAACTTCCACTGCTGCGGAGTCTTGCCCTTGGAGTTTGTCAGGATAGTACCTACTTTCGGAGGAGTGATCTCACTAGTAGCAGTAGTAGTTTCTTTCTTCGGTGCAGGAGAGGGAGTAGGAGGGGGAGTAGGAGGGGGAGTAGGAGAGGGAGTAGTCTTAACAGTAGCTCCTTGCTCCTTTGCGTCCTGCTTTGCTTTCCTCTTTGCTGCTAGTTTTTGGGTCTCAGTTGGCCCCTTCTGGATACGTGCAATTTGCTCAGCCGCTCGGTTACGGATAGCATCCAGTGCGTTTGCGTCATCGTAAGACACACCCTCATAGCCTAAAATCTTTTTTAGTGCTTTCTCTAACCGTTGCTCCCCTTTACGTTCGCTAGTGTAACGTACCCTTGGTGCATTTTTTATAAGTGGGTCGGTCACAGGGAAAAGCTGGTCTAGCCTTTCCGCCATCTCCTTGAGTTCTGGGCTACCGTAGTAATTATTTATGTCCTCTTCTGTAGTTTTATTGAGCCACCCATCTATCATTGGGTCTTCATTTTTCCCTAACCCCCAGACTGGATACCACTTATGTTTTGCTACATTCTCCTTCCCTCCTGCTCCGGTAGAATTATAAAATAAAACAGGTACTCCGTTAACAGGAACTACAATCATCGGCCTTCCGCCAATGCGAACTATTCGATCTTCCCCTATTTTTACATACTTTTTATTCTCAGAATCTAGTTGAAGCGCACCCCACTTTAGTGGGCGGGCTTGAAGATCGTCTAGCCGAGAGTCCTGTTGTGTAGTTGCAGCTTGTGCTTCTGGAGCTACCTGTACTCCTTCAGTTAACGGAGCTTCTAGATCAACATCTCTTTCTGTAACAATAGTGGGAGTAGTACTAGTAGTAGGTTGTGCATCGGTAGCAACAGGAACTGGAACTTCTGCTGGAGCTTTCTCCATCTTGGAGATATCCGCCCACTTTACGACTCTTACCTTTTTCGTTACTTCATCTACTAAGCGAACCCCCCGTTTACTCAGCCCTGCATAGATGTAAGTCTTCTCGTTATCTCGAATAAACGTTGGCAAGGCTGGAGGGTTGTAGGTCTTACCGTCCCAGGTTGCAGGGGAGAATTGTTTAGTAATTTCTTTTGTTAAGTCTGCTAGGTCATAGGTTTGTTCTGCTCTCCTCTTCTGTGCTTCTACATCCTGTAAAATCTTAGCGGCCTCTGCTTCTCGTTGCCTCTTCTCCTGCTCACGGGCTAGCCTCTCATCTTTTATTGCTTTATCAACGGCCTTCGCCCCTGCTTCTGCCTCTGCTTCTAGCCGATCTTCCGCCTCTTTCTTCTGTTGCAGTTTCGTCTGTGGATCTAGTGCTACTTCTGCGGTACTGATTACTCCACTAGTCATACCTCCAGCAATTGCACCTACGTATGCACCGTGGAAGGCTTGGTTCCTGTTCTCCGTCTTATCCAGCCATGATAAGTAATCAGTAGCTAACTCATCCGAATTGGCAATCGCATCAAAGCCTTGCTCCTGTGCGTGCTCCTTGAGGATCTGGTTGACGGAGTAGCCTTGAACTACTACATCAGAAAACTCACTAGCCGCTTCGGTTGCTGCGTCAAAACCTATATTAGCTACAATCTTAGTTCCAATTGCTGCGCCCTTAGCTACTGGAATCCCTGAAAGAGCATCCGTTACTGCGGCAAGGCTAGTCATTCGATTGTTGTAGGCTCGCCTCGCAATCTTTGTAGTTAAGTCCCGCTCAATATCCGGTAGCTCTTGAGACGTATACTTCCCTTTCATCTCCTGCCACATCGGATGATTCTTCCAGCTATCCATTGTCTCGCCAGCAGCTTGCAAAGCAGCATAGGTCTGCATCCCTGCTTGGCTACCCAAGATCCCACCCCAAACAAATCCTGCTTGAGAACCAAATGGAACAGGGGAGGCTAATCCTAGTGTGCCACCTGCTCCTGCACCGACTGCTCCGGTAAACAAACCAAGCAATAGTTCTCCAGGTAGGGTTGTGACATTCTCAAATGCCTGACCCCAAGGAGTCTCAGGAGGAGTGTAGCCACTAGCTGCTAGGCTAGCTTGTGCTTCTGCTTTGCGTTGTGCTCCGGCTTCGGCTGACCCACTAGGGGTAATGTAGCTGATAAGATCTTCAAAAAACTCAGGACTATTAGCATCAGCATTAGGATCACGAAGCTTATCAGCCACAAACTGGTCATTGTAATCCGAGATAGTTCCGGCTGCCTGTTGAGCAGCCCCATAACGTACATCGGCTATGTCTCCAAAGTTAGAAATGGTTTGCCAAAGTTCCTTACCCACTTGAAGCGCATAGTCGATCCCTTCCTTCTCGTCCTGAGCCGTAACAGGTTTGATCTTAGGTCGTTGCGGTGCTTGGTTTAGTGCTTGATGTCCTAGGATCTGCGCCTTGACTGCAGGACTCGTCACTCCAGCCGTATCTGCTAGGCTTTCTACTAGAGAATGCAACTGAGCTTTGTTGATATTCTCCTTGTTGTACTCGTCCAATAGCCTAGACAACTCAAAGCGATACTGGACTCCGGCTGCTTCGTCGGGAGTAATGATGTCGCTAAATTGCCTAGAATAGTTAAACGGACTAGGCATCGAATAGGAACGTGGATCTGCCATTATAAGACCTTAGCGTTATTTGCAGCAGCTACTACTTGTGGATCAGGTTGGGGAAAATCTCCGCTATTCACGGCTTGCTCTAGGTACTCTAGGAACTCTCCGACTGTCAGATCCTTCCATGTTTTCTGGTTGATCTCAGCCGCACTATTGATCCAAGGATTCGCATTGACTTCTCGTTGTTGGATCAGCGGAGTGTCCTTCTTGCTTACTACATTATAGTACTTGACATCTTTTACTAGTGTATCTGAATCGGCATCCAAAAGCTTCTTCCCACCTGCGCCAAAGTGATGGAGTACGTACATATTGAGTGCGTTAATTGAGTAGCCATTGCGTTCCAAGAGGCTAGAATTTTTAGTAAATAGTTTAACTGCGGCGGCTACATAAGTGTCATCATCACTAGCGTCTGCGTCTTTGCCCATCAGTTGTTCTACTGTACCTGGCATCAATTGTAGTATTCCGGTAGCCCCTGCCGCACTCTCCGCAGTTTCGTCCCCATCGCTTTCTAGCGCAATGATCTGTTCCATGATGCCTGTGAGGTTATCCCTCTCGGTAGCAGGGAAGCCTTCAATAATAGCATCTCGGAGACTCTTCTCTTCGGGTGGTGCTACAGGTAATCCCTCGTCCTGATATCTATTTGGTACGGTAGGGGGTGCTTTCCTAAATTCAGATGCTCTATCCTGTCTTGGGTCGTATCTCAGGTCATCTGCTGCGTCCATCCTTGCCTCAGTAGCATTGTCCCGATCTTGGGCCGCCTTTACTTTTTCAAGCTCACCCGGTCTGAAGCGTCCACCTTTGGTGTAGAATCCGTCTCCTAAAGTAGTCCGTGTTGTTCCTCTGTCTTGAATAGGTTCTTCTGGACGAGCCTCCCCTTCTTGGATCGGCTGAACCTTTGCCCTCTCCTTACCTATAAGCTCAGCTTTCCGCTTTTGGTATTCGTTCCATCGATCTGCCGCTTTTCTAGACCGATCTTCCTGACGGGCATCCATCGTCACATCTCGGTTAGCCTCGTCAATCAGACCTTGAGTAGTTCGTACCTGTCTCCCCGTAGTTCTAGTAGGCTTAGCTTCTAGAGGATCTGGGGCAGCAGGAGGAGGTGTGTTTTCTATGAGATTTCTTAGCGTTGCATTAGTAGGGGCCGCAGGTGTACCTACCGACTCAGGGAGTGGCCCTGCTGCTTTAGCATCTCTCGCTCTTTGCCGTGCACCTTGTCGATCTGAAGTAGCTACAAAGTCATCTTGCTTTTGATAGTCTCCAACACTTTCAAAGTACTCTTCGCTTGTAGCTTTCTTGGGATTAACTGGGCCTTTGTAGTCTTCTCTCCCTAAGTATTCACTACGTTGAATAGCACCTTGAACTGCCTCTTCTTCTGTCTCAAAAACAGGTAGTCGCTTGCCCGTATTGAAATCTCTTGGGTCTTTAAAATCTACCATAGCGGCAGCTTCCTCATTCGTGAGGATCTGGCCTGTCTCATTAACTACTGTAGGAATATTGATGTAGAGAATATCGTCTGCGTTTTCCTCTTGCATAGGGATGGTGATCGTTAGTTCAGAGAACTCCCGACCATATTGATCTACCCAGACCTTCTGACCTTCTTTGGTCTCCCCGACCTGTGCTACTGCTTGAACTTCTCCGGCTGGAGATCCATCTTGCTCTGCGTCTGCTAGACTTTGAGCCGTAGCTCCCGAACTAGCAGCCACAGCTTCCAGATCTCCTGCTCTGCGTTGACTAGCTTCTCGTCTCAGAGCCTCACGCATGTTTGGATCTAGTTGATTTAACTCTGGAGTCGATAGCTCTTGAATCTGTGAGAGACTCGGTGCGCCTGTAGTTTCTTGGCCTACTGGTCTAGCTACTTGGTTGAACTGTTGAGGCGTTACCGCATTAGTAGTTTCATCAGGCTTAGGCTGTCTTTTAGCTTCAGCAACTTCGGGCGCATCTTGTTTAGTTTCCCTAGTAGCCTGATCGCTAGCAAACTGATCGTAGAAACCTTTTAGACTGCCAGTTCTCTTAATATAGTCTTGTTTATCTTGGAAGGTGTACCCCTGCATTCTTTCCTGAGCTTTTCGAGCAGCTTCTTCGGGGGTCTCCCCACCAATACGATTCCCGAAAACATCAGTTTTGCTAAAGGATTGATACGGAGTTTCGAGGTATTGTTCTAATTCTTTTTGTTGATCTAGGCTCAGGCTTTTTCTTGCAGATTCATTTATAAGTGGCTTACCTGTCGGACTAGTTTCTTCTGAGCTAGTACTACTATTTGGGGTAGCAGGGGTAATCGTATCCGTTTGCTGAGCTACCTCACCTTGTGGTGTGCTAGGTTCTTTCTTACTAGTAGCACTACTTTGATCTTGTGCGACTCCACCTGTCTGAGAGAAAAGTACTCCGGCCTGTTCTTGAGATAGGAATAGCTGATAGGCTTGTTGAACCTTCGGGTTGGTACTCGTACTAAAGTAGTCCTGTGCATCTCCCCCTGCATATCTACGTAACACATCGTAGTACATCTCAGGCCGATTCCCTGAGCTTAGTCCGTATTTTCTATCGTAGATCTGAGTAAAGACATCAGCGTTCATTTCTTTATCTATAAAACCCTCATACCCCTTCATCCTCATTTCAGTAGGGTTGTTGAGGATATCATCCCATGTCCGCATTACGCTATTGTATCGACTGTCGATCTCTTTAATACGTGCGTCTCGGTTCTCCTTTTTTAGTTCTGCAATCGCTTTCCTCTGCTCTTCTAATGTAGCATTGCGTAATTCTCGACCTTTAGCCCAACCCTGATTGATTAACCAAGTCGGCTGCTCGGCTATAGATCGCAGGTGAGGGTTGTCAATCCCTTGCTCTTCTAGGTACGCCATCCTTTCTTTTGCAGTTTTCCTGAGCGTCAGTTCCCGTATGTGATCTAGCCCGACATTGCCCATTGTCTCGCCTACCATTGCTACATCGTTCAGAATGTCTACCTTGGCAGTCTGTCCAATAGGCGCAATTGTCTCGTTAAAAGTAATGTACTGCTCGTTCTGGAGATTAACGATGTCATCTTCAGAGATATACCACGGCAGGTTATCCGCATTGTACCCTGCGTCTATCATAGCCTGAGAGAACTTGCTACCCTCTTGCGGACTCATGTACTTTTGAGTAGCAGCTACATCCCCACCTTCTTGGAAATGTTTATACGTATTAGTCTTAGTGGCGTTACCTGCTTTACGTAGCCAAGGCTCACGGATCTGGTTCTCGTAGGTAGACCAGACTTGTAGCCCACTTTGTAATGCCGTAGCTCCACGTTGCAGGTCGGATGCTGGTTGGTAGTACGGGTTGCTTGCGTCTGGTTGCGTCCCACCGATGTTCGGTGCTAGCGCCATTGTGCCACTAGCTAGTGCGCTACCAAGGCCAGCACCTGCTGCTGCACCTGTTGGCCCACCTATAAATGCCCCTGCTATAGACCCCCCAATCGTACCGAGTGCTTGCAGGTTTGCACCGAAGGCACTGTGCTTGTTGGCTTGCTCCTGCTGTCTGCGCTGACGCTCCAGTTCTCGCTTGCGCTCTTCTTCTGCTTCCTTTTGTAAACGCAGTTGTTGCTGATACTGCATGGCTGAGTATAGTTGACCCAACCCATCTCGATTTTTAGCACCGTAATACATATTAAGTTCCTATGCCTAACATTTGTTTTTGTTCTGGGGTTAGGAAATTTAAAGCTTCGGGGTCATCTGCAAATTGAGTTTGTAGAGCAGTTCCGAAAAGTTTCATATCTACATTGTTATCAATTAAACCTTGTAGCCAACCCATGCCCCTCCAGTACTCATCGGTAGCATTCTGGGCTGCGTTTCCTGCAGTGGTTGCGGCGGTTGTAGCGGTGTTCTGGGTATTTTGATTAAGTCCAGTGCGTAGGTCTAGCTCCTTAAAGAATGTTTCTTTATTGGTATCAATAATGCTTTGTTTCTGACCTGCTACTGTATTTAACCCTTGTATGCCAATGTTCGCCTGATTCTGTTTGCCTTGGTAAATCGTGCTAATCATGTCCTTATCTACTTCTAGCCCACTAATCTTCACATCATAAAGCCCACCCAAAGCATTCATGCTATTGCCGATTCCGGTCTGAGCATTCGAGAGAGTGCTACTGCGATTCTGTAGCATATTGTTCCCTAACGAATAACTATCTAGAATAGCCTGTCTGCGAGAAGAAACCAGATCATCCGACCGTTTTTTCTGCAAGTCCATCATTGCTGCAGTATAGGCTGGGCTTGAAGGATCTAGCCCTGCATTTGCATACATCGAATTTAAAGATTCCTGCGCTCCTCTGGAAGCCCTATTGACCTCATCTCTTGATTGCTCATAGTATAGATTTGAAAGTTTATTATAGTAGTCCGTACTGCCAGCGTCCTTGGCTACATCCATAAGAGCGTCAGTAATCCCCTGCTGTTTTTGCAGTAAGGGTTCTAGCCTACCTTCATACTCGTCAAAAGTCTGTTCGTACTGACCACGCAGACCCGTCATCTGCTTAGTGTACTCCTCGGCTGCTCCTTCTAGGTCAGATTGATAGTCGATAAAGCCGAGGGATCTCTCAATCGGTACACCGTTCTCGTCTTGGAGTTGCCCTCCTACATCTGTGTAGACTGTACCATCAGGACTAATATACTCTTTGGTATCTTTATTATAACTAAATCCATATTCCTGTGCGTTCTCTGGAGTTACCTGAGCACCATATAGAAACTCATTGATAAGAGTTTCGGTCTGTCCGGCAAAGTCGTTCTCGTCAAGGTTGATCAGACCTTGAGTTGTTGCTGCTTGAGTAGGATCTGCTTGATCTACTAGGTTCCCGTCATCCCCTATTATGTAAGTAGTACCTGGGCTACTAGGATCAGTAAAAGAGCCATCAGGATTCTTTATCCAGCCCAAGGCGTTTGCCGCTTCGGGACTAACATTTCCTCCTAAGTACGCATTCTCAATTCCTGCTGCCGTATCTATTGCCTGACCTGTTGTCTGAACGGCTTTATCGACTACATCCTTAGCCTTTTCAGCAGAGTCTTCAGCTTTATCAATCTTAGCTCCCATCCCACCCTCATTAAAGGGTGTACCGTCTGGGTACTGATACTGTCCGTTTACATAATCTAATTGGTTGCCTTCTGGATCAGTGTAGTCGTACCATTCTTCTTCTGGTGTATCGCTTGTTAATCCTCCTAGCCACGCATCTAAATTAGCTTGATCAATATTGTCGCTATAGACATCAGAAGTATCTGCATCAACAATGCTATAGTTTTCTGGATTATTTGGATCTCGAATTATTGTAAGATTTTGCCCATCATATTCATTACCTTGAACATTGTTTAAAGTAACCTCGTCTTTCAGAGTTTTAGTAACATCCGTTCTCGGTGTTCCTACTATAGCCTCATCAAGAGTATCCTTGACTACATCGATAGTTGGTTTTGGTGGCTGAGTGCCTAAAGAGAAACTTTTCGAGTCCCCTGTACCACCGGCTGCCGTGTTGGTTTCTGAAGTGCCGCCACCCCACTCCGTTAAACCTGCAGATTCCATTTTTTCACGGAACCAAGTATTTTCTGACAGTAATGGTTGTCGGTCTATTTCTGCAATAAAAGCATCAAAGTCTTCAAGCGCATTGAGATTTTCTTTAGCAAGAATGCTAGAAATTTGTTCAACGGTTCCTCCACCGTCAATTAACTTTTGTACAATAGTTCTGTGCTTGTTAAACGCATCAATTTGAGTGTTAAAATTATCGAAATCTCTGCTTCTTGTGACCCAACTTTTAGCGCCATTGGCTTTAATAAACGAAAGCGATGCTGCTATATCAAACAATTCTTCTTGTGATGCGGTTTCAATGTCTGGATAAGTATAGGAATATCCGTTATACTTAAAAGTACTACCATCAAAAGCATCTGAATGTTTTGAAAAATTAGCTTTAAGAAATGAACGGAGTTCAGCTTCTGACCAATCGTTCATACCTTTTTCGGTTGCTTTTCTTCGTGCGTCACTTAATTTATTATAGCTATCAGTGTCTACTGCATTTTGGGCATCAGCTAGACGCATTGCCCAGTACTTAGGGATACTGTTCTTACCCTTTACGAACTTGGATTCGTAGCTAGTTTGTGAATAATAATCTTCTACTGTTGCCATGTTAGTTTTCTTCCTGCTGGGGTAGCATGGTTCTCTGTTCTAAATCCGCTAAAGTGACATCTGTTTCTACGATATAAATTTTACCACCGTCTTCGGGATTCGTATGAGTGTACTGTAGCACATGGCCTATTGTACCTGATTGAAAATAGGCTTTCTCTGTCACAGTATTCGTACTGTTAAAATTGTAGTTTCCAATGCTTATACCATCTAAGTACCATTCAATATCTACATCACCCTTGTAGGTAATCTGAAACTCTGCATGTGTGCGAATCCCTCTATAAAATCGTGGTGGTAGCGCCACAGGTCTGGCCCAGAGGATTTCTACATCTAGTGGAGTAGAGTACGGGTTTCCGTTAGTATCTGTCGGTAATGTATGCTCATGATGAATGTGTGGAATGTATCCATACGCTAACGGATTAAAATAGCATCGAATCGTGTCTGTCGGTTGCGAGGTTTGAATTTCGTAGGTCTGAGTTTGCTGAGTACCATCTAGATAAATCTTTGGCGCAAACTTGGAAAACACATCTGTATCTATCGTGCGAAATCCGATGTCGTAAAAGTGAAACAGTTGCTGCTGGCTAAAGTTTTCAATTGGAAATGCTTCAAATTGATGATTTTGTAGTAGGGTAGCAGAGGAATTGAGGTCACCAATGTATCCTGAGTAGGGGAGCAGTGCGTCATTAGCATCTCGTACCGGAAGGGTTACTCGTCTACCCCGAAATGTGGAATGATACGGTAGTTTTAGATCCGATAGAACGGCAACCCCGTCCAGACTAACCGTAATCTGTGGATCTCCTGCGTACTCCACCCGTACTGCTTGAAAAATATTACGATTCATTGAAACTCGCTAGAAACCGTAGATTGCAGATTCGCTAAATCCGTTGCGTTTACAATTAGATCTACTAGCTTTTCTACCTGTGCCTGTAAATCTCTAGTATTGTTATAGATCTGTTGAAAACTGTCCCGAATCTTAGGGTCTTCAATCAAATAGTACTGGTCAAAGTCTGCGTGTCTTTGCTGTGCCATCTAGCTACTCAAAATCTCATAGTCGGTGTCAATCCAGTCGATGTCTCCGTTTTCCCAATCGGTAATTTCTACTGACCAAACATCTGCTACCGATAGCCCATACGGATTGTTAGTTCGTGAAGCAGGAAGGTAGATTCTTGCAGGTTCGTCTGTCCCAAAGGTCGAGTCGATAGAGACTAGTTTGGGCGAGGACGAAAGTACTAGGTTATTCCTAACGGAGTAGTATTGCTCGTAGAAGTTAAAAGTAGAATTTGTCACTACTGTCTGCTGAACTGTATTCCCAAAAGTAACATTCCAAGCAGGGGCGTTCGCATCAGGTTTAGCGCCAGCATCAATTGACCAAGTGTTTCCTTCTGACATAGTGCCTGACTCGTTAGCACCAGTATTTGGGACATAGTATCCTTGTACAGTATTGACTAAGACTCCACCATAATAAAATCGGTATGCTGTGCCTGTCCCGTCTACTGTCTTTTTCAAATAGGTCTGCCCTGCAAGGTCGTACTCGTAGAGGTAATCTTGGTATGCAGGTTTACCATCTAAGTAGACTTGCACTTTCCCATTGCCTGATCCGTTAATCGTCACACTTTTGACTAGCTTTAGCGATCCAAACGCACCACCATCGAATTCCCGTGTTTTATAGCTAAACTTATTACGAGTAGTTCCTGCTTCAATGACTCCTCTTCGTGAATAAAGTTTATTTTCAGATGGGCGATACACTAGTACGGGAGACAAAGTGTTTCCGCCTGAGTTGGTCAATGCGCTTGTGTGATCTTCTACTAGATCCACTTCGGAAATTGGAAAGCCTTCCATGCTGAAATCAACTACAAA
>Ga0070749_10000071_pt1 | contig 50591 bp, 83 predicted proteins | sample VirMetDEL_Nov_18_FD_75180 | JGI IMG/M metagenome (GOLD analysis project Ga0070749, IMG submission 75180) | Aqueous microbial communities from the Delaware River and Bay under freshwater to marine salinity gradient to study organic matter... | ecosystem: Environmental > Aquatic > Marine >...
ATTGCACCACGTTACCGCGAAGATCGAAGGCGGGCGGATAAGCCGAAGCCACAAGCGCATCGTGCCGCTCTGCCCGAGGCATCATCAGATCCAGCACGGCCCGCTCGAAAGCGTTGAGGCGCTGTCTCACCGGGGCTTCTGGATTCACTACGGGATCGACTTGCTTGCGAAGGCAGACGACCTTTGGGCTGAGAGTATCGGACTATAAATGGCACACCGCATCATCCGAACCGAACAGGACAGGGGCGATCTGTTCCGATTGCTGGAAACCCTGAAACTGCCGCTCACCGTCCGCTGGCAGCAAGGGGCTAACCGCTCGCTCGACCAGAACCAATTGCAATGGATGTGGGCCGGGGAAGTGGCCCGCCAGCGCGGCGATATGGAACCCGACGAAGTGCAGCGAGAATGGAAGCTGCGCTACGGCGTCCCGATCCTGCGCGAGGACAATGACGACTTCCGCGACACCTACGACAGGGCGATCAAGCCCCTGCCCTATGAACAGAAGATCAAGGCGATGGATCTGATCGACGTTTCCAGCATCATGAAGGTCAAGCAGATGACCGCGTATCTGGACCGCATCCAGCGCGAATGCCTGCAACAGGGATTGCGGCTAACTGACCCCGATCCGGCATAAAACCCTTATATTCCAGGACCACAACAATGGAACTTAAAGAGAGACTGAGGGACTACGCAGATCGCATTGTAGATGGCGAACTGGTGTATTCGGATCATGTGCACGGCGGGCTGTTGGAAGCTGCCGACCGGATCGAGGCTCTGGAAGGGGCTTTGGAGTTCTACGCCGACCGAGATTACGATGGATACGATGTCAATATAACTGATTTCGGACTTTCTACAGAAGAGGGGCATATTATCCAAGATCGAGGTGAACGCGCCCGCGCAGCCTTGTCCGAATTGGCAGAGAACGACGCATACATTCTGGATCACGAAAACGCCGCTCTGAAGGCTCGGGGGATCGAATGACAGACATCTCCGACATCGCCCGAAAGTGGATGCGCAAGACCTCGCAGGGTAAGGCGTTCCAGCTTTCCGCTGAAGAACTCGACCTTTTGAACGCGCTTGGCGTAGGGCAGACGATTGCGACTGCCGCCGCCGAACAGCAGAGGAAGCTATGCCAAGAAAGAAGCGCCCGGACCCGCTCTATCGACGGGGGGACTTCCGCCTCTACCCGCGCGAGGGGCGGAACCTCGAAATCGTCCGCTACGACCCCATCGCCAGACGCGAGCGGATCAGTAGCGCGGGCACGACAGATGTTCAGCAGGCAAAGTCCGAACTCGACCGCCTCTACCTAGAGAGCAACGGCGAAACGGTCTGCCCGCATTGCCACCGCCCCTACGATGGCGCAATGAGCGGGCCAGTGACGCAAGCCATGACGGACTACATGGTCCTGTCGGCAGAGAAGGCTTCCCGCGTTGCGCTGAAAAGCCGCTTGTCCCAGGTGTTCGACTATCTGGACGAAACCGGGCAGACAGGCATTTCCTGCGCGCAGATCGATGAAGGCTGGGTTGCCAAGTTCCGCAAGTGGAGCCGCGCACAGACCTATCAGGGCAAGCCCCGCAGCAAAGCGACGGTCGAAGCCAGCATTGCCACCCTCGCCGCAGCCATCACCGCCACGCAACCGCTGAAGGCGAACTTCAAGCCGATACCGCTTGCACAGATGAACCGCACGCCGATCTATCGCGCTGGCATCCCTGAACTCGCCGCCATGTTCCGCTACTGCATGCACCCGAAGCCTAAGCCGAACTACGAGACCGAAAAGCAGCTTGCCGCATTGGTGAAGCAGCGCAGCCAACTCCTGCACTTCCTGCGGGCCAGCGTGGCGACATGGGCGCGCCCCGATGCAGTCCACGACATCAACACAGATCCGAAGCGCCGCCAGTGGTTTTCGAACGCTCGCGTTCTGTCACTGAATTACGAAGGGCGCGACCAGACCAAGAAGTTCCGGCCGACCGTGCCTATCGCAAAGCAGTTCGCCCCGCATCTCGACGCGACCGATGGCGCTTACATCACTGTAGGCAGCGTGCGGAAAGCTTGGGAAGCCATGGCGGCAGAGTTGGGTCTGCCGGGAGAGCGCGAAGGTGGCATGAAGCTTATTCGCCGCTCAATGGCAACGCTGGCCCGCCGCAAGATCGGAGAGGCCAACTGGCGGCAGGGCGAGATGATGCTAGGCCATGCGAAGCACGCCATCTCCGACATCTACGCTTTGCCCGATCCGGCCAATCTGGGCCTCGCTTTGGCAGCGACTGAAGCCATCATCGATGAAATCGATAAGGCCTGCCCCGGCGCGTTTTACCGCAAAGTTACCGCAACAGATGGCAACGTGGTGCCGCTCAATGGGTAGGAAAATGCAAGGATTACCGTTGCTTGCGATGGTGGAGCCGAGGGGGATCGAACCCCTGACCTCTACAATGCCATTGAAGCGGACATGCGCGAAAACGGCAGAAAACCGCGATTTTCCTAGCGTTCGGGAGCGGAACGGGCTAAGAACAAATAGCCCTTTCGCGGCATTTTTACCGCAAGTTTACCGCAAGGGCAAAGCGGGCCGATGGGGTGTACCACCACCCGCACCGGCCCTGAGCAAACGAGCGATAGGAGCGCCCGATGCCTGATCCGATTCTAGAACTACGCCACCGCCTCGCAAGGCTTTCGTTCCTCACTGAGGAAAACGATTGGAACAGCGACCCGCACCCGTCGAGCGGCCTGCCTATGGGCATGGGGCCTTTTTACATTCGCGAACAGTTCGGCCCCAACTACGCCAGGACCAACCGCTTTGATGTCTGCGTGACCGACCGGAAGCGCCAAGAGAAGAAGCTGTTCCGCGACATCGAGGGCATCTTTCCGGCCTTCCGCATCATGACCGATTGCATGGAGGCTTGGGCACCGATCCGCCCCGTCGATCGCGTCTATTTCATCGGGACCGAACTGACCGAGGGGAAGCTGGTCAAGGTAGGCTTCAGCCGCGACCCTGATTCACGGCTGCGCGACCTACAGACCGCCCATGGCGAGCGCCTTCAGATCTTCGCCACCGTAGAAGGCGGGATGGATCTTGAGCGCAAGTATCACAACCGCTGGAAGTTCAGGCGAGCGGAAGGCGAGTGGTTTACGCTCTGTCCCCCCATCCTTGCCGAGATTGCCCGCCTGTCAGGAGATATTTGATGGCCTTGCCCGATACAAAGCGCATGGAAGAATGGCTGCACGGTTGGGACACCGGCATGTCGTCAAAAGCGATATTCCACTACATGACGCTCGGAGTAACTGGTGGCGCAGTTCCCGCCGATCCTGCCGACCTTGGCCGATGCCTTCGCTTGCTTGAGGCGTTCCCCGAATGGAAGGCGCGGATGCCAGAGATGGCAAAGTGCAGCGAGAGGTGGGCGGGCTTGCTACCCCATTGGGATGGGATTGTCGCCAGTTTCATTGAAGAGGCTGGCGGCAAAATTCCTCCGCTACACGCAAGCTGGCGTGCGCCCGCCACATACGAACTGATGAAGTCCGCAGGCGTATGATCCCGCCTCTCTCAAGCATAAAGGAACCTGACCAATGAGCGTGGAAGAATTAGCTGCTGGTCTGACAAAGGCGCAGCGGGAGGCGATCCTTTTGGCGATGCCGTGCGAGTACGCGGGCACCTATGTCGGCAATTGTGGGGCCGAAACGATGTCTCGCTTGAGCAAGGCGGGTCTGTTCAAAGAGAAGCCTGAAGATGGCGGCGGAACATGGGGCGTTGTAGCCAGGCTCAATGATACCGGCCTCGCTGTGCGGACGTACCTTATGGAACAGGACGACGCTCTACCCGCACCCCCTCTATCGCAGGAGTGAATGACGCGGGCCGGGGCGCTCACCGGCTTTCGTGAAGGGCGTTGTAGCGGGCCGCCCCTCGCTGGTGCCGAAAGGGCGACACCCCGCGTCCCCATTTTCATACCCCATTTCGCTTGCGAACAAAAGGTGATTCTGGCATATTCTGTGGGCTGCGGCGGCACGATGTGCGGGCGGTGACGAGGATTAGAAGCTTCGATGCGCGGGACCTATCACCCTTAAGCGCGAGACAGGGGCCTCCTACGCCGCAGCTACCTCACATTGCTCTGCGCCATCTCAGGCAACACAGGGCTAATCCGTGCCCCTCTTGAATGACAGAACCCGCAACGCAGCTTAGGCTCCAGCCTGTCCACCTGATACGGCAGCTTGCGGGCATGCAGGCGCATCAGCAGTTCGGTTGCAGACCAGTCCACCTTGCGCCCGCACTTGCACGATACCCTCACCTTGTACCCGTGTCGGGCAAAGTCGTTTATCGAATCAAGCTTGATGCGGCCCATGCCTGATAATGGAACGGATGGGGAACGGTTACAAGACCTGCGTGCCGTTGACCCATAGCTGCGAACCCTCTGCGGCGTTCTCGACACTGAACAGCTTTTGGTCTTCCGGTGCAAACAGCGTATTGATGACGACCTTTCTGGGGCCGCTCTCGAAAGCCACGATAGGCTTTGTGGGCGCGTCTGGTGCTTCGAGCCTGTCGATCACGATGGCTTCTGTAGATCCACCGGGCTTGGCGATGATATGGGCAAAGCGCGGCGAACGCGAGATGATGCGTCCATGCTTGTCGGAGGCATCCCATAGTTTCAGGCTTTGGCGGGCGCTCTCGATGTCCACCTGATTGATGCGACAGTTCTCGCCCTTGCAGTCGATCCCGGCATCCGAGACGTTCTTGATGACGCCATGCTCGATCAGGCCGAGGTCGTGCCCGCGTTCGACGCTGATGCCATCTGCGTTTGCGTAATTGCTTCCCGCCGCCATTATGACATTGCGGAAGTCGAACCGGCTGACTTCCCAATCGGTGCAGGTGTCGCCGTCCTTGCCCCACAGACATATCGCCGCAAAGGCATCGTTGGCGTTAGTGATTTCGCGTTCGCCACGGAATGTCAGGTTGTGGGCGCGCAGTTTACCGATGGTGTCAGTGGCGCGCAGAAAGCCAATTCCATAGCTGGAAACGCTCGCCTCAATGCTCATGATGCGGTTGAGGTAGATCGACGGTGCGCCGCGCATCACGATCAGCGGGCCGAAGCGCTCTAGGAATACATCCTCACAGCTTACATCAGCCAGGGGATTGGCGCCGCTGTCATTGCCCTTCCACCCGATCCAGTTGTCCGACCACCATGCGTCCTTCATGGCGATGGACTGACCGGCCTTGCGATTGATCCCGCCTGCACCCACAGAAGCTTCTTCCTGCGTGATGATCGGTTCTTCCGGCTCCAGAATGGCCCCGTATTGCACAGGTTCGGCAGGAACGGTCGGCTCGGGATCCTCGGGGACAGGCTCCGATACGTCAGCTTCCGGTATATCCAGAGCATCGCAAATGGCCGCGCCAAGTGCGGTGACTGCCGTCATGATGGCTTCGCGTCGTGTGGTCATAGCGAGAAACTCTCTGATGGATGGGCTGCGAGGAAGTCGGCCACCGCTTTCTGCTCGAACGCGGGAAGATGGCGCTGCAACAGGCGTTCGCCGTGCATGATGAGGCCTACCTTGCCATTGAGCGCGTCGGACCCGTCGCGGCTGCCGATGGTGAAATTGTAATTGTCGCCGCTATTCGGGGTGCCGCCCAGCGTGGCACGGGCGACTTCGACCCCGTTCTTGCGAAGGATCAGCGTCTTGTCGCGGTTCAGGTGAAGCGTCACTAGCGTCCAGTCCGTGGTCATATTGACGGTATCGGCCACGGCTGTAGTGCTAGTGCTTGCGCCGTAACGCCAAAAGCAATCCAGCTTGCCGTTGACCGTCCGCATCTGGAACTGGCGGTTGAGATTGCTGCCGGTCGCATCGCGCCCGATAATCGTCTGGTTGGTGCTGGTGCTGACCGCGTTCAGCTTGACCATCGCCGCCCATGTGTGGCCGGTATTACCGTTCAGCGCTGTATCGTTCGCACCAAAGGCGTAGTCGCCGGAAAGAACCTCGATGCCCTGCGGCGACCAGGCCGGGTCGGCTGCGTCCGCGCCCGTGCTGGAACCCATGCGCAGCGTGGGCTTGCCCGTTACCGCGTTGTTTGCGACCTGCCCACTGCCTTCGTTGAATAGCCACTCGTTCGTGACCATGGCCGAAACCTGATTAGCATTTGCGGCCTTGTACCGAGCGAGCAGAGGCAGCACCACTTCGTCGTACCAGTCGTCGATGTTCGACGTGGCCTTGGCCGAGTTAATGCCCACCACGCTGTCAGGCGGGATATAATGATTAGGCGAATACGGGCTATCGGTTGTTCCGGTGGTTGGCCAGCCACCCGCGCCATCGCTCGGACCCCATGTGCCGACCACCCATGGATAGCGGGTGCCGTTCGTAATCGTGCGCAGCGGTCCACAACGCAGCGATGCATTCGCAGGGTCGTAGTTGGCAAGTCGGTCGAACTCTTTCAGGAGCCAGTAGAACCAACCGTCACCCGCGCGGAAATACAGGTTCGTGTAGTTCGACGCGATCCGCTCTGCCTCCAGTGCAAGCCCCATGGCCCCACAGCCGCGTACGTAGTTCCAGACTTGTTCTGCCGGGGCAGCTTCGTCATTGCAGGTATAGGCCTGATAGCAGGGGTTGATGATCTGCAACGCACCGAAATTGCCGGGAACACCGGCTGACTGCCAGTGCTGCCCCATGATCCATTTCCAGCAATTCTGCGTCATGTACGAATTGTGCTTGGACTGAATCAGCCATACGACGCGATTGCAGAAGTCAGGCATGACACCGCGTGTCACTGCCTTGTTCAAGGCCTGCGCGAAGGATGAGCAGCCACCCTGCGAAATGACGAGCAGTTTTCCCTTCGGGTTTGTCTGGAACGTGCCGGTCGGGCTGGCATCCTGTGCAGCGGCAATAATTAGATCCGCTGCCGCTTCCGCCGCCGCATAGCCAGTGTCGCCGGATATGAAGTACCCACGCGAAGGCGCGTCACCGGCTGGACCCTGGACCTTCAGCGCGTCAAGAGCCGCTTTGGTCTTGAACTGGCCCGATGCTCCATAGGTTGCCAGCTTGGCATAGTCGGAATCGTATGCGGTAAGCATCGCATCCCATCCGGAAGTCTGGCCGTCAGGTGCATCAGCGATCAGACCCTTGATGTCGTAAATGTCTTGCGCAGCAAGGAATAGCGCAGCTGCACTTTCATCGTCGCGTTCGTTTGCCGGATCAATATCGGCGGTAACGACCATCTTGTACCGCGTGTCGGTAGGCGTAGGCGTTGGGCTTGGCGAAGGTGACGCGGAACTGAAGCCAAGACCAAAACCGAAACCGAACATCAGTTATTCTCCGTGAGGCTTCGCGCCCATTCCTGCGCGGCGGTCAGGCGGGTGTGCAGGGTCGTGCAGATCTTTACGTCCGTGGTGGGGACTGCAACCAACTCGGTGTCGGAATAGGATCGGTTATCGCTTTGGGCACCGCCACTTCCGGAGCCGGTTCCGGTTCCGCCGGATGCACCACAAGCTGCTTGCCGCAGCCGGTTGCGGCGAATGAAATCATTAGCGCGAGACTGAGCCTCGCTTTCGGCTTCAGCCAATCGAACATCGGACTGCTCCTGTAGATCGCGGTAATGCTGTTCCTGCGCCTCGCGTGCCTGCTTGGCCTTGACTGCGGCCTCGGCCTGGGCCGTCTTGTATTCGGCTTGCTGCTGGAAATAGGCCTGCTGGATGTCCTCTGCCCGGTCGCGGGCATTGTCGCGGCTTATCAGGGCCAAAATGGCGACAAGCCCGAATCCTATTGCCAGCGCGCCGCGGAAGCCGATCAGCGCCCAAGCCGAGCGGGCAAAACCTATCACTCCAACCGGTATCATTGACCGAACTCTGCGCGGTAAGCGTCAGACAGCGCTGGTGCGCGATTGAAGCTCAACTTGCCGGGATAGCCGCCGTCATCGTTCCAATAGGTGTGGTAGAAACAGTCATGCGCCCGCATCCATTCGAACATCAGGCCGATCAGATCCGAACTGTCGGGGTTCTTCACGCCCCACTCCGAGATCGCCATCGGCTTGTTGTGGGCGCTGGCGAAACGCTTCAGCCATTCCAGACCGCAAGGCCGCCATTTGATGTCATTGAATGCTTCGTCCGGGTCCTGCGGGTTCCAGTCGTTGTGGTAAATATCGGTCCCGATAACCCCGATGAATTCATCGCCGGGATAGCATTTCTCGACCATCTCGGTCGCCATGTCGCCTTGGCTATCGGGGCAGAACTCGAATACGAAGCGCTTGGACACGCCGTGATACGACGTAATCATCTGTCGCAGTGCTTCAGCGAACAGTTCCTCTTGACCCTTCGCATGCCACGGCTGCTCAAGGTTCATCTCCCAAGCAGCGCGGACATTGATCGCATCGTCGCCGGGAGAGTTGGCAAGCAAGTCCTGCGCCTGCTTCACATAGTGCTGATTGTAGCCGCCCCTCGCCGCAACCGACAGGACAGACGACCAAGGGATCAGCGGGATCGACCATAGCTTGACCCGGTCGATGTCCTTCCAGACACCCGACAGCCAACCCGTCTGAGCATCTGTCCAATCGGCCTTGCCGATATGCAGCTGGACGGCATCCGCGTTGCGGCCAAGCCATGCCTCGTATTGGTAGAGGTCTTCAGGTTTGTTGCCGATGTATACGGCATTGATCGGGCCGAGCGGCAAGGGTGCTGGGGTCGGTTCAGGAATCGGCGTAGGGTCCTCAACCCCATAGAAAATATCCGCCAGAGCCGTGCCGACCTCCCTCGCCTGCTTCGGATTCAGTTCGAGCGACTTGCCGATGCGAGCGCAGCGGACGAGGAAGGCGGCGCGGTCGATCATGCGAGGTTCTTCGTCTTGATGAGATCGCGAACCAGCGTGATCAGCGTGATGACGCTGCCCGAAAGCATCGCCCACTGTTCCGCTTCCATCACGCCGAAGGTGACCAGCATCGATCCGATGACCATGATGATCTGTTCCCAGACCGTGTCCGTCGAAGGCTGAACCCCTGCGAACGTCTGGACGCCCGACAGATTCTTGGTTGCATACCATTCCGCCCCGAGCAGACCGGCCGCCAGAATGAAGCCGAGAAGACCCAGCCAGAAGGTTCCGGTGAGCAGGCCCATCACCATCAGCACGCCGCCGATGATCAGTGCCAGTTTGCGAAGTCCCGTTGCCGCGAGGGCAATCATCTTGAGATCCTTGAACATCATCTTTCTCCGTCTCGTGTGATTTCATCGGCCATGTCATCAGCCGCATCAGCCACCGCGCGCGCGGCTTCATCGCGCCCGATGTTCGTTTCCACGCCAGTCTTCGAAGCCTTGAATGAGAGACGCCCCCCGGCCACCACGATCACCATCAGGACCGCCAGACACAGCGCAACCACGCCGCCGTCGATCAGCGATCCTTCGCGCAGGACGTTCAATTGCTGTTGCTGGATTTCGAAACAGTGCTTGAGGGCGAATTCCGGCCGACCAGTGGCATACTTGGCCGCACCCAGCCCCTTCACGCACCAGTCGGCGCCGATCATCTGATAGGCCCAGATCCGCATCCCCATGACGTAAAGGCTCGTCACGGCAACGCAGACCAGCGCGAATGTTCGGATGGAGCGGCGGCGCTCGATCACAGCAACCGCTCCAGTTCCGGCATGACGTTCACGCGCTTCCCGCCGACAGGCTGATACGATGGCTTGGCGACGTTATAGACGAGCACAGTCCCGTCACCTGACCACTTGCCGTCAAAGAAAAGCGCCTGTTCGCCCTTGCGGCGTCCGATGATCTCTTTCGGCTTGGACCAGTTCAGGATTGCGCGGCGTGCGCCATCCTTGTCGCCGTCCTTCCACTTGCGCACCCAATCGGCGCGGGCGATTGCCCCGGTGTTGTAGTGGAACGACAGGGCCGCCCCCAACTGCGCCTCAGTCAGATTGTGACCGGCAAAGGCTTGCAGCACGGTAGGCAGATACTTTTCGCGCAGCGCCCAGAGGTAAATCTCAAGACACTTCTCGATAGTCTGCGGGTTGTCCTTGTAGCGTCCAACGTGATGCCCGCTCGCATCGGTAATGCCGACGCCCCAAGTCCATATGCCGACTGAATCCTTGTAGGCTTCGCGGACAAGGCCTTCGTGATAAAGCAATTCAGCCGCAATGCGCGGAGTTATCATCGTCATCGGTTTTGCTCCGAGATAAATGTCCCACGCGCGCAGGATGATGCTGACAAGATCATGTCTCATTCCGCTTCCTCGAAACGACAGCACCCGCAATCGCGCCCTTCTCAAGGGCGATCTCGTCACGTTGCGCGGCGCGGTAGGCCTTCACCCGGTCAAGGTTCTCGCTCACCTTTTCGGGATTGGACTCAAGCAGCATGATCAGCATGTCGAATGCCTGCCGCTCGTTGTTCAGTTGATGTCTGGTAACCTGCAAATCGGCCTCGGCTTTTCCGAGCCGCCGCTCCAAATCTTCGACCCGTTCCATCATGCGTGCGGCGAAGGCCGCGTCCCCCTCTTTCTTGATCCGCGCCATTTCCGGTCGAGCGCGGATGTACGAGATGAGAGCTGCGGCAATCAGTCCGATGGGCGTGGCGGTCGCCAGCGTCTTCACGAACGTCATCGCCATTTCAGTCACGCCGTCCCCTACCGCCATGACTTGACTGCCCGAGTAGACATGATGGTGAACGTGGCCACGACGCAGTGCAGACACGCGCCGATCAGCATGAAGAACGACGTATCGAAGAGGCGATAAACGGTCAGATTGTAGGCGATGTCGAGGCAAGCGAAGAACATCGGAACCTGCATCGCTTCCAGCGGGGTAAGCTCTCGCTTGAAAGCGGACTTGGCTGCACCGCGAAGCTTGAACGCCGCCAGCAGGAACAGGACCACAGCCAGCCCATGCGCGACCATGATGGCGTGCGTCATCGACCGGCACCTGTCCGACCCTTCCGCTCGATGTTCGCTTGTGCAGGCATGATGCCCCCGAAGTTACGGTCTTGGGGACATTGGCTGTAGGTTCGGGGTGTCCGCTACGGACGGGGCATTGAGCGGCTATGCGCCACTATGAAGCATCAAGCGGCTTGATATTGCTTTCTTAACAATTGCGCCCGATACCGTCGATATGAAACCATGCGGGGCGGGCAAATGACTGTGATCACATCTATCGCTGTATCTACGGCTATACAATTCGCTCTGCTGTGCGGCATCTTTTCGGTAGTCTTCGCCATGGAGCTTGCTCGGCCAATGGGAGAACAGGCTCCCTTGCGGGCGCGACTCGATGGCCTCCGGTTTATGTTTATACAGGTTATGGCCGGGGCATATATTCTCGCCGTACTGCAAGCCTTACTGTTCTACTATGACTACCGGCCCGACCCTGTTTTTGACGCGAGAACTGTACTCGGAAGCGTGGCATCAGCTTTTGTCGCCATAGTCCTGTATGACTTTTTCTATTATTGGGTGCATCGTGCCCAGCACACATTGCCGCTTCTATGGCGTTTCCACGCCGTCCATCATTCCGTTCGCCATCTTTCGGTCCCGTGCGGTTATGGGCATTTCACCGAACAGATTTTCAAGGCCATCATCATCCTGGGTCCGCTCTCGCATCTCATCGCATGGAACGGCGCGGTGGTCGCTACGCTCTTCATTCTATTTCAGGGCACGTACATTCATTCGAGCACAAGCATTTCGCTCGGTCGAGGTGCTTGGCTTATCGGAGATCCGCGAACTCATCGGATTCACCACTCGCGAGAGCCAGAACACTTTGACAGGAATTTCGGCTCGCTCACGCTAGTTTGGGACAAGATGTTCGGCACCGCGTACTTCCCGCGCCGAGATGAATGGCCCGATGTCGGCATAGACGAACACGGTCCGCCGACCTCGGTATGGGAATACTTAACCCTGCCCTTCCGTCGGAGTGAGGGCCGCCGTGCCACCGATCAGGAAAAAATCGATCCCGTGAATGTCGGATCGAGGTAGAGGATGCGATCAGGCAAAGCGTCTATCGGGATAGTGTTTCGCAGTCTGCCAGTCGTTGCCGTATTCCTGATATAGTTACGCACGGTCTGCACCTGTGCGCGGGTGGTCAGTTTTGCTTCACCCTCTAGGAGACAAGCGATCACGCCAGCTACCATGGGGGCGGCGAAGCTAGTACCTGACCAAATACGTACAGCTGTGTCGCTGGTCCGTGTTGCACCGTAAACCGATTGGCCAGCCGAAGACACGTCCACCCGTGATCCGTAGTTGGTCCCGAAACCCCACTCGTAATACGGTCTATCGTCAGGGCCGATTCCGCCGCAGACAATTACTTCTGCATCACTCTCGGCGGGATACACGGCGATCGAAGCCAAATCTTCGATGTCATTCCCAGCTGAGGCGCAAACAACCATTCCGGCATTGATCATGTCTGAAATGGCGGAATTAATGACGGCGCCGGTTGTTTTCAGCGACATATTTGCAACCGCCGGTTTCGACCGCGCGTTAAAATCGCTGAGGGCCTGATTGAATGTGGTGATGAACGCGGTGTTATCGCCAGCGCCCCCTCCGTTGATGCATTTGTAAGATCGAATGCTGGCACCTCTAGCCGGCCCCATTGTAGATCCTGCGGCAACGCTCATCGTACCGGTCCCGTGCCCGAAGTCGTCGCCAGCACCGCCGCTGGAATAATACTCGTAGACGTTCGAAGCGCGGCCGCCGAACTCTGAATGGGTCAACCGAACGCCGGAATCAAATGAGTAAATGTCCACACCGGTCCCGATCCTATTAGGCCGGTAAAACGTGTCGATCGGGAAACTGTAATCAAGCCGGTCCACGTTCCAAGGCGCACGCCTCCTAAGCAGTCGGACGAGACCCCAATTCCCGCCGGTCATGTCCGCTGCAATCGAGATGGACTGATCCGCCGTTCCTTTCACCGGGATGTCGTCTCGCTCGGCGATTTCAACCCCAGGTAGCGGTGGGAGTTGTTCGGGCTGTACGCTGGGTAGGCGGAAATGGCGCGGCAACGCGCTGAACGTTTCGTATTTGACCGAGCCAAGCGCGGCGATGAACTGGTCTCGGTCCTGCCCCTCGGCAATGACAATCAGCGTTCCCATCAGCTTGCCTCAACGATGTCCATGGCGAACCACATATCTTGAGTCGCCGACAAGGCGAGAGTGCTGCCGCTGTTCTGATAGACCCATAGTTCGAAATAATCGCCGCTCGTCACATCAACCACCGCAGTCGCAATGTTGAGCGAGGTGGTACTGTTACCGACACGCACGTCGAGCGGCCGACCATGGAACGTAGCGCCGTTTTTCATCATCCACGTAGAACGAAAGCCCGTGGAATTGTTCGCCCACGATAGGTTCGCAGCCAATCGAACTTTCGTTACGCCAGTGGGCACGACCAGTCGATTAGGCGAGCCGATATTCCAGATACCGTCCGTGTCCCTACCATCCGGAGCGGCATCGCTCATCCATGAGATTGCGGTAGAAACCCCGTTTGAAATATTGAGGTTTGCCGTGCGATAGGCTCTTGCACCACGATACGGGGCGCTAGACGACACGATACTGGGATCGGTGTTCACGAACGTCTTCAATTCATCAAGCGTCACCTTGCGGCTGTTTCCGCTGGCGTCGATCAAGTGAAACAGTTCGGTCCCGTCCATCCCGCCAACGGCGGTGAGTTCGCTAATTTGCTTGTTAGCCATTACGCTGCGTCTCCTGAGAGTTCGATCTTGTCATCCCCGTCGGTCGCATCGCCGGACAGAAGGATGAATTGCGGCTCATTGAGTTCGTCATCAGGTGTCGCCAACAAGGTGGAGGTGGCAACAAGCACCCAATGCTCGAAATACTGAAGGCTCTGAAAGTAGCCGTCGTCATCGGTTCGTTCCGACCACACACGCAGCCGAACGATCCCGTCATAGTCCGGCCCAGGAACAACAAACGTCGTGCCCGTCAGACCCGAATGCGTGGTAAGCAGGTTCTCGTCGGGATCCAGCACCTCAATCAGGGTGGTTTGACCCGCCTCCGGTGTCATGGTGCTATCGGTCCATGAAAGAACCTGGCTGTCTTCCATTAGTCGGTTACGGTTCGCCCAAATGACGGTGACCGTCGCTCCTACTGCGTTGATGACGTCTGACGGCGAAGACCACCCGACCCCATTGACCTGCACATTCGCTGGCCTATTCGGCAGCCATGGCCTTTCGGTCAGGGTCGCGCTTTCGAATGGCGCGGTTCCATACGGGAGAAGACCCTGCGAGGTGCGCGGCAGGAGCTTGTAATCGACTGTCTCGCCTGCCGATCGAACGAGAGGATCTTCGAATAGAGTTGAGCCGTCCACGAACCAGACTGGCGTTCCTGCCGGCCAAGCGCGGGGGACCGTATCGAGAACGCCACGGATCAGGTCGTAATCGCCGGTATCGATGAGGACGATCTCGTTCCCGGCCTCGCCATCTTCCCCGATGATTGCAAAGCCGCCTACGGTCGGGAATGTCTGCCCCACGATACTGTCAAAGCTGACCGCCGCTGACAAAGCCTCTGCGTCGAGATCGGCTGCCAGTTCGCCGCGCCCGATGATGTTGTTCGTCGCAATGGATTCCGAAGACGTATCGCCGTTTGCCAGCGTGACATCATCCCACAGTTCATATTCGAACGTATCGGTGTTGTCGGTTGTCGCCAGAATGCCCGTCAGCACTTCGGGATATTCGGGACTGTCAACGAATGCCGCCACCGTCGTGTCAGCTGCGAGGAACAGCGGCAGGGTGAATATCTCGACCGTCTCAATCGGTGTCGGCTCGGATGTCGGGTCAACCCATTCTGTCGTCGGCGGTGCATCATAGGAACCTACGTCCAGACCGTACACATCTTCCATCAGCGAAAGTTTGATCGTCGGGTCGCCGGGCTTGCCGTAATCGATCGATGTCACCCGCATGACCAGTTCGGAAATGCCATATTCGGGCCATGTGACCTTCAGCACCGATGCAGGCCGCAGGCGCCATTGCGTGCGGTCCACTTCGGCTTCGCATGTCGCCAACGGCTGACCCGCAGAACGCAAGTCCCGATAGGCCAGATCCTGCGCCAGACGCGCGCTGCGAACGCCGTAGTAGTTCCGGCCATCCGATACGATTGCGCCTTGGGTCGCAATGGACGCCAGATCCTGCGCGGTAATCGTTTCTTCCTGTTCGTTCTCCGGGTTCGTCCAGGTGACGACGATCTCGTTGACGATGTCGCCCCACAGCTTGCGCGAGAACGATGTCAGGTCTGCGTTGTCGGGATCGATGACCGGCAGCGTCTCTGCATCGTAATCGCCGCGGATCAGTTTCAGGGTGAGCAACCCGGTCGACGGATCGACGAACAGCACCCCTTGAATATGATCCAGTACCTCTTGCACAAAGTCCTGAATCGATGCCTGCCGCGTCCAGATCATCGAAAGGCCGAACGCCTCGGCATAAAGGACAAGGCTCGCGTCGTCGAAGCTGTCGTAATCAATCGCGGCGGTAGGGGAGCCCATGCCCCAATTGGTGTTTGTCAGACACTCGTAGATGATATGCGCGGGGTTCGCGTTGCCAGTGACTGCGTCAGGATAGAGCGCATTGGTAACGGCGTTCGTAAGACCTGCTTCGTCGCCATCGTCGACGACGGGCACGCCATCGCTCGGGGTATTGTCGACCTCCTCAGTGTAAGAAGTGTCCGTCAGGTCGATGTTGATACCGAAGGACTGTATGGCGCCCATGGTAGCGAGTATTGCGCCAGCCTGCTCAGCGATTTCGGTTGGCGTTGCGCCGGAAACAACTGAAGGTCCGCCATCAGTTATGAAAAACAGGAAACGGTCAGTAATGGCCGCGTCAGTCGCGTCAAAGAAGGCTTTGGCGCTGTTCATGCCAGCGCGGAAGTCCGTGTCAGTGGCATTCGCGATGCGCGATTGAACCCAGCTATTAACGGCGTCCACATCAGAACCATCCGCGCTTCGGCGTGTAATGGTCTGACTAGGCGACCCGAATGTCACCACGGACAAGTCGATCTCGACACCGCTCTCGACGCTGGCCTTGATCAGGTTCAGCACGGACGACATCGCAGACTTGAGGATGGTCAGCCTGTCGTTATCGTTCATTGACGTGGACAGATCGATCGCAAAGCAGATCGCCCGCGGCTCGCGCTCACCTTCGACGATCAGGGCATAATCAGGATTGAGCCCGACAGGCTTGCGGCGCACCTTGGCCCAGACGCCGGGCAGGAAAGGCGTGTTGGCAGACCAGAGGAAACCCTCGTTCCCGGTCTTGCCGTAGAAGAACAGGCTGGCAAGTCCTCGAAACGCAGGGCAGCTCGCACCATCAGGGCGCCCAAGTTTCTGGGCCAGATTATCGGTCAGAAGTTGCGAACTCTCGCCGCGGAAAAAGTGTACTTTCCCGACCAGTCCGCCCTCTTTCTTGATGCCGCCGAACAGTTCGGGTTGGTCGATATTGAAAGATGCCTGCTCGATCAGTTCACCGGTCCAGGCCGTCTTTTCCTTGATGATGATGCTCAAGAGCGCGTCGATAGGCCCGGAACAAATACCGAAATGCTCGGACATGCTGTATTCGGTGACCTCGACCTTTGGCGATTTCGACTTACCCACGGCGCGCAATCGTCCGTTCTACGACCTGCTGGCCTTGCGCATCCCCGGTGGCGAGCATCTGGTCGGCGGGGATGCCGTGCTTCATGAAGCGGGGGAAATCGAGATCGTGATCGTGAAACCACCTGCGCACGCCGGTCGGGCAATGACCCGCCTTGATGCAGTCATCCATGGTGATGATGAGGTCCATGCCTTTAGGTCGTCCGGTCTCGCTCGCTTATCTACGGACGATGCTAGGACTGGCGGGTATTGGGCTGTAGGTTCAGGCTTTAACCTTCGACGTCCGCTTGCTCTTCTCGCCGTACCACAGCAGGTTCAGGCCCTTGACCGTCATCGTGCCGAACACCACCGGGATTGGTCGGCCAGCCTCGGCTGTCGGGTCTTCCAGATCCTTGACCGCGTCCGGCTTTGGCGTCTTGATCTTGGGTGCGAGAAGAAGAGAAACCCCAACCGATACGACCGCCGCTACGACAATGAGCCACCAAGCCATCAGGCCACCTCAATAATACGGGTTAGTGTTGATGACATTCTTGATCGGGATCCACGGTTGCCCGCCGAAGTTGATCACGTTGTCATGAAGCGCTTCGCAGTCCCCCGACGGCGCGAAGGCCTTGTGATTGCAGCCCAGCACGACGTCGACATCGTCAGCCGCAGCCAGACCCTTGGGGATGCCGGATAGCGTCAGGGTATCGCCCGAAACTCGAACGATCGTGCGGCGCTCAATCGATGAACCTGAAGGCGTCCATTCCAGCATGCCGCGCAGGAACTTGGCCGCCGTGAATGAACCCTCCCACCCTGCGGTCAGCGTAACGGTTGAACCTGACACCGAAGCGACCGTTGCCGACACTGTTGCCGCGGCCTTCGACGCCCCGCATTGTGTCCCGTAAAGCTGATGCGGGCATCCATACTGGTAATGCCGGCGAAGCCCCGGCCTGTGCATTTGCGTCGACACGGGCTCGCCCGACAGCACCAGTTCCCCGCCCTCGCGCGATACCGTCACCACCCGGCCGGCCCAGACCACGACGAACTCCGAATCCGCGTCGTCGATGTGGCCTTCGTAGATCGTCAGCGTCACGACATTGGAAGGTGGATAGACGCGGAACAGTTCGGACAGGTCCGTGCCGATGTCCATGCCCAGCTTCAGCGATGACTTGTCGAGCGTGCCATTCGAGGTGATGCCGTCGCGCTGGATAGGCACCGGCACATACGTGATCTCTCCGACAGAGCCGCCATGGTCGATCGTGATTGCATCGGTGTGCGCGGTGTAGGCGTAATATTCGCCTGCCTCGGTTCCATAGCGAAACAGGAAGCATTGCACCGGTCCGCCATCGTCGCGGCTTTCTTCGAAGGCTTCGTATGTCATGCTTTCACCGATTGGAAACTGGCGCGGATCGTCGCGCTAAGGGGCGTGCGCCACAGCGTTGTCAGGTCATCCGACGCGAACCGGACCAGCGGCATCCACGAAATGCGGGCGACATTCGCAGCTGTCAGGTCGGAGGGCCATGGACTGTTTACCGTAATCTGGCTGTTGACGCCCGTTGACGATATGCCGGTGATCAACCTGCGGATGCGCGTTCCATCCACCTTCACCACTTCGATCGCTTCGGGCTGTTCGTCAAAGTCGAGCGAGCCAAAGTCCGTTGCGATGTCGGTCCCCGCAGCGAGGAATGTGCTTGTTCCTGACGTTGCCGTAGCGGCTAGCGTGAAATCCTTTTCCGTGGTCGGGCGATAGAACGCCCCGCGCCGCCCCTTGGCCCGCAGGAAGGTCTGTTCGATGGCTTGGGCACCAGCACGGCTTAGACCGCTGTATTCGGCCTCAGTGACCGTCTCAGCCCGTTCTATGGGGCGAAACTGTGCTGTCCGACCGTAACCGAAGTCGATTTGCTCAACCGGCCATATGTGTTCGATCCCCGGCGATGCAGACCAGTCCGGTTCTGCGGTCAGGACTTCATAGCCATTGAAGGTGTCGGATGCCGTGCCTTCGTCTTCGGGAGGTTCGCCGCCAGGATAGGCCGCGAAACCGACCTGCAGTTCCTTCGCGCCCCGCCTCAATCGCGATGCGTTCAGACTGCCGGAAAGCAGTCCGAATATCCCCGGCCTTACAACCGAACCGCTGGGCCACGCATTGGACAGCGCACCCGTCAGGCTGACGGTCGAACCGGAAACCCCATCCACCACCACCATTTCATGCACGGCCCCGCACAGGACAAGGATTTGGCCCTCTGCAATCCATGGCGATGCGACAGTGATCGACGTATTCCCGCCAGATGCCGCCGCCGTGGTCAGTGCGTGCCGACCGTAATCGGGGATGGCAGCAGGCTTGTTCTGCCATGCGCGCAGGAAGTGATTGCCCGCCCCCTCGCGAAGCATGGTGGCATACCGCATGGACAGGCGCGGCACATCCCGTAGCGCCCGCCGCTGTTCGGTGCCGTTGCGCGAGGTGATAATGTCGGTCTTAAACGAGCGGGTGAACTCGTAACCGCGTGACCAATCGGGGCCATAGTCCCATAACCGTGCTGCCGATGGGGTCAGAACATCATAGGTCATCGGGCAAGCCGTGAATTGATCTTGCCGCTATTCTGTCCGAAGAAGTCCAGTATCTTTCGCTGTGCACCGGGGCTGGAAAGCATCGCCTCCATCGCAGATGCCGGGTTCATCGTCGGATAGAGATTGACCGGCTGTTGAGCCGCCGCACCGCGTTCGACCGCGCTTTCGATCCGGCGCAAGGCGTTCTCATCCAGACCGCCGCCCATCCGGCCCGCAGAGGCAGGGCTGTTGTTCGGACGGATGGCCCGCACAGACCCACCTTCAGCGAATGCAGGCGGCAGTTCGCCCGTCCGGTTGATGTATTCCAGACTGCCCTTGCCCAGCTTCGAAGCGGACGTTGCCTTGATGACATATTCGCCGGGGCTTGCCGCCATCAGAACCTTGTCGTCACGCGGGCCGCCCACACCATAGATCGGGCCGCCGTCTTTCCTTCCAACAGCACCCACTGTAGCCAGCCCTTGCGACAGGGCAAAGGTGGATGCCAACGCCGCCGCTGCAGGGCCAGCGTTCGCGCCAAGTGTGGCAAGCGAAGCCGCCGCCGCTGCCGGTGCCCATGCCGCCGCCGCTGCTGATGCTTGCGCCGTGGTCGCTGCCGTTGCCGACTGACCCAAGGTGCTGCCGATGGTCCGCAATATAATCTGCTGAAGTGCAAGCCTGACAAGGCCCTCGGTCAGCGTTGCCAATGCAGCCCGCCCGACATCGCCAAGAGAGCGGAAGTTTACAATTGCATCGACCAGTTTGTCGTTGAACGTATTCAGAACATCCACGCCGAGGCTTTCCAGTTCCAGCGACATGTTCGACTGCGCATCCTGCAGGTCGGAGATATACTGCTCGAAAGGAGACTGCTGGCTTTGGCTCAGTGCCTCGCGGTCATTGGCCTGCCTTTGGGCCAGCAATGCCCGCGCACGGTCGGCTTCGGCAATTTCGCCGTTGGCAATCTGCTGCTCCAACAGGCTGCGCTCGATCTCCTGCTGAATGGCGATTGCGCGTTGTTCGATCTGATTGCGCGCTTCGACATTGCGCTCGATGTCGGCTTGGCTATCCAGCACATCCAGTTGCATCGCCAGATCGTCGCGCTTCTGGCGCAGTATCTCTTCGTTCAGGTCGTCAAGAACCTGCTGCGTGTATTGCCCAATGGCGGGATTGATGACGATGTCGCCGTTTGCATCGCGAATAGTCTGCGCGCGGCCATAGAGCGCATCGACAATGGCAACCTGTGCCTGCCGCTGTTCGTCGATGAACTTGGCCAGATTGGCCTTCTCTTCGGGCGTGGTCGTTTCGTCGGCATTGACATCCGCCAAGTCGCGTTGCGATTGGGTGTCAATCTCGCGCAGCCGTTCACGCTTTTCCAAGGCCAGCAGTTCACGCTGCAGGTCTGCCCGCTTGTCGATATCGGTCGTAAGCGAAATGCGCGCCTGCAATTCCTCCGCCTGCAAGCGTGCAAGGTCGGAAGTGTATGCGTTTTCCAGTTCTTCCGCAGATGGGCCGGAAACAGGCTTTGGCGGCTTGGGTGTTTTTTTGGGCTTCTTATCGTCTTCAATAATGCCACCGCTGATTTTGGGGAAGTTCTCAAACTCCGCCAATGCCGCCTTGGCCTCCTCGATAGCCGCTCTGGCAGCTTTGATGTCTCCATTGGCCTGCGCCATCTCGCCGCGCCCGCCAAGACCGAACATTGACGCGATACCGCGAATTGGGTTCGGACCTGCGAAACTGCCACCCGAAAGGGGGTTGCTCTGAATTTCAATCGCAGCAGCCTTAGCCTTGGCCTCTGCTGCCTTGAGGGCCGCACGCGCAGTCGCGATAAGCGCACGCGCTTCTTCCTTCGTGGCGGCGGCGTTCTTGCGCGCTTCAACGGCGGCTTTGCCAGTCGCTGTGGCCAGCGTCTGTGCAGCGTCCGCAGCCCTCTTGCGAATGTCGGTCGCATCGCTTTCGATCTTTTGGTAAGCAGCAGATGCCTTGCCATTCTCTTCAACGCGCTTCGATGCAAGGTAGAAACCCGCAGCGACACCCGCGACAGCAAGACCAACGGGACCACCGAACAACGCGGCCAGTCCAGCAGCACCCCTTGCCGCAACACCTTGCGCCACGGATAGGCGAGTGACGGATGCCGCCGCTGCGTTTGCCGCCGCCGCATTCCCCAGCATGAGGGGGCCGAGCCGCGCCTGTGTCGCAGCTAACGCGACTGCCGTCTGCGTGGCCCTTACATCCGCAACGGACTTCGCAATTGTAGCGCCCGCCGCTGCGCCCATGGCCGTAACGTATCGTATACCGATAGCCGCAGCGATGGCAGTGATTGCCGGGATGATGACGTCTAAATTTTCGGCAAGCTTGGCAAGGGTCGCACCCAGAGCAGCTGACACACCGTTCGCCTTGTCAGCTTCACCAAAATAAACCGTCAAAGCATTCGTCAGCGTGGTAACACCTGCCGACAGGGTCAGCGTTGCATTAGCGGCTTTGTCTTCAAGAACACCAGCGCCAGCCAAGATAGCGTCAAAGAACTCCTTGCTGGTGACGCTGCTGTCCTTGACGTCGCGGGTCAGCCTCCCGACCGATCCGCCCCATCTGTCAGACCCTGCCGCTGCCGCCTGAAGAAGCGGATAGAGACTGTCGATCAGCGAGTTGTATTCTTCAGCCTGCACTTTGTTGCCACGAAACACCTGCTGCAACTGCAAGAGCGCGCCGCCTGCCTCGTTTGCCGAGATGCCGGTCACCTTTAGCGAGGCAGAGACTGCGTCGGTGATCGTGAATATCTGGTTCTGTGTTGCGCCAAGTTCCGCGCTGGCCTGTGTGAGTGAGGAAAACAGCGAAGAAAGCCCCTCCAGTTCCACGCCGTATTTTTGCGCAGATTCAAACAGGCGATCTTGGACCAGCTTAAGGCTTTCGCCTTCCACGCCAGCAACACGTAGGTTGTTCTGAAGGCGGGTGAAGCTATCCAGTAAGCCCACCAACTCACGGCCAGAGAATGCAGCAGCCAGCGTCCCTGCCAGTCCTTTGATGGTGCCGCTAATCCTACTGGACGATGCGCTCATCTCCCGCTCAATGCGGCGGAAATCATCGCGGACGGCCTTTTCCGTCTTGTCGGACGAATCCCGAACCTTCCCCAACACCTGATTAAGCGCAGTTCCGCTGCCACGGATCTTGGCATCAAACCCATCGGTTTTTGCCAGGAGTTCAACGACGACTTTTTCTGCGCTTGCCATGAACGCAGATTACGGGGGCGGTGATTTGCGCTGTAGGTTCAGGCTGCTTTGGTCAGGCGCGGGTCGGCAGCGATCTTGTCGAGAATGCGCTGCGTGGTGGCAGCATCGGGGGCCTTGATGTCGTCCCCGCCTTCGCCCTTATTCCAGTTATGGAGCAACTGGTGATATTCGTAATAGGAAAGCGCCTTGGCCTCGCTGGGCGGAACGTTCATCCGCGCACAGTTCGCTAGAACTAGGCCGAAGTCGAGGGTTCCGTCCCCGCCGCCGCTTTGGGCGGCTCTGCTTCCCCCGGTGGATTATATCCGACGATCACCGCACCAAGGATGGAAACCGCAAATTCCCACGCATAGGATAGCGGCTGTTCCAGAACGTAATTGTTGATCAGCTTGTGCGCGGTGCCGGGTGTGACAGCGATTTCCTTGCCATCGACCATTCCGCGCTTGCCGCCGATCAATCCCTGCCGGATCGTCTCAATGACATCCAGCGCATAGAACTCGGCAGAGGCCGGGGCCAGCACCACATCATCCCCAATGTGGTGCGCGCCCTTGATCACGCGGGCGAAGATAGCCCCGATGCCAGCACCGCATTTGCGCTGCAACTCGTCTATCTGAGCGAGCGGCAGCGCAAAGTTGTAAACGCCATCAGCGAAGTCGAGTTCGATGGAGTTCATCAGGCGGGCGTCACGGTCGTCCATGTCCATTCGCCATCGCTTTCGAACTGAAGCGACATCGTGGCGTATTCTTCATCGCCGCCGGTAATGGCCTGATTGACGAGAATGGCGGGGCCTTCGAAATAGCCCTGGAACACCTCGTCGTCGCTCGGCTCCGTGAAGATGAAGCGATAATTCTTGGTCACGCCGAACGCGGTGGTGATGTCATCCAGCTGCGCACGGTTCAACTGACCTTCGCCCGACAGCGACCATTGCTTGCCGGTCACGATCAGGCGGCGGATCGGAACATCTTCAGGATCGGCGCAATCGCGAATGAAGGTGTCTGAAGTGTTCGCCTGCTGGGTGAACGAACGGGTGTTGATACCGCACAGCGGCGTGAAGGTTTCGCTTACCTCACCATCGCCCATCGACAGGGCGAAATAAGTGCCGCGGATAATGTCGGGCTGCGCCATTCAAGAATCTCCATCATCGGGACGCACCGCTTCACAGCGGGCTTGTCAGGGCCACCATAATCCTTCGTGGCATTTGGCTGTAGGTTCGCTAGCAGCCTTGCGGAATGCGGGCCTGTATGGTCACGATGGCGTGCCATGCGGACTGTTCTTCCGCATCGCCCATGACCTGAACACCCTGCCATGCCAGATAGGCCTTCACGCCTTCCGATACGGTCAGGACACGCTCGTCCAGACTGTTACCGATCGCTTCCGCGATGGCGTTCACATCGTCGGTAAAATCATCCTTGGAAAAGACATGCAGGGGCACGCTGACCAGATCCCCGGCAGCATCGGACACGCCATAGCGGACGAACGGCCATTGCGGTTCTGCAGGTGCACGCTCGCCATAGATACGACTGTCCACTGCCGTTGTCGTAACGGTGCTGTCAGCCCTCAGGTGGGTGACTATCGCCCTCCGCAGGCCGAGAATGGGGGCCACACTCATTGTCGTTATCCGGCGTCATCCATGGACGTGCCAGACTCCCCCCGATCATCAGAAAGAATATCCTCTGAACCCACTCGTCCAGCGTCATCCTTGTTGGTGGAGGGGGCTTCATCGGCAGATGTTTTACCACCGTTCTTCGCCTCTGTCGCCTTTCCTTGTGCAATGGCAAGATCGGCAATCTCGCGGGCAACATAATGCTCGCCAGCGCGGTAAACGGTCATCTTGCCGTTCTTGCCGGGATGATGCCAGTCGAACTTGTCTTTCACATTGATCCAGCGGGCCATGATCTATCCCTTCACTAGCTTGTCGATAACCTTGTTGACGCGGGCGATAACCGAAGCTTTCGCCTTGCGGGCGGCAGGCCCCATGAATGGGCGCGCCTGCATCTTGCTCGTTCCGTTTTCCAGCGCTGCCGAATAAGGGGCGTTGGAACTGATCTCGACACGAAGCGGCGCAGGCTGCGTGACCTCGATGTTCGACCTAAGAACGCCCGTATTTTCGTTCGGCGGTTCACCCGGCGCGCTTGGGACATGGTCCTTACCTGACACCGCCCCTGCCGTGATCGAACGCGCAGCCTCGGCTTTGATCTCCTGCCCGCCTGCCACCAATGCCTGCCCGACCAGAGAAATCTTCTGTTGGCCCGATAGCTGGGCTAACTTGCCGTTGACGACATTGAGGCCGGTGATCTTGGGCATCAGTCGTAGAAGCCGACGACCGTGCCTGTGCTGATGGCGGTAATCTTCGTGGGGCGCACGGGAAGCGGCCCCGCTGCAGCAACCGTGAACACAACCGAAGTCGCGTCACCATCCTCTAGCGTGATGTCACAAGCCTGATTGACCCATATAGCCTTCGGGACAGGTGACAGCGTCGAAGATCCGGGCGTGATTGTCGCCCAACTCGTGGCGGGAACGCCGCTAGCCACCGTTGCATCCGTGGCCGCGCCGGTCGGCAGGGGAAGGCTGGCAGCACTGACAGGCTGTGTCGCCTGATAGAACGTCCCTGTAACCGCCACAGGGTCGGCAAGCGAAACAGGCTGCGTGGCTTGCCAGAACGTGCCCGTCACGCTCAGATCGCCGCCTAGCGCCGTGGTGACGGCATCCAGTGCGGCTTTGTCTTCGGTCGATAGAGCAACCGGCTTCGAAGCGGATGCAGCAGCGCGCCCGTTCGCATTGGGGGTTTCGAGGGATACGGCATCGCCATTCCCATCAAGGACGGTAATCGCCATTATGCAGGCTCCATGAAGTAAATAAGATGCGCGCTGTTCGCAGGGTCGGAGAAGTCCAGCATTCCAGCCTCGCCAGATGCTTCCACATGGCCGGAGAAACGCCCGCGCAGATCGTAATATGCCCCGGCAGGATCGCGGCCCACGGATGCAATCGACCACCGGACACCGTTTAGCGTGATTTCATCGTCGGGATCGGGGCGGGTCAGGCCATGTGCCAGGACAAGGATGCGCTGGTCCCTGTCGGTATAGCCCTCGCCTGCCTGTTGCTGCTGCGTGGTGCTGTCCAGTTGGGCTTTGACCGGCGTGTCCGACCATGACGCCGAACCGCCGCCCATGCCGTCATCGGTCAGGGTCGCACGGTGCAGCGTTCCATCCAGAAAGAACGCGCCCATGATCGATGAAAAGACGCTGGAAACATCCCCGGTCAGCAGGCCCATTATTCGCCCTCCGGGAACGGCCAATAATTATACGGCACAGTGCCGGTAGGGGTAATGCGAGGACCGCCCCTGTTGGCCCGTGCAAGCGCGATGAACTGCCGACCGTAGCTGGTGGACGCCAGTTCGCCGGATGCAGCCTGTGAGGCCTCCCCCTCGGCCTTCGTGAAGGAAAACGAGCCGGATCGGACGGACTTGAAATCCGACAATCCCTGCGCAGCCAGTTCGGCTTCGGTGCCGCTGCCCAGCCCTTGCAGGGTCATCAGGTGCGATGCCATGAGCATCTGGCCCATCGCGTAATCGTCTTCGCACCAGCTTTCATCGACAGCACGGCGGGCGCGTGTCAGCCAGAACTCAACGGTTACATCGGCAACGTCCGCAAACTTGGGGAATGCCGATTGCAGATCGTCAGCGGTCGGGTTCTCATAGGCCATGCCGCGATATTACGGGCGCATCCGTATTCGCTGTAGGTTCAACGCAAAAGGGCCACCCCGAAGGATGGCCCTCTCGTCAGCGTGGAGGCGCTGGGGGTCAGTCGTCGGCCTTGTCAGCCTTCTTGGCTTCCTTGGCCTCGGTGATGTCCTCGTGAACATTGGCAACCTGCCGCTTGTCCACGGTCATCGTTTCACCTGCACCGATGAAGATCGTTTCGCCGTTCTTCATGTTGATGCCACGAAGGCCCTTCGCGGTGTTGGTGAACTCAGCCATCAGATGCCCGTCCTGTAGCTGATTGCCTTGGGAAGGCGAACCTCGGTCCCGCCGATGTTCAGCAGGCCGCCGACTTCATAGACAGTCGAGGACTTCTGATAGGCAGGCAGGAACTGGTGCGGCGCGGGCAGGTGGAACTGCACAACCTCGCGGCTGCTGTCATACGCCACCATGCGGGTCGAACCGCCAACGTTATTCAGGTCACGCAGGGCGCGGATCGTCAGATCCTGACCCGACTGTGCCGAATAGACATTGTTGCGGCGAACGAAGGCGAGGATCGTCTCGTTCGTGTCGCCAACGCGCGTCGATGCAATGCTGGTCAGCTTAGCAGTCGGCAGCAGCAGGCGGTCGGCAATGTGAACTTCACCAGTGTTGGTGTTCACATCGGTCAACACCTCGTTGATATCCGCAAGGATTTCGTCAGCCGTAGCCGCACCCCAGGAGCCATTCGTAGAAGCCGCAGCCGAAACCGAAGCGTTGTTGATCAGGCCCGTCATGTTCTTTTCGGTGTTGCCCGAAATGAAGATGTCGTAGCAGAACTTCTCTGCCACCTTGCTCGCGGCCATCGCCTTGTCCGAAGACAGGTTGCGGCCCACCATGGCAGCGCGGTTCAGTTCGCCAATATCCCACTCGTAGCCGATGGCTGCGAGGCGGTTTTCCTGCACGAACTGCGTCTGGCTCACACCGGCAAACGGCATGTCGAACGAACCGGAGTTGAAGAACTCCGCCTTGCCGGCGATGTCGCCGCTGTAGAAGACCGAGCCGACCGACCACAGACCGCCCTCGGTGTTCACATAGGCCAGCGAGCCATAGTCGAACGAAGGGTAGCGGGTCTGGTAGACCTGCGTCTCGATGCGATACATCTGGGGCGTCAGGAAGGCCATGCCGACCTGTGCGTCCATGAAGTTGGCATCACGGAAGGACTTCGCCTCAGCCGAAAGCGCCGCGTCCCAGGCTACGAAGTCAACCTTCCCCGCCGCGTCCGTGAAATTGTGATTCTGGATGGTCACTTGTAATCCCTCCTTACGAACGCAGGACGCGCAGACGGACAAGCGCGCCACTTGCAGCGGTGCCGTCGAAAACTGCCGGAATGGCGACGTTGTCAGTCGCGGTGTCCACGATGGCCCCGCCGCTGGTCACATAAGCCGCCGCCCCGTCAGTGACGGCCTCGCCAGCGACAACCCAGATCACACCCTCGTTCAGGATGGCCGCGCTGTCATACTGTGCGTATTCATCCGCATCGCGCGAGGCGGTCAGCGGCTGATCGGTCTTGGCGATGGTGATGCCCATGAACGTATTCGCAGCAGCGGTGGCGGTCACACCATGATCGCCCGTGCCACGGAACACGGCCTTGCCGAAGCCGATGCCAGCGGCAGTCTCGACAGTGCGGGTCAGGCGGTTGGAGGTTTCACCGTTGGCAACCATGCCAGCAAAGCCGACCGGGATGTCCGTGGTGTAGGTGGTCTGAACTTCAGCCATTGGTCAGCCCTTCTCAGTTGACAGCGTTGAAGCGAGCGTTGCGTGCAGCAAGCGCGTTCGCATGGATCGCCGCGCCGTCATTCATGCGCGGGGCGGGGGAGGCGAAAGCATCGCGCAGCTTGTCGGCGGGCTTGGCGTCCTTCGCCAGAACCGCGAACGAGGCCGCGATCTGGTCAGCCGACCAATCCTTGGCAGCTTCGCCCATCTTGGCATCGACCACCGCCTTGCGGATCGTCTCGATGTCCGCGTCGTCAGCGAACTTCACGCCAAGTGCCGAAGCCTTGTCGCAGACAGTCGCATATTCCTTGGCGGCATCGCGAAGCTGCGCCGGGGTCAGTTTCGCGTCTTCGATCTGCTTCTTCAGCGTCTCGATTTCCGCGTCCTTGGTGGCGGTTTCGGTCTGAGCGGTGGCAAGGGCTGCTTCTGCAGCGTCCTTGGCCGAGACGGCACTATCGCGCTGGCCTTCGACCTTGCGAATTGCCGCCTCGGCTGCATCGGTGGCTTCGATGGGCATTCCATCAAAGGTGATCGTCTTGGTCGCCACTTGGCTTCCTCCATCTTTGAGGGGCTGGCCCTCGTGGGAAACGGACGCATCGCTGCGTGCAGGTTCGGTTTTACCTTGACTTGCGTTATCGCTGTAGGTTCGCTGGACCAGCTCATCGAAAAGCATTCGCGGAATGCCCTCGCAGGTGGCCGCGTCGGCAATCCGGCACTCTGGCCCTGCCCTGCCCTTATCGACCAAGGCAACGTGATTGCCGAATATCTTGGTCTGCCGGGCGACACACTTGTTGCCATCGGCATCAGTGAAATCCCCGAACTCCAGTTCAGCCGAATAACCGTTGGACAGTTCGCGCTTGCCAGCCTCGATCTTCTTGATCGCGTCGGCATCGGTCAGAAGCAGATCAAATGCGAGGTAGTCCCCTTCCCGCATTGCGCCCATGATCGTGCCGCGAGCGTGCTGACGCCAGTTATCCGCCGTTACAGCAGCGGCGGGGTGATTGTCGGTGATGGGCTTGCCGATGAACGAGCGGGCGGCGGTCTGGTCGAACACCGTGTCCTCGTCGCGCAGCACCTTGACCATGCCAGCATCGCGAAGGCCATGCTTGTTTTCGGGATCGATCTCCCTGCCAAGGTAATCGTAGGTGCCGAGACGGGCCGCTTTGGCGCGAACGCCCATGTAACCGCCTGTGAGGCGCTTGGGTCCGTCGAGGGTGAGGCGGTCTGTAAACATGCCCGCAATAATATGCGGGCGATGTGCGGGGCTGTAGGTTCGCTTAGATCACCTCGCCATCCAGCACCATAACCCCCTGCCGGTTGCACCCGCACCACGGCAGTTCGCTCGGTAGATCCGCTGGCGGTGCAGATACGGTGGTCCCGTTGCTCAGTTTGCCCCGATCCTCGGCATCGTCGCCATAAAGCTTACCGTCGCGGGCCACATGCTCAGGCCGTGGGTTGCGCTTGTCGCTGTGATTCCAACGCCAGATCGTCAATCCCGCCTGTCTTTGCCTTTCCGCGTCCAGCGCCGCGCCCAGCTTGGTGGATTGGTCAGAGGCAATATTGTTCGCCCTGCGTTTGGCCATGCCCGTTGCTGTGCGAATATCCTTAGCCACCTCTGCCGCCGTCTTACGCTGCTGGTAGCCCCGAAACACTGCATCCGATATTCGCCCCTGTGCCTGTGTGCCGATGTCCTTCACCAGCGCCACGTTTCTTTGCAGCCATGCCGCAATCGTTTCCTGTGCGTCCTGTGGGCCTATCAGCGTGCCGATATCGACCGAAGCACCTGCCAGGACTGCCGATCGCCACTTCTCGCGATGATAGCGTTCGGTCCTGAAGGCCCAGTTTCGCAAGTTCGGGGTCAGTTCAAGCACAAGCCGGGACAGTTCCTCGCCCAGCGCATCGAACAGACTGCCCATGTCATCGGGGCTGTCTGTCACCAGATCGCAGGTGTAGAGCGCGATAATGCGGTCCGTGCTGTCCAGCCATGGGGTCAGGATGTCGCGATAGATGCGGGCCAGATCGTTTGCCTGCGCCTGCGTGGTCTTGATGGGCCGGAATGTGGTAATGCGCTTGCGGGTGCCTGAACGGCGGGCAAGGGCGGCTAGGTCATATTGTGCCATACGAACCGGCCTGTCACGGCGTCTCGATAGAAATGCCTGTAGGTCATTGGACGGGTGGCCCGCTTCCAATCGGACCACCCGCACCAACTAGATTAGGATCGCCTCCTTTCGCTGCCAAACGCTCCGCTTCGGTCAGCAGATCGCCCTCGTCGCCGGGGTCTTGATCCGCTTCCTCGAATGCCGCTTCCGAACCCGGCCATTGCCCGCTTTCAATGATCGCGTTCTTGGCGATGGCAGACAGGGCGGTGTCTTCGATCAGGCCGGTCATCGAATACTTGCTGACCGTATCGGCCCGCTTGTTCTCGATCTCTGCCGCGTCCTTGGGTGACAGGCGTTCCAGCGTGTTGAACTTATACCAGATGTCGGACGGACGATCCCCAAGTGCTGACCGGATCATCACCTCGTCAATCCGGTCAAGCGCGGGCGCAAGCATCTCGTCCTGACGGGCGGCGATCATCGCGTGATAGTCGCGCTCTTCGCCATCGCCGGTCGATTGCAGGCCCTTTGGGGACTGGCCCAGCAAACGAGTTACCGGAATGTCGGCAGCGCCGGACACGATCTGCAGATAGGTGTTGATGATGTCGGGAATGCCCGCCCACGTTACCGTCCGCTGGTCCCATTCCTCGTTGCCGTCGATGATCAGCGCACGATGTATGCCTTTGCCCATTTTAGCCGCAGCAAGCCGGTTCATCAGCTTCTGTTCGTATTCGACCGTTCCCATATTCATCATCATGTCGGGGATCTTGATGATGTCGATCTTCGCTTCGTCAATCAGCGAGGCAAATCCGTCCTGCGCCAGATCGGCATTCGACACCGCACCGGCAATCGACTGGAACAGCGGGTCGCCCCAAAATCCGTTAGCACCGAGATTGCCGCCATCGGGCGCGTGCTGACCGATGAATTCCACCACCCGCGACGGATGCAGGAACACGCGCTCACTGCCGGAACCGACCTCGTAATAGCTGGGCTTGCCGTAATACGGGTCTGCGATGTCGGTAATCACTTGTCCGCAGGAAAGCTGGTTCTTGCTGACCACATACAGGTAATTGAGCGTGGAAGCGTTGGGCCGCAGTTCCTCGGTAGGCTCACCGTCCGAACCGATGATGATGGCAGAACCGCCCCACAGGCGGGCCAGCACCAGAGCGCGCTTGACCTTGGCCTTTAGCTGAAGCCGCTTTTCCTCGGCCTCGATCTTTTCGATGTCGTCTTTGTCCGCCTGCCATGACCGCCATTCGCGGGTCATGTCGAGCGGGGGAATATCCACGATCTTCCGCATCAGCCACGATGTGCGGTAGGACGCTTCGACCTGGACGGGATCGACGGGCACGAAATGATAGCGGCTGTGGGTGCGCTTATCGACGGTCGTGCCCATACCGGACATGACGTTCGTAAGCCGGTCGAAGAACTGCACCACTTTGCCCATGGATGCAGATTAGGACGGGTCAGGGGCTTGCTGTAGGTTCGCTAGACATTGTCGAGCGTGTAGGCCCCTTCGAGCGGAAAGAATGCCATTACCACCGCGTCAGCGAGGTTTGGCGATGATGCGTTCTCAGGCTGCTTATCGACCATCGTTTTGCCGGTTGCCGAAGTCGCCTTATGCGGCTGCGTCAGTTCATCCAGCAATTGGTCGAGATACGGGAGGTCGGGCGGTATGCAGAACAGCTTGTCCGCATCGTACGCCTCTCCCTTCGAAGCCTTGAACGATTCCTGGCACCGCTGGCGAAGCGCGAACCAAGCCTGCGCTTTCAGGTTGTGATACTGATCCTTGTTAAGAGGGCTGTTCGCGTTGGTTGGGTCGGTGCGCTTGTCGGGATGCAAAACCGAAGACCCGCCATTCCAAGGCTTCAATTCATAACCCGCTGTGCGCCGCCTCTCGCGCCCCATGGAGGCCCATTCGCCGGTTACGCCCTCGCCCACCCCGACGCTGTCGTAATAGCCTTCACGCGCGCCATGCTGGACATTAAGACCGACTGCCTTCTGAGTGGTCTGCGACGTGTCGAACCCGTTCCATTTTTCCAAAGCGAGAAGCTTAATACCCTTGCGGACTGCGTGGGCATTTTCGTCCCCACCCTCTTCCGCCCCGGCAACGTCCAATGCGGAATAGGTCTTGCCGGTGATCTCCAACCCCAGTGCGCTATCAATGCCGACTGCAGCTTCCAGCCACATGCGAGGGATGACCACCTTGCTGGACATGTTTTCATAATCACCCAGCCATGTATGCGGAAATCCATCAGGATCATTAGCCTTGTCGTCTTCGGCCTCCTTCCGCAGCGTGTCCGGCAGGAATGGGTTGTCGGTATAGTTTGCTTTCACGACTATCGCGTCATCACGGGTGCGGGCGCGCAGAAGCTTTTCAACCGGATCTGACTTGCGGCGGGGATTCCAGCTGAACCATATTTCCGAACCGTCCTTGCGGATCGTCGGGCGCAACAGGTTCATGGACCGCTGCGATAGGGATTGAGCCTCTTCCACCCATGCGATGTCGAACCCCTCCAGCGACTTGATGCTGTCGGCTGTGTGGTCTTGCATACCTTGGAAGATGCAAAGCCCCTTGCCGCCACGGCGCAGGATGATGTCTCGCTGCACTTCGAACATATGCCCAAGGCCGAACGCCTCAATCTTATCCTCGATCAGTTTCTTTGCGGATAGCTTAAGGCTTTTCTGAATTTCACGAATGCAGACCACGGTGCAGTTCGGGTCTGCCACCATGGCCTCGACAATGCACTCCGCGAAGAAATGTGATTTACCAGAGCCACGGCCACCATAAGCACCCTTGTAACGGCTTGGCTTCAGCAGGGGCGCGAATACGCGCGGTGTGTCAATCGCGAGGATCGATGATACGGCGTTCAATGGTCGTGACCTGTAGTGGTGACCCGCCAGGACCAGACAACTCGCTGCGCAGGCGCTCAACAAATTTCTCGGGTCGATGCGCCTTCAGCAGAATTTCCAGCATCCGGTCAGATCCGTCAATCGCACGATCCCGCGCCACCTTCTCCAACCTGTCTGCCGCTTCCTCTTCGGCGTCTTCCCAAGCCGCTTTAAAGTCCGCATCATCATCGCGCCATTCATAGACCGTTCGACGCCCAAGCCCCGCCACCCGCGCCGAATGGGAGACGTTGCATGTTTCGCGCATGGCTTCGAGGAATGTCTCGCGCGCGCGATCTGTGCGCTTGGTGCGTGTCATCCTCCATCCTTTACCGCGTTAGGGTTGCTCTGCTGTAGGTTCATGCGTTCTGCCCATGCTGCCTTTTGGTCGAAGCCTTTTCGCTCAGCCATCTCGATAACCTCGGCAGATGAACGGCGGCGGGTTCCCACGATCCATTCATTGTTGCTGACACGGACGATTACCCACTTGTCGGACTTGCGCAGGTGTTCGGCTGCAAGGCGGGCCATCTGAGGTCTTGCGCGGCGTTCATCCTTGATGCGCTGGGCGACAGTCTTTCTCGGAACACGGCGATCCACCATGTCCGTAGATCGGGTGATCCATTTGCCCTGCCTGCGAAGGCTGCGGACATAGGATGCGCGGCGGTCGATAAGCCTGTCCTTTCCGCATTCTTCCAGCCACCGGGTTATGGTGGTGCGGCGGGCGCGATACCATGTCTCGCATTCGAGCCTGCCCTTTTCCACGAAGATCACTTCGAAGTCCTGGGGGACTGGCCGGGCCTGTCTGCTGATCTTTGCCATGCAGTTCATGGCCTGCGCTTGCTTGCCATTAGTGCACCCTCCCCTGCTCAATCGTATGTTCCCGGCGATCCATGCTGTTGTGAGCGATGATGAAGCCGCCTGCGTCCTCTTCCGCCACCACCGGCTTGCACCAGCAATCGCGGCCCTCAGCATGATCGCGCAGATCGTTGATCGGGATAATGTGAATGTCCCCGTTCATTAGTTACCCCTCCGGTTGTGAATGGTGTGCGTCCGGTCCATCACTTCCCCCTCTGATATTCCCACCACATTAAGCCTCTCGCCAGCTTCGCCAGATCGTCTCTTCCGGCGTCTGGATGCTGTAACTGTCCTGCCCCAACCCCTCGCGCAGCCGATCACCAATGATGACCGCTCGGTTCGTGATGGCCCTCGGCTCGCTGGGGAAGCGCGGGTAGTTAATCAGCCCGATGATGAACCCCGCCTCTTCCCCATCCGTGTAAACGTAGGTCGTGGGCGTGATCGTCACGCAGAAACCCGCCTCATCGCAGTAGGCGCGGCAGATCTCGGTTGCCTTGGCAATGTCTCCAGCCATGAAGATGGAGACAGGCCACGATGTGTTATGCTGCTCGATCATGCGGCCAGATCCTGCGCATTGATCGAGCACAGCAGATCGCAGGACGGCGCGATTGCCTCAGTGGTCGGAAAGTCGGCAGGAATGTCGTCAATGAAGCCGCGAATAACGATGCGTTCGCCATTAGGTCCGACCTCTTCGCCCATCACCGCAAGCTGAACGCCAAGCTTGCGCGCGAGCGCCGCAGTTCGCCCGAAACGATCAGGGAAACACTTCCGATAGAGTGCCCAATATCGAGGCGACTGAGCCTTGGCGCAGCCAGACTTGAGGCAGTTCGCGTTCGGGAAGCCCATCGCATAGGTACGCGGCTGCTCGATCCCAGCACCTTCCAAGAGTGCGAGGCAATTAGCCTTGGTGATATGCCGGGTGATTAGCGGTGTTTCGAAACAGCCGGGACGGAACTCACCAGCAAGCCGCTCGGCCCTTCTAACGTCGCTTGCATCCGCCGTGTAACCGAAAATATTGATGTCGCCGTGCTGCTCGAAATTCAGCCGCGGCACGAACTTCATTGCGCCGCTGCACGGAGCGCCCTTATGGCCTGAGATGTAGCGCCGCTTTTCCCAAACCTCGAATACGCTGTCGTACTCTTCGGATTTGATGACAGTGATGGGAACGCCGAACCATTCCTCGCACTCAGCGCGGAAACGATAGTTGTCCTCGTCCTCTGCGCCGGTATCGCAAATGACCACGGGGCCAGCGTCAACGCCATGCTCTTGAATGTCGAGTTTGGTAGCCACCGCGCTGGCGGCACCATCACTGAACCAACGAACTCGCCTTGTCATGATTTCCCCCTCTGATATTTCCACCACATGCTAACGAGGCACCTTGAATCCTGCGGCGTTGCGATGCCCGCCGCCGCCGAACTTGCTGGCAATCGCCGACACATCGGCGCGGTCATCCGTCGAACGGAGGGAATAGCTTATCGTTTGTTCGCCGCGCACGATGGCAGCTGCGAAGCGGGTGTCAGGCCAGTCTTGCAGCAGCCGATGGCCTACATCGCTGGCAAGCCCGTAGGGGCAATCCACGCCGATGCCATATTCGCCGTCAATAACGACGCATGTTGCACGCTCGACAATTTCGTCCACCAGCTTGTCACGCCAAGCCGCGATGGCCGCGCCCTGTGCAACTGCCCCATCGATATCCGCATTGATGGCGCGCCAGCGCTCGAAACTGGTGTCTCCAGCAGTCAGGGCGAGATGCAGGTACTTGCTGCCATCGCCCAGTTCGAACCGCCACAAATCGCGGTCCTCGACCAGATCGACCAACATGGGGCGGGGCGCGCCCTCGTTTGCAAAATCCCAAGCCATGCCAGCGCCGGATCGGTTCATATCGAACAGTGCGCAGATCGGTGGATGGCCACCCCTGCGCAGATCACCAAGTATGCCCGCGACGACCGCCATCTTGAAGCGCTCCGGTCGCTTCGCAAAATTCTGGAATGGTGCTAGGGCTTCCTGCGCGGTCTTGTGATGGTCGAGAACAACGATCCCGTTCGCACCGCTGGCGGCCAAATCGCGCAACGTATCCTCGGGAAACGAAAAATCGACGATCAGGACATTCTTGCCTGCCACGTCGATATCGGGAGCCATCCCATAGTTGCGCGCGACATATTCAGGCTCGTCACCCCAGCGCACATAGCACGCCCATGCGGCGGTAAAACCGTCCATGCACTTATCGTGATAAATCACAATGTCGGGATTCCACATATTGCTCATCCTTTCTTAAAATCCCACCACATGCGGGCGAACCTGTCGTTGATCTGCCCGTAGTCTCCGCGCTGCTTGCGCTCCCGAACCGCCTCTCGGCTCAAAGTCTGTATGTCGAACAGGAACAGCGCGTTGCCCTCGCCTATCTTCAGCGGTGCTGCGAACAGGTCGGTCATGCGGCTTGCACGAACGTGCTGTTGCGGAAGTCGAACGATACCTCGGCCTCATCCTTCCGACCGGGCAGGCCCATGCGGACCTTGTGAACGCGGATAAGCGCGTGGTTTTCTTTCGGATTAGGCCGGTGATAGGTCAGGCCATAGTCGGGCTTGTTTGCCCAATTGGCGCTGCCTGAAATGTCATAGAGGCCGGGAACCTTGGACACGCCCTGATGCGGTTTTGTCGGGTGCGCGACGATCCAGAACGCGACATCGTATTGCTTGGCAAAGCGCTTGATGGCGCGAATGGCCCGTCCGATGTAATCCGTTTCCGTTTCGTCGCGGCGGCGCTTGTGTTCCAGTTCGTTCCACGGATCGAGGACGATCATCTTGACGCCATTGCGTAGGACCGCCGTGCGGCAGAGTTCGAGAAACTTGTCGAGGTCCATTTCCATGTCCTCGTCCACCGCCTGCGAAATGATGGTCAGCCGGTTGCGGATGATGTCGTCCGCGTCGGTCAGGTCCATCTTGCGCAGTTCGTTCCGGTCGCATTGCAGGATCGACATGCGCAGCCCGTCCAGCAGGATCGGCTTCACATCGGTCTCGAATGAAGCCACGCAGACCGGGAAGTGGTGGCGCAGCGCATTGCCGACGATGGCATTGACCAGCGTGGACTTGCCCATGTTTGCATAGCCGGTCAGGACCGTTAGCGTCCCCGGCACAATCGCGATCATCTCACTGATAGGCTGGACGCCAATGTGATAGCTGCGAACCTCCCCACGCTCGGGGAAGTCGTCAATCGTGTAGAGACCCTGCACCGGGTAGGGCTTCGACGTTGCGAGGCATTCGGACACCCGCTCCGGCCCGTATTCCTTCAGAACCTCGCCAAGGTCTTTGCAGGGGAACGGGTATTCCACGAAGCGGCAGCGATCCGCCCCCAGCAGCGCCACCAGATCGGCGCGCAGATAGTGGCCCGCTGGGTCGTCATCGGTCGCCAGGATGAACTCTTTGACCTGCGCCAGATCAGCCGCGTGGCGGTCAACCCATTCGTAGCGCTTGGCGTTATCGAGGTCAGCGGTTTCCGACGAAGGCGCACCGTTCGGAACGGACACTGTGAGCGGGTAGCCCGACTGGATTGCCGCCAGTGCGTCCCATTCCCCCTCGGTCAGCACGACAGGCACTTGCCCGTTCCGAACCTTGGGGTCGCGCAGCACGTTCGCGTTCCAGAGCGCAAGCGGCGCTCCGGTGTCCATCCGGTGATCCTTCTCGGAGGTCAGCCGATACTTGTGATTTATCAGGTCGTCCCCGTCGAAGTAGGGAACCGCCAGCCAGCGCTTGCCTTCCCGCAGCACCGACTTCAGACCGAACTTCTCGGCAAGCTGCGGATCGAGACCACGCTGTTCGATCCATTCCTTGTGCTTCTCGTGCATCGTCATTGTCAGCCCCCGAAAATCCGCAGTGGTGGCAGTGCCAAACTTTCCCTCGTCCATCCTTTGTCACGCTAAGGCAGCGGTCCCGCTTGTTCCGTCTCGTATGGCTGCACTCGGGACACAGGTGCTTGCCGGGACGGTCTGGGATGATCACCAAATCACGCCCCCTTCCCCGACTGCCGCCTGTTTGGACTGCATCGCTTCCTGCTGCCGGTTGGCGAGCCAGCGTGAGGTGGAATTGAACCAGCGCTTGCGGGTGTTCTCATCCTGCCCCGACAGCCAATCGTCGCGGGCGGTGAGTTGGGCGCGAAGGTCAAGATCGGGATAGGCGTTCTGCCACCGCCGGAAGTCGGCAAAGGTGAGCCTTACAACCCGCCCCTCGAAGGCGTAGCCGCCCTTTATTTCTTCCTTCTTTCCTTCTTTACCTTCTTCTTTTGTGTCCCGCTCCTGTCCCGCTCCTGTCCCGGTTGTTGTCCCGCTGTTGTCCCGGTCGGCGGCATCGTTGTCCTGATATTTTGCGTAATTACAGATAGTTATAACTAGTTTGCCGTGTCCCGCTTCGCGCTTCACCATTGTCTCGGTTTCGAGACGGGTCAAAAACCGCTCAACAGCCGATTTTGACCAGTTCCAGGCGGCAGCAAGTTGGCGGATCGAGACGCAGATTTGCCCCCTCTCCAACTCGACAGTGCGGCCCTTCACGTTGAAGCGGGCAGCCTTCCAGCAGGCGTTCTCTAGCAGCCATATCCATGCCAGCTTACGCTCTGCATCGGACAGCGCGGGACAGTCCTGCCAGCCACGGTAGAGTTTGATGTAACCGGCCATTACTGAACCTCGTGGGCCTGCCCGAACAGATCGACCGCAAAGAGGCGGATCTGTGTCCAGGCGTGATTGTCATGCAGGGCGGGGTTGCAGTCGCTGGCAACGATCAGGGCCTTGATGGCCTCGTAAGCCTGTTGTGCCTCTGCGCTGCGCTGGTGGATGATGGGAATGTCGTTCACAGCGTCACCTCCACCCGACCGGGCTTCTCAGGTGCGGCGAACTCATACGAAGGCAGAAAACGCTTGTCGTTCACGCCTAGACCGTCAGCAATGCCGTCGATCAGCGCCTTGATGCGGTTCGGGAAGTTTACCCGGTCGCCAAGATTGTTCGGCGGCACGAAACGGAAGTGGATCGGAATGTCCCCGTCCTTCGGAACGGCAATTGATGCCGCCTTGACCTTTAGGCAGGCTTCCTGACGCAGCGCCTTGATCTCCGGCGACTTATGCCGCCAATGGCCCTTGTTGTGCCCTGAGAGGCTTGCAGAGGGGAACGGCAGGACGATCATTCGGCCAGCCCCTGTTCCAGAGCCTCGGCCTGCGCACCGATACGGCGTGCAGCGATGCCCACGTTGTAAGGGGTGGCGTCATCCTCATGCGCCATGCGTTCAAGATCGGACTGGATCTTGCGAAGGGCTTGGGCCACGTTCATGCGCGCTGCCTCCGGTCGATATAGTCGATAATGACCGGGTGCTTCATGATACGCGAAAGGCGCTTCATCCGGCGCTGCGCAACCTCAAGCTGCCCCATGATGCTGTAGGACGACATGCGGACGAACTTGTGGTGCATGGCCAGTTCGTTCGTTTCAGCATCGGACAGGGCGCGGGTGCGGCTTACGCTGTCCAGAATGTCGATGCGGGCAAGGCGCTCTTCGAGATCCATCACCGCTTCCCCAAGCTGGAGATGTCGAGCAACAGGCGAATGAGCGTGTCGGCTGCATCCTGGCAGGCGGGCAGTTCGTTATGGTCGATCCGGCCATCGGCCGCCGCCGCTGCAATCACCGAAAGGCTTTGCAGGCTATCCGCCACCATGGCAGACAGGTTGCGCTTTTCATCGTCACTGTCGATCAGGACGGCGCGGACACCCATCAGCCCCAGGATCGGGTCGGTCGCTTTCGGGCCAAGCACATACCAGAGTGACAGGGCGTTCGAGAGCGAAGGCTCCTTGCCCTCTACCCGGTAACTGCGGATCGTGCGCGTAGGGACGCCTGACAGGTTCGAAAGGTCGTCATCCTTCCAGCCTTCGACCTGTGCTTTGCGGAGCATGGCCTGAATGCGAAGAACGACACTTTCGTGAGAAATGATTGAGGCATTAGCCGCTGCGGTTTGCTCAGGCATTGTTATATTCCCCTCCATGGAAAGGCGAAACAGACCCACCAGCGAAGCCAGACCTCTGGGTGAGGTCGCCGCTGGTGTGGTCGAGAAGATAAGAGCCGAACTGGTCGGCCAAGGCTGCGGCAACGCCGGGCAAGGTGCGCGAACGCTCCTTCCAGCGGTCAGAACCGGGGGCCATCTTGTGAACCCGTGCTTCCCGGCCATCGACAATGTTGGAGGGCTTCAGGACGGGCAGGTTCTTGAGCCAGAGGCAGGTGCGCTTGACCTCTCCGTGGCCGTGCTGCCAAGGTTGAAATGTGCAGTCGGGCTTGCGGATGCGGCTCGAAATGATGCTGACAGGGTTTTCCAGTGCGATATGCTTGATCGGGGCGTTCAGCAGGGCTCGGACAAAATCCAACGCCTCAACCTGTTCCGCCTGCTTGTCCTTGAACCAGCGCGCTCCGCTTACCGCAAGGTGCGTGCATGGCGGATGGAAGCAGGCCATGTCCCAGCCATCATTGATGACATCGAGAAGATCGCCCTGGATATGCCAGCGGGGATCGCCCTCGGTCGGCAGAATGTCGCAGGACCATGCGTCGAAGCCACGACGGCGGAAGGCATCGCGGACAACCGCCGAATACTCGCAGCCCACCAGGACGCGAATGCCGTTGGGCGCGAAAGCGGGCAGTTCTGCCCCGTCGCCAGTGTCGGGAATGTCGAACACTCAGCGATACCCCGCCTTGCGCAGGGCGATCAGGCAGAAGAGCCAGCGCAGCTTCCATTCGGGGGCGCTCATGCTGCCAGCCCTACGGGGCGCTTCAACGTGGCCGGCACATGGTCCCGGTTGAAAAGGTCCGCCCCAATCCCCGCTGAAAAGATGATTGCGTGGCGCTCAATTGCCTTAGCTTCATCGCGCGTATCGACTTCAACCACCGAGACAGCTTCAATCTCAGATGCGTTCCTAATCAACCATTGGCCAAATCTTGTCCGCTGCCCCCCAATAGAGCGGGCCTCGCTCAAATGAGCGTTGAAGCGGTGCTGCGGGGAATGCTTGGTCTGCCCAATGTAGCGGGGCAAATCTTCACCGCGTTTGCGGAGGATATAGACCGTGTACGTCACGCCGCCTTCCCCTGCTCGAAACCCCGCAATGCGCGGTCCAGCTTTTCAAGGCTCTGGAGCGTTGCGCCGATGGGTTCGGGGTTCCGTTCGGAAACCTTCCACCGGCTGAATGTCGTGGGATGCACACCGGCCTCGATGCACACCTTCCGCATGGATACGCGAGCGGCTTCCGCCCTCGCCTCCATTGCCCTAATGATGAGTTGCTGATCCATGATGGCTTTGCACAATAATTGCACGATTGCTAATATGCAAGTGCAAAGTTGCAAAGAGATTGCTAATGGCGCTTTTGCTAACTACTGGGCGGTGGAAACCGATAAAGAACTCATCGAAGCGCTCATTGCGCACACCGGCCTGTCAGCCAGCGAATTGGCAGTTGCGGCAGGACTGACCCCATCAACTTTGACCCGCCCGTTGAACAAGCCGGTCAATCACAAGCTATCGCGGGCGACTATCGACAAGCTGCAATCACGCTTCTCAGATTTTCCCGGCTTCGGTGAACTGCCCGATCTACCAATGGCACCGTCGCAGCAGACATACCTCCCGGTTGAGATCATGCCCTCGTTTGGCGGCATGGGTGGCGGCGGCACTGGTGAAGGCGATGTCGAGCATGGATTAGTACCGCGCCGATTGATTGAGGACGAGTTGCACGCCAAGGCAACCGACCTGCTACTAATCGAAGCGCGCGGCAGCAGCATGAAGCCCGACTTTGAACATGGCGACCAGATACTGATTGACCGGCGCGACAAAAACACTGCGCAACCTGGGGCTTTCGCCCTTTGGGATGGTGATGCTTACGTTATCAAAATGGTGGAACGCTTGCCGGGTGGCAGGCTTCGTATATTCTCACGCGACAAGGAATTGACTGCGCACGAGTATGGCGCGGATGACGTTATTATCATGGGGAGGCCGGTATGGTTCGGGCGGCGGTTGTAATTCTTGGCTTGGCGCTTTCAGGGTGCGCCAGCTCGATCATGCAGGGATATGTCGGGCAGCCCGTCCAACAGGCCATGGTGGATTATGGCCCGCCAAGCACAGCCTTCGACATGGGCGATGGCCGCAGAGCGTTCCAATGGGCAATGGAATCGACCGGCAAAACCCCAACCTATGTCCAGAACAGCGGCAACGTGCAGGGTTACGGCAACAGCGCATGGTGGACGCAGAACACCACAATCACAGGCGGGCAGACCGTCACCAGCAAATGCAATTACACGCTCTATGGCCGATGGTCAGACGCATCGAATGCATGGCTGATCGAAGGGTTTGAAAAGCCAAAATTCCTATGTGAGTGATTCTCTCGCTCCAAAAATAAATTAGCATGATTGCAAATTAGCGTTTGCATTAGATTGCAATCGTGCTAACAAGACCTCCAGACGCAGCACACCGCTGCAATGGAGGCAAAGATGGCAACTCTCGCCGCTCTCGAAAATCTGGTCACTGAGCAGACCGCACACTTTTACGCGCTCGGCACCGCCAACGAGGCGAAGGCCGAAAGCCGCCTGTTCGATGCCGCCATTGATGCTGGCATGGATTGGCAGCACGACGACCTGCATGGCTGGGTTGCCATCAAGGTTGGCGAATTTCTCACCTCTGGACCGTCCTGCGATGACGAAGCCCCCGAAGATTGGGGCAACGAACTCATGGCCCGCGACGAGTTTGGCCGGTGGGAGTATGCGGCATGAACGCGAACGCCCACAGCAAGCCCCGCGTCGGAACGTGGATCGACAGCTTCGCCGCTCGCCAGATCCTTGCCGCCGCTGATCGGCAGAACTTTCACCACTATCGCCGCCCTGCAATGTGGGGAGAGGATCACCTTGACTGGGTGGCATCCGATGAAAGCGGCGATGCGGTGGTGGCTGAACTGTCCGCCATTCGTGAACGGGTTCTGTATGGCCGCACTGGCTATGCGAACCTTGAGGATAGCTGGCGCGATGGCAAGGCGGGTGCGGAAGCGTATCTCGACGCCCATTCGAGCATCCCCACCATTTCCGATGCGCTGGAAGCCGAGTTTGCCCGCCGTGAAGGCCGGGGCATCAAGGTCCGCGTTCGCCCCACCGAGGCAGAGGTTGACGCCCTGAAGGCGTTCATTGCCCTGCCGATCATGGAAGGGAGGGCGCACTAATGAGCGGTCCGACCCCCGGCCCTTGGTCAGCCGATGGCCCTGACATGTTCGGCGACTTCAACATTCTGCATGGCGGAGATGCGTTAGCGATCGGCGCAGCGGTCTCGAACATGCGCCTTGAGGACGAGGTTAAAGCCAATGCAGCCCTGATAGCTGCCAGCCCTTGTCTGCTGGAGGCGCTGGAAGCCGTTCTAGATACTTCGGGTGTCCGCAAAGAATACCATGCTGTGAAATACGTCGAGGCAATTGAAGCGGCTGAACGCGCAATCGCCAAGGCGAAAGGCGGTGCAGCATGAGCCTCCCCCGCAAGATCCACGGCAGCGTCAAAGTCCCGGCCAACATGAACCTCAACGCTTTGCATGGCACGGAATACGAGATCGAGCTGCTCGTGTCCTACACCGTCACCGCTGAATCGCCTGCAACCTATTGGGAGCCGGGTGAAGCTGCGGCGGTCGAGATCGAAAGCATCTTCGCTCGCAACGACAAGGTTTGGCACCCGGCAGACTGGCTGATCGACATGCTCTGGGAGGATGGCGAGATCGTAGGCGCTTGCCTGAACGATGCAGACGAGCGCCACCAAGACGCACTTGAGCAGCGGGCAGATGCCGCTCGCGAAGAACGCATGTTGGAAGGGAGGGCGCACTAATGGCTTGCGATTGCATCACCGAAATCAACGGACTTCTTGGACCGGAACATGAGCTTGAAACAAGCCTGACGATCTCTCGCGACCTGAGCACGATGTCGCTGGCCACTTACAGTAGTTTGATCCGCAAATCGACTGGCAACCGTGAAAACCGGAGAACGCAGCCGCGCATCTTCGCTCACAAGTTCTGCCCTTTCTGCGGCGTGACCATTGCAGACGAACAAACCGAGGGAGAAGTCGCATGACCCTCCCCCGTGAATATCGCGGTTGGACCGTGGACTTCGACATGAAGCCGATCCCTTATCGTGGAGCCGACTGGACTGCCACCCATCCTGACTACGATGCTTCGTATGAAGGGCCTGAAGATGGCTGGGTCGGTTCGCACCCGGTCCTGACCGCAGCAACGGAAAAGGAACTGTGGGCAGAGATAGACGAGTGGCACCTTGGTCAGGACGACGAGGACATTGCGGCCATTGAAAAGGCTGCTGCTGCCCTGCGGTCCATCGCCAAGCGGCATGGGCTGACCTACGCGACCATCGACTTCCATGATGCATCGCATCGGGAGTTTTGGGGCGCGAAGGGGCATGATGACAAGCTGGCCAAGGCGGGCCACGGCGACAACATCCGCGAGGCTATTGAAGCGATGCTCGCCCGCGAGTTCTTCGACACCAGCACGGTGGAGAAGGCGGCATGAGCGGACCGGCATTTCCGACCGGCAACCAACAAGAATGGGGGCCGGAGGGCGGCATGACGCTGCGCGACTATATCGCTGCGAAAGCATTGAGTGGGATGTTGGCAAGCGAAGGTGATGACGCCGGATATTACACCGACACAGCCCATGCTGCACAACGCGCTTACGACCTCGCCGATGCCATGCTCATGGTTCGGGCGAAAGGCGGTGAAGCATGACCCCTCTCGACAACGCAGCCGTGTGCCGCTCGCTGGCGGACATTGAGCGCGAAGAACAGCGCCAGACCATTCGCCTGCAACGCCGGTTTGCCCGCGACAATGCAGCGCAGATCGCAGCCGAATGGAACGCCCTGCCCGATTGGCAAAGCGAGGCAGAACACGCCCGGCAGCACCGTGAGGCAATGACGCCTGAATATCGGGCCGATCTCGACAGGGACTATCTGTGATGCGCGGCCTCAAGTTCGACCTTGTCAGCGCGGCATGGGGCGCAGGGACGCTCTACGCCCTCGCCTTCGCCTACCAGCTTTGGAGGGCCTTCGCATGAAAGCCGAATGGGCAATCATCACCGCACTGGCCCTGTTCACCGCCTACTGCATCTACCGCCAATGGCAGGAGATGACCGGCAGGACGAAGCGCCGCCTGGTGCGGAAGATCAAGGGACTTTTCGCATGAGCATCAAGATCGATATAGCCACCGACATACCGATCCCGGCTTCTGGCCCTGATATGGTCGGCAATGTTTACCCCGTGCGCGGCGGCTTTGGCGCTCGCAATGGCCACATGCACGTTATCATCGCCCACTATGACAAGGTGCAGGGCTGCTGCCGATACAGCGGATATTGCACCGTTACCGTAGATTGTGACGGGGAGATCGTCGGTGCGAACAGCTACGGCGTCCACTATTTCGACAGCAAAGTGCCGATGGCTCGTGTGGACGGGCTGGATGAAATCGCGCTCACCATGAGGTCGCTCTAATGGGTCCGATTCAATTCCCCTCGGGAAAAGAGATCGGATGCTTTCTGATCGCTGTTTTCCTTTCAGGCGCTCTGCTTGCCTCTCTCATTTGGTGGATATTCGCATGACTGAACAGACCAAAGCCGCGATTGAGCGGGCGTGTGAAATGCAAGGCTACCGGGCCGATTGGTATTTCAAGGGCGGCTATTACGACGAAGTGCAGATTGCACAGATCGAGACAGTCGCCCGCCACCTCGACCAAGTAAGCGAGACTGCGAAGGCGAACGAGGAAGTATTCGAAGCTAAGGCTGTGCCGACCTACATTGATGGGCCGCGCTGGAACAACAAAACCCTAATCCTGCGCGATCCCGAACCGGATGCAATCGAAATTGCTCTGGCCGAAGCCCTCAAAGGCAAAGAGTTCCAGAGCGAATACGGAAGGATAGCTTGGTCGAACGGGTTTCGAGAAGCCCTACGCCACGCAATCACCAAGACCGGGGAGGCCGGACAATGAGCGGGTATTACATGGTCCACTCTTGGTTTGCGTGGCGACCAGTCAAATTGACCCCCTATGCCAGCATGACCGGCGCGTTTTCAGGGGGGTGGACTTGGTTGAGGACCGTTTATCGCGCCTGGATGCCTTCGAGGGGGTGGTGGGAAAACGATTACTGGCAATTCTACCGCAAGGACACCAGCCATGGATAAGATCACCGTTACACAGGATGACGTCGAAGCCGCCAAGGACGAGGGCGCAACCTTCGTGCTGGAAGAATTGGCCGAAATGGTCGGCGTTTCTGACTGGTCCATTCAAGACGGGTCGGAAAGCTGGGAAGGCGATGTGTCGGCTACGGCGTATCATATTCTCGTGCAGGCCAAGGTCATTAACGACTGGGACAATTCAGTCGCCCGCCACCAGAACGATGCACAGATGGCAGCACCCGATGGGTTGGCGGAAAGCGTGAAGTTGCTGGACGATCTCATTGCTAACGTAGAGCAGGATATAGCCGACGATCTAGCGGATTCCGAAGCTACAGGCGAACGTCCCGATCTACACCATTACGAAGTCTCGCTCAACTTAGACGAAGCGAGGACCATCCTCTCTGCCCTCTCCGCCCTCACGGTAGAGCCTGCAAGCAATGCCATGCGTGATGCGCTGATAAGGTGTGGTCGTGCTGTTGGCGCGCATCTGGACGACGAGGTCAGCGACGAATTCCTGCTGCTGGTTCCGCAAGAGGTTGAGGCAAAGATCGCAGCACTCGCAGGCCAAGGGACCACGCTGGATAGGCAGACTGTCGAGCGGGTGCTTGAGCCTGACGACTTGCTGCCATCGTATTGCCGCCTGCTCGACGCGATGCAAGGTGATGATCCTGACGCCGTCGATAGTGCCTTCCATGCCAGCATCGAAGCCGTCAGCAAGTTCGGACTGCTCCGCGCATCCATGGACCCTAACCGTGTGCGGTAAGTGCCCCCGCCCCGGCTGGCCGCTGCGAGATGCAAGCGGACGCCCATTCCATGAACGCCATTCCGACCGGACGGTGAACCCCTCTCCGGCGCGCATCCGGTCCCTGCGCGCCACTACAGGAGGGAAGTAACATGAACGCTGTAGTTCCACATAACGGCCAGGAGTTCCGCCAGTCCACCGATGCGGCGGGGCTTTGCGGGGCCATCGTCAAGCAGACTGCCAGCAACATTCAGGGGCGGCGCTATGTCTCCGTTGAAGGCTGGCAGGCAATCGCAATCGCCCACGGCTGCGCGGCAGGCTCCCGCGACGTTGAGAAGGTCGAAGGCGGTGTCCGCGCCATCGGTGAGGTTCGCCGCATGGAGGATGGGCAAGTCATTGCCACGGCTGAAGGCTTTGTCGGTGAAGATGAGCCGACTTGGTATGGCGGCAAGAACAAGTGGGGCAAGGAAGAGCCCAAGCGCCCCGACTATGCGATCCGTGCGATGGCACAGACCCGCGCCATTAGCCGCGCCTGCCGATCAGCGTTCGCCCATGTCGTCGTTATGATCGACGTAGGGCTTTCGACCACGCCTGCCGAGGAAGTGCCGGATGACGGCTTTGAAGGTCCGCCCATGAAACGGGTGGAAGAGGCTGCTGGGGGACAGAGCCAAAGGAGCGAGGTTAGCCCCCAGCAGCCCACTGATAGCGAACCCAAGAAGCGGGTCAACTGGGGCGGGCGTTATCCCACAAAGACCGCGTTGAAGAAAGCGATGCATCAGCATCACGCGGAACTCAAGCGGTTGGGCAATGAGGGCACATTCGACGATTTGGAGGTTCATCTGAACAGCCCGGAATACGTCGATTACGTCAAGACCGCGCTGGAGCATCACCCGCTGTGGCTTGATGGCCAGATCCCTGAAGAACTGAAGGAAAATCTGCCGCCAGAGTTTGAGCAGACCTTTGTCCTTGAACAGAAGGCCCGCGACATGATCGCAATTCGCGGCAATCAGCCCGCATATGCAGAGGAAGCAGAATAATGGAACGTCTCGACGCACTGACCGTCCGCGAAAGCAACGGCAAAAGCTACTTCACCAAAATCGGTGTCGCCTTCCCCAACAAGGATGGCAAGGGCTTCACGGTCCTGCTGGACGCCATGCCCGCGCCCACTGAGGGGCAGTTCAAGGTGATGCTGCGCCAGCCCCTTCCTCGCGAGCAATCGGCTCAGAACGACCGACAGGACGCAGGACAGCGTTCGGGCGGTTGGGATGACGATGGCGACCGGATCCCGTTCTGATGACTGAAGAGTGGCGCGCCGTCCCCGGCTACGGCGGAAACTTTGAGGCATCCAGCCTTGGGCGCGTCCGCTCTAAAACGCGGATCGTCAAGAAGCGTCATCGGACAGGCAAGATCATGGAGCAGGTTTATCAGCAAAAGATTCTGACGCCTTACGTAGACCGAGACGGCTACAGGAAGGTGCACATAGGTTGGGGAGGCAAAAGGGCTAGCGTCGGCGTTCACGCTCTAGTGTGCGCTGCGTGGTTTGGCGAGAAACCAAAGGGCCTTGTGTGCTGCCATGCGGACGGAGATCCCGCCAACAACCTGCCAGGCAATCTTCGCTGGGACACCCAAGCTAGTAACAATGCCGACCGGCTAAGGCACGGTACTTACAAGCGCGGCACTGAACATCCGATGTCGAAGCATCCCACCGAGTTGGTGCGGTCAATCGTTTATGGTGAGATCGGCCGGAAGGAGGCGCTCGACGCCGGTGTATCAGCCACCCAGTTTTATCGCCTGAAGGGTCGGAGCGCGGCTTGGTTTGAACGCACATACGGCGAGACGGCGTAATGGGATATTCGCCGGATCATCGAAGAATGCGTCCTAAGGTTGGGGCAAAGCCGAGCGCCGAAGAGCGCCGCCACATGGAGCGTGTTTCGCAGATGCCCTGCGTCGCCTGTGGTGCATGGCCCGTGCAGATCCATCATGTCACGGCGAAAATAGAAGGGGGCAGGGTTGCGCGCAGTCATAAACGCATCGTGAGCCTGTGCCCGCGTCACCATCAGATCCAGCACGGCCCGCTCGAAAGCGTTGAGGCGCTGTCTCACCGGGGTTTCTGGATTCACTACGGGATCGACCTGCTGGCGAAGGCAGACGACCTTTGGGCTGAGAGTATCGGACTATGAAAGCACGAGCCCTCTTCCGCCGAGCCGCCCTGTCATTCGTTCCGGTCAACCGCGAAGCGCGGGAATTGTTGGCTGCGATCCGTGAAGGGGCATCGGTCTTTATCGAGGTATGGTCGCCTCGCAACATGGCGCAGCACCGTAAATACTTCGCAGTCCTGCGGAACGTGGTGGAGGCAACTGGCAAGTGGACCAGCCAAGAGCATTTGCGCCGGGACATTCTGCTGAGCCTGCACCGCTATGACGAGCATGTGAGCGAACTAACCGGCGAGGTCATCAAGGTGCCGCACAGCATGGCGGTGGCTTCGATGCCGAAGGATGAATTTGAACGGCTCTATGCCGACACGATTGCGCTTCTGACTGACGCGCTTGGGGCAGACCCTGAGATGCTGACGCAAGAAGCCGCCTGACAACATGGTGCGGCGTTCCGGTGGAAACGCTGCGGAACGAGGTAGGAGAATAAGCATGTCCAACTGCCTTCTTGGCGAAGATTGCGGAAACCTTGCACGGATCGAGGCTCTGGAAGGGGCTTTGCGGAACTGCATCGCCGAACTCGAAAGCATGGCGCACAGCGAGTTTGATGGCGTCTGGTCTGATGAGGACTTTGACGAACTGACAGGCCGATTTCAGGCCATCCTCTCCAATAAGGGAGATAGTGATGCTGAGTAGGATAAAGGCAGCTTTCGCTCACCGCATGGAGGTTAGCACGCTGGGATATTCCGGCATGCTGGTCATCCTGCTGGCAAGTGTTGCGCAGGACTTCATGAACTTCCGCGACGACCGTCAATTTCACGACTGCATAGATGCAAAATCTGAGGTCTGCGAACTACGCGGGCGCACGTGGTCGATGGATTACCGGGCTAACGGTTACAGCATGGTATCGACCAAGGGGAGCCTCCATGACTGAACAGACACAAGGGCTGGCGGATGAACTTGAGGAAGCCATTGAGGTCCACGAAGGTCACTGCGTTTCGTATGTGGATCTGCCCAGTGATCTAGGCCGCCGCATCCTCGTAGCACTACGCCAGCATGATCGGATGCGGGATGCATTGGACGATTGCAGGGTCATCATCCAATATCACTGCAAGCCAGAGAAGTGCGTCAGGAAGGGCGACCGCGTGATTAGCGCCTTGGCCGCTTATGACAATGCACTCGCAGCACTCAATCAGGAGCAGCCCCATGATTGACCAGAAAAAATCAAGCCTCGGCAGCCTGACGGACGAAGATAAGGTCCTTGTCCAGATCGACATATGGCGGGCCTTGGAAGAGGCCGGATACAGGCCAAGCCGTGATGCTGTGGTCAAGATACGCCGGGCTGTTTTTGCGGCTCTGAAGGCTCGGGGGATCGAATAGGATGACAGCCCCGGCACGTTTCACGCAGGGCGATCTAAAGCGGGCTGCTGCCGGGGTTCTGGCCGCTGGCCTGCATATCGCAAAGATTCAGATAGACCGCGACGGCAATATTTCGATTATACCATCCGTGGCCAAGGCGGCTGCGGAGAACGATGACGAATGGGCAGACCTCGAATGAACACGGTGCTTCCCAAGTATGCCGGATCTTTCAAGGATCGGCATGGGAAGGTGCGCGTTCGCCTGCGCCGCACTGGATGGGAAACCGTCTATGTGCAAGCCGACCCCGGCACGCCTGAGTTTACGCAAGAATACCGCCAGTGGGAGAAGCACGGCAAGGTTAAGCCTGGATCCGGGCGGATAGTCCCCAACACCTTTGATGACCTGATCGTGCGCTTCTACAAGAGCGGCGACTGGTCGAACCTCAAGACGACGACGCAGGAAACCTATCGCGGCGAATTGGAACGTTTCCGCGCCAAATACGGTGCGCGCAAAGTCCGCACCATGAAAGCGAAGCACGTTGCCAATCTGATCGCCAGCATGAAGGAAACCCCGTCAGCTGCTAATAACCTGCTGAAG
>Ga0070749_10000076_pt1 | contig 49721 bp, 58 predicted proteins | sample VirMetDEL_Nov_18_FD_75180 | JGI IMG/M metagenome (GOLD analysis project Ga0070749, IMG submission 75180) | Aqueous microbial communities from the Delaware River and Bay under freshwater to marine salinity gradient to study organic matter... | ecosystem: Environmental > Aquatic > Marine >...
AGAAATCTGTCTTCTCTAGTAAACGTAGTCCACATAATGGCTACAGTATCGTTTTGATCGATATCATGTTCGGCAATCGCATCTATCAATGTTTTGAAAATATAGAAATTACCTGCTCCAGCCAAACCATAATTAAAATGCAAATCGAATGATTTACCTAATATATCTGCCCAAGTAGGCCAATGATATTGAGTAAAACTACATCCAAATGTGAATAGTCTTTTGTCATTCATTAAAATGATTCCTTAGGAAAGTTAGTTGATAAATTATGTGTTAACCATAATTGTTCACAATCTTTTTTGAAAAGTTCTCTATCTACCTCTTTGGTGCGGGAATCGCGGCGGTAACTAAACATATTTCTAATATTAGCAAAATATATTAATTTTTTTTCGAAACTATTAAATATTTCAATAGTGTTTTCTTTGAGATGAAATTTTTCTGGCAACACTTTATGCACATATTCAATGTGTTCAGTAGGAAGGGGATGTCCGTCCCATTTGTATTTCTGCCATTGAGGAGTTCTATTACTAAACCAATCATAATTGCACATTTTATGTACACTGGGATACATTATTTTTAGTACATCACCGTAAAGATCGATTATTTTTCTTGAGTTAGGCTCTACAGTTACAGGAGTATCTATATCTACTATACTCATGAAGTAGAATTCACACCCTATATTTTCTAAAGTATTTTTAACTAAACTCATAACCGCTAAGTCTCTAATATAGAAACCTGATTCATAACAATAATTTTTTAAAAAATACTCATCATAACCCTCCAAAGCATCAAAAACATCACCCGGAGTAAACCATCGACCATCTATGTATCTATCTTCTCTAGTAACACTACTCCACATAATCATAACTGTATCATCTTTGGTTATCTTATTTCTTTGATGACACTCTGCGAAACGCGCGGCTATAAATTGGTTACCTCCCCCAGTCTTACCCCAATTTTCGTAGTTGGTAAAGTGACTGTGGGCTATAGCATCAGCCCAAGTAGGCCAACCATACTTAGTAAAACTACATCCAAATGTGAATAGTCTGCTAGTCATTCTTTTTGGTTTTCTTTTTCTTAGTTACCTTTTTTGCTTTCTTCTTTGCTTTCTTTTTTGGCTTCTTCTCTTCTTTTTCTTCTACAAGTGTTAGTTTGATGTCGCCCTCATACCAGAGTTCACCATCATCGATAGACCAGCCATCATCCATCCAGCCTTCCATATTTTCTTCTTCCCACAAATCTTCTAAACGTTCCTTTTCTTCTTCATCCATATCATCTGGATAGGTGACATCTTCCCAACAACTATCGTCAAGCATTTCAGGCTCGTATTCATAATCATAAGCATTAACTAAACCGTTTTCTGCTTCTTGACTTAGTTTTTCTTCTTCTTTTTTATTATTTACAGTAATAATACCATTACCCCAGCGCCAGCCTATTTCCCGGCGAATTTCCATAGCATCTTTACACCAGATTTCAACTTCGGTTACGCTCTTCTTATCTTCTGTTGTTATATTAAACTTTTTCATTACAACTCTCCTTTGAGCATTAAAAATAAATATTGATCTTTATCATACCAACGATGTTCATACAAGGGCTCTCCCGGGCCAGTCCACATAGCAGTTCTTTTGTATGCTTTAGTTAGCCACATTTTCTTACCTGTTACGCAACATCTTTTAGGAAAGAACAAAAACTTAAACTCTTTCTTTATACAATGATCATCAAACGTATCAAAAGCATACATGCCGTCAACCTCCTTGAATAATGTCTTTCTATAAGAACCTGTTCTGTCTCTGTAAAAAGGCATCATGTACCCCAAGCATTCTTGAACAATGGCACTTGAATCCTATCACTATATCTAAGTCCATATTTCATTGCTAGTTCTGCTACTCTGCGATTATTTAAACTATAAACACTTTCTACCCCGCCTACCGGCATGACATAAACATTACCAGTAAATCCTGCATTACGATATAAATCTGTAACTTCAAGTACTTCTTGCATATCTTCAGTTGTAGCAATAACAAACTTGAGATAAGTATGTCCAAGTTCTTGATATTGAGCGATATAATCAGGGCGTATCGCTTTTTCAAATTTCTCACCGCTAACGCTGAGTTTTGCGCTAACACTAAATGTTATGCTATCATAGCCGCGACCCAGCGGGAGATTCTTATTTTCACGCCAGCTGACTAGATAATCAAATAATTCATCTGATAGTTCTTGTGTACCATTAGTCTCAAAAGTGATCTCTTTTAGATCGTTCATGCAGGGTTGATCAAGTAGTTCAGGATAACTACGCTGCCAGCCTAGCAGTGGTTCACCACCAGTGATGACTAGATGTTCATCCCGCCACTCATTATTAGGCAGTAAGTTAGTTATCATCTTTGCTAGTTCTTCTACATCTATCTTGGGACTTAGTTTCTTAAATCTCACATCCCAACTAGCATATGAATCACAACCTGTAGATACTAAGGGTAGTTCTTTATAGTTTTTATAATCTTTAGGATTAACATTGTGACGCTCTTGTGACTTTTGTCCTTTAGGCATACCAAAGCCATCACAAGTGAAGTTACAACCAAACGTGCGTAAGAACACGCTTGGTACGCCCATATATCTACCCTCACCTTGTATGCTATAAAATAGTTCGCTGACCTTGATCGACTTCTTCATTCAGATACCTTATCAGTTCTTTGTCATTGGGTTGTACAGAGAAATTTTGTTTGAAAAATATTTCATAACTATCACTACCGTATTTACCAATTCCATATAGTAGTCTAGCATTTTCTCCGTTCCAACTCAAGTAATCTTGGCTCATTCTACGTAAACGTTTTTCCCTGAGAACAACCAAACCCAGTGGTTTGATTATTTCATATACGTCTGAGGGGTCGCTAGTTAAAAAATGGGGAGCAGTAGACCATAAAGATAAAAATTCGGGTAATACTTTTTTGACAGTTTTTCTATGAGTCTGGTTGAGCATGATCACTCCCACCATGTGTTGCCATGGTGTCTCTATTTGCTGTTGAACCATCAATTCATCTAGCATGGGGTTATTTTTTATTTTTACCATTTTTCTTCTTTACTGTTTTCTTTTTTGCAGGTTTCTTTTCAGGTACGTAATCTGTGTTTGGTCTAGTATGTACTATTCCAAAAGACATAGTGTGTACATTTTTATCAGTCTTCAATGTAGAACCATCAAAGTCTAATATCTTTTCTTGGCCTTGCTGAATCAAATGACATTTATATTCATTTAGCGAGTTAAATTTTTTCTTCATAATTTTAACATAAAAAGTGTAGCGAACTTGTCCTCATAAAATGTAAATTTAGCAATGCGTGGGTCTTGTTTGTACATATAGGTAAAACTAAAATCTTTACCCGGTACAAGATTGTTGGTTCTCAGCAAAAGCAGCTTTTCCATTACATCTCTCGCTGAAGGTGCGTGTATATAAATATCTATCATTACCAGTGATGTACGACATTAGCGATAATAAAACAGCAAGTAGTTATCTCTAAAATACGTATTACCCACCATATAACAGGAGAATGTTTCTCTACTACTGTTGAAAATTTAGATAGCCTAAGCATAAAATGTTGATCTAGACTTTGGTGTCTCCCACCAGTCTATGTGATGCACTTTCACTCCTAGTTTACTCATCTTAGCGTTTACGATCTTAGCCATCCAAGCAGATAGATTTTCAGAAGTAGGCACGAAATCTACAACTAAGAATCCTTCGTAAAATTCATATTGTGCGGATTGCTTAGACATACCTAAATTATTTACATCAAATTGCTTGCCTGCTACGAAGTCTGTACCAGGTATAACTACATCGATCAGTGGAAATGTTGTTCCCAGCAACCCGTTGTAGAGGGGATCATTACGATCAATGACAAATCTATGATCGATATATTCGTTGACCCAACGCTTCAACCATTCTAGATGTCTGAAGTCTGTTACCATGCCAGTTACATCTAGATTGTCTGAAGTCAGATATACTTGCAGTTTAGCCTCATGACCATGTAAGTGTCTACAAGCACACTTTAAGTCATCAGCATATTCACCATTTAGTTTCTGGGTCCATACTCTGTGCCCATAACAAAATTCAAATGTTTTATCTATAATCCAGTTCATAATTCGTACACCATTAATTCTCCATATCTAAAACTTTCTAGTCTGAAGTCAATACTTGCGACTGCTTCTCTGACTAATTGTATCATACGTTCACTATTTCCGCAAATTATTTTTAGCGGAATGTTAGCCTGATTAAGCAACACGAAATTCTGAACCTTATCCCTAACTTCTTCATGTTTGACTCCATGTAAATCAAGGGTAAGGTTTAGATTTCTCACTCTTTTAGTATTTCCCAGACTTTTGATTTTTCTAGTTCTTCTAACCAATCTCTTTCACCCGAAAATTCAGGCATCTGCTTTAACTTAAAATCTATCCAATATTTAAGACGCCATATATCTTTCTTACTTTCAAATTGTAAGAACCCATCGTTATATGGATTGTTTACAACTGCTGCTAACTTTAGTATAGCATCCTTAATTGTTTCATAATCACTCATTATAACTCTCTATCAATCAAATTTCTTTTTCTGCAATGCTATAAACTTCTTTTTGTCTATGAACTTGCGGCGAGTCTGACCTTCAGGAGACATATCTCTACGCTCATGGGGATCAGTTTCTAATACTATTTTTTCTGCTATGTATATGGCATCTACTTTGTAAGAACCGCTGGTTGAAGTGTAGAGATTTTCTACATTTTTATCTGCGCTTTCTTTTTCTTTGCTCATATGGTATTTATTATTGTAAATTCTCTATATGGGCTAAACGCATAAATTCTGCCCTAGCAGCAGGATCAGTCTTGAAACCTCCACCTAACCTGCTAGTAATAGTAGTAGATCCCGTGTCTTCTACACCCCTGCTGCGAACACAATAATGTCTAGCATGTACTAATACCGCTACATCTTCTGTATCTAAGATATAGCACAAAGTATGAAATACTTGCTCAGTTAGTCGTTCTTGAATCTGGGGACGCTTTGCGAAATATTCTACGATGCGATTGATCTTAGACAGTCCCAGTACTTTTTGTTTGGGAACATATGCTACTGTAGCAAGCCCGTCTATGACTACCAGATGATGCTCACAGTTGCTTTGCACATTAATATTCCTCTCTATAACCATTTCGTTATAGTGCATCTTGTTGTCAACAGTTGTACACTTGGGGAATGCTTCCCAGTCAAGACCCCAAAAAATTTCATTTACAGCCATTTTAGCCCAGCGAGTGGGGGTTTCTGCCAGACTGTCATCTGACAAATCAAGACCTAAAGTCTGCATGATTTTAGCCATGTGACCTTCAATAATTGAAATCTTTTCTTTGCGTTCTAGATTGTTTTCTACTGTGGGTGTTTCTACACCTACACTCATTAGATATTCGTGAACTTTGCGACCCAACTCTGGGTCTGTTTTTGTTTTATTATACGACATTTTGTTTCTCCTTCCTTACACGGATAAAAATTGTAATAAACTCGCTACCGTTGTGTAGCATATGTATTTATTTGTTTGCGAATACTCCATTAAATTGTTGTGTTACTCTGATAAAAGTAGTGCATTTACTAAGATGCTTTAGTTGTGAAGCACCTACATATGTACAAGTACTACGGATCCCTCCCAGTATATCTAATATTGTATTACTAACAGGACCACGATATGGAATCTTAACTGTCCTACCTTCGCTACTGCGATACTCAGCGACCCCACCATTGTGCTTGTTCATAGCAGTATCACTACTCATACCATAGAAAGTAACATAACCATCTTCGATGTTACCGCCACCCTCATCATGCCCTGCTAGCATACCGCCCAGCATTACAAAATCCGCGCCAGCTCCAAAAGCCTTTGCAACATCTCCAGGACAAGTGCAACCACCGTCGCTAATGATGTGACCACCAAGACCATGAGCAGCGTCAGCGCATTCCATAACAGCACTAAGTTGTGGATAACCCACCCCGGTTTGAATGCGAGTAGTACAAACACTACCAGGACCAATACCAACCTTAACAATGTCCGCTCCTCTCAAGATTAACTCTTGTGTCATGTCAGCAGTAACTACGTTACCTGCTATAATAGTTTTATTAAAATATATTTCTCTTACCTTAGAAACAAACGCACCAAATTTATCACTATATCCATTCGCTACATCAATACAAATAAATTTTATGTTGGGAAATTCATACATGATTTTTGATAAAGATTCAAAGTCACTTGTATTGATCCCAGTACTTACCGCTATGTTATCAAACATATTAGGCATATCATACCATGATTGATAATCTTGAAGACCATAACTCTTGACCAAACAAGTAAACATGCTGTGATTTTCTAGTACTCTAGCCATGTCCATAGTACCAACACCATCCATGTTAGCAGCCATGATAGGTACACCTGACCACGTATGATTACTGTGTTTGAAAGTATATTGTCTAGTTAAACTAACTTCTTTCCTGCTACTAAGAGTGCTGCGCTTGGGTCTAATCAAAACATCTTTGAAGTCTAATTTAACATCATTTTCTATCTGCATTTTCTTTCCTTAACTTGTCATTATATTCAGTAGCGCATCGTGGACTACAGAATATTATCTTATTATTGTTGACCTTTGTCAAGGGCTTATAGTATTTAGGATTACCATATTCGTCCACGTAATGAGGATCGAATTGTGTTTGCAGTTTACTACAATTTGAGCAAATCAATATTTACTTTCCCTAGTGTGCTTTCTGTAATCAACGCTGTCTCTTAGATATTGAGAACCATTGCCCTCTAAAATATCACAAATTCTGTCGATAGTTTTATCATTGTAGTCAGAGATTAATCCCATATATGGATGAGGTTCTTGTATCAATAATTCAAGTTTGTCTATAGCATCATCGATAGACCACGGAATATACAATCTGTACTTACAATTTGCGAATGTTTCTGGGAAACTACGATAAGCAGGAAACAACACATTACATCCCAATGCATCTGCTTCGCTTACTGTATTGCTGACCCAATCTTGTAGCGCACAGTTAAACAATACCCTAGTATCATTGAGCATAGAATAGTACTCGTCTTTGGAAAGATCCTCATAGATTACTAGTTTGTTTTCTGCTTGCATTTGTTCGCAACGTTCCCTATAAGATGAATTATTGCTACGCAACTTAGCACCAGACAATACAGTAAACTCTACTTCAGGACCATGCTTCTGATACCAAGCATCGATAAGATCCATATAAAAATCGGGCTGCTTTTCTTGATCCCATCTAGCGGCAAACGACACTCTCATGGGACGTTCATGGAATGGTTTTATATTTTTGAAACCAACCCTTCCCTGAACTTCTTCTTTACCAAACGCTAGTCCCGAGATATTGTAGATAGGAGCCTGCCATCCCGCGATCTTCATGTGCATTACCATTTCTTCGTTAGTGGCTAGCACACCATCTACGAAATTGTCAACCATCTTTTCGTAATGTCCCATCCATTCACTCATTCCCCACACATGAACGAAATCGTCTGGATCGATACTTTGTGCTAAACATCTGACGAAAACTTTTGGTCTGAATTCAGTGGGGAGTTGATTCATGATATATGGTAGACTTTCTATACCGGGCTGGAACATATCTTCAAAGTAAATTACATCATGCTGATTTACTTCGCCGGCTTTCATCATCTTGATGAGATTCATCAATTGACTCATTCCGAAATAAGTACGTCCATGAGCATCAAGTACTTGACCAGTAACTATGGCTTGATCATTACTTAATGTCTCGCCGGGAACGATAACATAATTTATGTCTCTGCGTTTAAATACACGCTCGTTCCAGTCTTGTAATTGTAATGTATAGCGAGCCTTGTATGGCTCTAACCCCATATAGAAAAGTCTACGCATAATTATGATAACTCAAAGTGAGGAGCATCGATAAATGGACGCTTGCCTTCCAGTCTGCGTTGGTCAATGTAAGAATTCATAGCCTCTTCCATTGTGCCCTTCCATTTACGAATGTCCTTTACAGTCCATGCCGCGCCCCAACGCAATGATACTCCACTAGTGGTAGCAGCCATCTTCATAGCATCAGCAATGTCGTCATAGAGATTCAATTCCCAAGAACCCCTACCCCCGATAAATGCCATGAGGTCAACAGCATTGCCCTCGATGTGCTTGGACTTCAAAGTCTGGCTAGCACCTTTGGCTACTAGTTCTCTTTGTCGTTCTAGTGAGCGCAATCCTTCCACAACAGCAAAGTCTACCTTGGTGACTATAATAGCCCTATGTACAACTTCTACTAGTGCAGGATTTACTCCTTCTAGATTTTTTAGTGAGCGTTTGCTTAATTTAAATGCCATAATTTATTCCCTTGATGTATTATCTAGATCCCACATATCCTTAAAATTCTTGCCTGATTGAAACTTAGAAAACTGCCTGTAAGCATAACTCCTGTTACTATACAAGTCTGCTTCATTATACTTGTATCCATATTCCCTACAGAAATTGAGATAATTCTCAAGATCATCGAAAATCTGGTTAACGCGGGAAGAGTTCTTAGTAGTTTCGTTCTTAGACATCTGTATTCTCCAATTTAAAGTTAAACAACATTATTATAAGTGATTGTGGCACCATTCTCACCATCTTCGCTAACGGTGATAGTGATGTCACGATTGGGATAACGACTAGCGATTTGCTCATAAAGATCGTCGCTAATCATTTCACAACTCTTGTAATTCAATTCAATAGTGCCTTGGTATAGACTCTCTAACCAACGCTTAAATTGAATGAATTCAATATCCCTGTCGTTGTGAAATACTTGGATTGCTACATTAAAATGAAAGATGTGCCTATGCTCGTTTGCCAGAAATGACACATCTGCTAGCCTAGGATCGTTGGCAGCATCTGGATAACGATGAATACCTTCTTTCTGGAAAGTAACATAAATCATGCGCTTGGCGTGTTCTCGGATCTTATCACGCTTTTCAGCAAGCGCGGTTTGCCTTTGAATTTCCATCATACTACTCCATCTTTTTTCAATCTAGGAATCAACACTTCGTCAAGCCACTTTCTAGCACCCGTTGGATTGGGGTGCCATCCATCCGATAGGAAATATTGATCTTTTGATGATCCAAAATGCCAGATTTTATTCCATAAGCTATTATCATGATTTTCAGTATCTATTGGTCTTAAATGTTCTGTTATTCCCGTAGTTGACACTATAGTATCAAAATCCAATTGCTTATACAAGTAATTTAGGTTTAAGTGATTTTTGTTAATTTCTATATCTTCAAACACATAAGACCTATAAAATGTTTGATACAATTTAACATTTTTAAGTTTGCACAAATTTTGTAACATTATGATATTTTCTAGAGTTAGATGAGCCGGACCTATTAGTGTTTGATAAAGATTAAAATATTGTTTAGCAAATGCATCACAATCATCACCCAATGCTTCAATAGCAGATAAAGCAGAAAAATTCTCTATGTACCATCCGCCCCAACTTTTTAATCGGTTATACCTGTCTTTCATATGCCATACTGAATTATTTTTTAAATCCCTCAGTTGGTAGTCCCAATTCCGACCATGTCTATCCCAAGAATCAACAAGGTTTTTAATAAAATTTGAAGAATCAACATAAAATGCTTTTCTCTCAGTTCCAGACCACGAAACTATTACAACTATTTCTTCTGGTTTGTATTTTTCTAGAGATTCTATCAAAGCCAGGCTAACTTTCTTTTGTATGAGTTCATTGCCCTGACTTCCCAGACCCGTATGTTCAAATATTACATTAGAAGGAAAAAATCTGGTATGTTCTAATACTTCCGGCCAAGTATAACGACCAGGATCCAAACTAAGTTCTGCGAAACTGCAACCGCTGGTTATTACCTTTTTAATAGTCATCAATAATCTCTACTAACATCTACTCGTTCATGTGTATCTTCCCAGACTTTTCTAGTGAGCCTAGTAATCTCTTCATATACTACAGTCTTTTCTTTAACAAGACTAGAGATTTGGTCATTATTGTTTTCTGGTTCTCGCTTTAGTTCATCTAGTTCTGAACTAAGATCATTGAACCGTTTCCTTAAAATAGATAATTCTCTTTCATACATACAATATATCCTCAAAAAAATGGGCCCCAGGCCCAGGTAAATAAACTATAACGTGTTCCAGATGTAATCAAGTTAACAGAATGTTTAAAGTTACTAGGAAAAATGATAACTGAACCTCTTGCTCTAGTCATTTTGACTCCTGCTATTTCAAAATCGCCTGCACTATAATCTGTACTGTCTGATAATTGTACAGACATAGAGAGTTTTCTGTCAAGTCTGTTGACTAAACCTAAATAATTATCAATATGTATATCGAAATGATCACCGGTTTTATATGTGTTTATGTAATATTCTTCTATAAAATTTATTTTAGATCCGAAAAAATCGATAGCCTCTATCCATAAGTGATTCAAAGTATTGTGTACTTCATGATCATTAGATAATCTACAGGTTAAAAAACTGCTTTTCCATTGATAGTTTGGTATTTTTAGTGAATGGTTTAAAGAATAACTTATCAAACTATCACACAACTCCTTGGATAAAAAATTTTCTCGTACAAAAATCCATTGACGGAAATTAGTTACAAGTGGGGGCCTTTCACGTATTGGTATCATATAAAACCTTATTCATAGCGTCGTCACTATCTTCAATTATTTCTTCCAGAATACCTTCTTGCGACTCTTCAACAAATAGTTTATCAAAAAACGTCATAGAATTCACGGTGCGTTTACCCGAAAAGCCCTGACTACCCGATTTCATTTGCATCCAGAAACTATCATACTCGTCGATCATGGCTAGAGATTTGGTTCTGTCTCGCAAAGAAAAAATCTCATCAACTAGTTCCCCAAATCTAATACGCTCAAAAGTCTCGTTCATAGCCATAGCAGGAATAGTACCTTCTTTGTAGCGACGATTGGCTTCTTGTACTGCTGTAATGTGCATATAAACATTATGGGCTTGAATCAATGTATAACTTAGAGTATCCCAACTTGTTTTAGTTTCTTTACCATGTGCGCCTAAGAAGCCTGGTCCCCTATAGCACAAGTCTTTCATCATCATTCTGTCAGTAACAGGACTACCCGAAAAACTCTTGTGTATCTTATCTTGTAAAACAGCATCGTTGAATGGTCTAGTATCATTATGATACTTTTTATTTTCCGCAGTCTTTTCCATACTGTATGACCATTTCTCATCATGATTGATATTAGTCTGGAAATATGCCAGACCTTTTGCTGCTGAATAAAATGGGCTAGCACAATCGAACGTTATCTGGAATTCTGGGTTGTGGTATTTTCTGATTGCCCTCTGAACGTCAGTAAAGACTACCGCATATTCAAGTATGCTAGTACCCAAACAATGTACTAAATTGTGCTGGCCCGGTTCTAAGTACCCATCATGTATGATGTTGACTAACCTTTTCAACATCAAATGAGTATCAATCTTGTTCTGACCACCAAATGCCCAGCCGTTAAAATAACTATCTGGGTATATTTTGGGGTCACAATACTTTTTCATTTCTTCATACCACTCATCACTCTGGGTATGAGTAAGTCCTTGCAAGACATTTAAGAATTTGCAAGAACCATTCCTGTTCCTGATAAAATATTCATTATTGATATGTGTGGCTCTAACTGCTTCATCGATAGTAGAGATACCATGCTTGTCTAACAAATGCTTGTTGCGTAATGTTTGAGTTGGAACATCTAAGCACATACCATAATCCATGTACTCATCCATCCACTTCAACACTAAATTTCTTTGCTTCATAGCACGGGGGCAATTAGGATCTTTCCAGTCAGCAGGCCATTGACCTTTCATGATCTGGAAACCACCTGAGTCTCCTAACATGAAAGTACCTTTTTCTCTTTTTCTGATAATGCTTTCTGCTGGATCATTCACATTGATGTCTAAGTTAGCATGACCTGCTGAATATAAACCCCATTTGTACTTGAACAAACCTTGCTTACTGTTCAAGAAATTCAAGCATTCTACATCACCATTGAATCCTGCAGGTATACGTTCTTGTGGGAAGTAATCTTCTCCTGAACGTTGTTTACCTAGACCAGTAATAAAGAATGAACTAACTGCTGGAAGAAACAATGCCCAATCTGGGTCTTGTTCTTTGTTTAAATCAATTTGATCCATAAAATTTTACATTCTCTATAAGTTTGTAATCATCAGCATAAAGTTTTTTGATTTTGTCAACAACATCTGGTTTAGATTCTAAATAATCATATAGTATATCAGCATTCCTTTTTTTATCGGGAATTTCATCGGTAGTATTATAACTTTTTTTTTCTTTATTTCGAAATGTGATATCAACTTTTAATTCATTAGCGGCAAACATATACATGTTGTCGCTGAGATTATCATTAACTTTAAAAAAAATCAATCTATTTAGGTCAATGAGTTTTCTGTATATTCCAGTAAGATTCATATTCTTTATATTATTTGATGCGTAAATCTCTTCGCTTATGAAATTTACCTGAGGTTCGGTATGTTCATCAAATATCAGGCGTTCAGATATAAATTTTAAAACTTGTGGATTTTTTATATTAAACGACCTGTGGTATCTATAAAAATATTCACATATTCCAGATACCCATCTACTTATGGGATCGCGTAAACATACTATAAATTTTGTATCTGGAAAATTTTCATATCTGTCATATGTCCAGTTACATCCTGTAGTGAAAAAACTTCTACAGTATGAACTAGCATTTTTAGAAATAAGAATGTATCCATACTCTGAAGAATCCGAAATCAGACATAGATTTTTATGAGGTTTGAATAAGTTATTGTCAATTACTGTTAGATTCATCCAGCAAACTCACTAATAAATCTAACCTTTCCTTAGCATTTTTTACTGCAGGATATTTTTCTGCTAGTTTTTCTAACTTTTCTTCTTCTTTCATCTTGTTACGGACATATTCAATAACTAGATCGATTTCTTTAGAATTTCTCAATTCTACCTTATTAGGAATTTCTTTCCAGTGAGCGGCCCCCCAGTGATCCTTTCCAGTATTTACCTCAAAAACCTTTAGATCACCATTCCATCTCACTGGCCCAGTAATACCGGGAGAGTTTTGAGAATGATCTATCTGGTAGACTACTGGATCAGAATAAGTGTAGATAGAAATCATTTTGTCTGTGCTGGCAATAGATACCTATAATTCGCTAGACCGCTATCAACTGTGATCTCGGTAGCACCCTGATCAGAGATCCTTACCATCTTGTCACCGGGCAAGTCCATGATGCTGATGAAAACCTTTACAGGCCATAGCCAAGATTTGCTTAACTTACCAGTGACACCGGGCTGGAATACGAAATTACCTGAGTGAGTAGACGCATTACCAAAATAAATCTTTAGATCACCATGATCAGTTTTAGTAGTAAAAGTCAGTTCTTCGCTGTTGGCTTGTGACTGACGCTTTAGCCTCTGGATGCCAACTACTGTGGGTTCGAATTCTACGTCCCAGTTCGCTCCCTTGAACGTGACATTCTTGACCTTATCTTCAATTAGATTCTTAGACATCAATCGATAATCGTTAATGAAGTCTCCGGACTTAGTTTCGAAGTGAATAGCAGCAGGAACCTTTTCTCCGTCCCTGTCTACCTTAGTCATGCTGATCTTAGCATTTTCGTCATAGTCTTCAAAACCCAAAATAGTCTTTAGTTTAGACAGATTGGGCATACCAAACACTCCCTCGAAATCTGAGATAGGACTCTTTAGCGTAGCAGATACTACAACGCTACGATCCTCAGCAATCGCTAGGATGTCTGTTGCTTTCTTAGTACCAGATACCTTGATCAGGTCAATCACACCTAGACCATGTGTGTACTGAATAATGTCTTGCAAATTGTCTTTCATAGTTGTTTCCCTGTAATGTTATTTAGGCGATGCATATGTGTAATATATAGGAATTTATAGCGCGAGTCAACTTGAATCTATCCGAAGTCAAACAAATCATCAAAAGTAGAATTAGTGTTAGTATTCTCTTCTAACTCCCATTCAAGTATTCCCAACAAGTTGTCGATCTTTTTGTCTACTAGAGTTTGCTCCATTGCTGCATCATCAAAGGGCAAATTGACGAACCATTCGGGAAGTCTGAGTTCGTCAGTTGGGTAGGCTATGCTAGTGAAGTTTAATGGATTGGCTCTTAACTTGCATACCACTACTTTCATACCATCTAAGATACGCATAGAATAGTTGTCACCATTTACCTTTCTTAGATAATTCCAGTTAAGTGCCGCCCTCACATGGCCAGGCATGTTTGCTTTGCCGGTCTTGCTTCGCTTTTCCATATCGTGATATGTAGTTAAATTGTTTACAGACTTGGGCGATCCCTTAGTCCAACTATCTACTGTAGAAAGATAGTTCTTGAAGTCTTTGATCTTTTCTATAACTTCTTCCCTAGTCTTACCCGACAATACCATTTCAAGTACTTTCATCAAAAATTCTTGTACATACTTGGGAGTATCTGCTCGTTTGAGATCAAGACCCATTGCTTTAATCTCACCCATTTTACCATTAACATCTTTACGCTTACCTTCCTTGTCAAAGATGTTTACAGCATATCTTTTCTTGGTAATGAACAATGCTCTATCACTAACTAGTTCTCTGCCCGCTTTGATGATTTCACCTTTGTTTCTGGGTACATGAAATGCTCGTTCCATGAAAGCGGGAAAGCCTTTGTTTATCTGCTCTGCGATATTATCGTACAGATTTACTGCTAAATCTTTACTCCATTGCATAGTACCTTGCTTGACATCTGATTCTATAACGGGCCAAGCAGAAAAATAACAAGAGTCTGTGTCACCATAAACGATAGCATCACCATAGTAATCATACTTTTCAGTTAATATCTCATTGATATGAGCAGACATATGCTTGACTACTTGCCTACCTGTTAATGTAACACTCTGACCTATCCTCTTGTCATAGAATCTACAATGCTCATTGAGTAGCGCACCATACGCAGAGTTAAGCAAAATCTTTCTTACTAACTGACGCTTGTCCCAATATTCTCTGTCTTGCGCTGTGGTAGAATCACGCAATTTTTTCTGCATATCTTTTCTATCACTATACCATCTAGTAAGCAAACCCGGGATAACACCTTCAGTTTCATAAGTAAATATAGTACCGTTCGCAGATAAGATATATGGATTACTAGAATCAAATATGAATTTCCATACTTCTGCTCCGCTCATTTCTTTGCTCTCACCGTTTTCGAAATCTACAGTAAGCATAGTTCCGCGCTCTTGGTTCATCACGGCTTCGTACTCTAGCGAGCCAAACAAACCCTCCCATAACAGAGAACTCATTTCTAGTTCGTCGCTGCCATCTCTTCTTTTTTTCTTATCTGCTATTCCTTTAGCCTTGTCTAACATATACCTGTCAGTCAATGTTTGCCTGATTTGTCCTATGATAGTTTCGGGTGCCATATTCAAAGCACGAATAGTGCTAGGATACAGAGAGTTGATGTCTACTGCGCCTACCCATTCATGAATACCTTTCTTAGGTGTCGCTACATATGCTCCCGCAGCAGCCATTTGATCTGATTGCACATCTTTCTTTTTGTCAGGAACTACAAGTCCCCGCTCATGCGCTTCGTTCATAACTGCCATTTCAATCATAGCAACTGAACCCATTACAGTTGGCAACAATACTGTGTTCTCATGCGCTAGCGCATTAGCCAGATCAAGGAACTTGAGTTTGTTATGAATCTTTACCAAGAGCATAGTATCTTGACGATTGTACTCTAAGAATTTCTTGAAGTCTTTGTTATACAACTGATCAAGAGTACCTTCATACTGCGTTTTGTTTTCACCTACTTCCATTTCACCGATAGCATCAAGTGAATAACTATGACGCGATTCATAATTATATTTCTTGTATAATTGTAGATAGTCCATATGGATCCTACCTATCAAATCAAAAGTAGTTTCTTCTTTACCAAATCGCTCGTATGTGCGTGGCTTGGGAAGTTGCCCTAGCAAACAGAATTTGCGTGTATCATCTTTGCTCATTACTCTGGTCACGCGATTAACCATATATGGAATATCGTAACCTTCTGAGTTCCAACCTGTCAAAACATCTGCATCTTCAATCACATCAAAGAAAGCATCAAACATTTCTTTCTCAGACTTGAACATCAAACAATTTTCGTAGTTGCTTACTATCTCCTTAGCAGTTTCATCAGACATATGCTTTGGGGGAGTACACAAAGTAATCAACATATCTTGCCAATCAAGATACAATGATATAGCAGTTACTGGATTGAAAGGATCATTAGTAGGAGAGAACCCTTTTTCAGGATCAAAGTCTACTTCAATGTCAAAGAAAATCGTATGTAACTCGGGCGGTTCTTGTTTGATATAGTTTTCAGACAAACATCTGAACACTGGATTTATATCGCTTTCGAACAGTTTTTTACCTGAGTGAATTCTTTTTTCTTTCTCAAACTCTGCTCGTTTCCTAGTAGAGAACCTACTAACAGGATCTCCATAGATAGAACGATACTTGCCTTTTCTGTCTTGGAAGTAAAAGGTATAATTAGCAGGATATTCATTGTAGATGCGCTTACCCTCAGGTGTGCGTTCTACAACAAATATCCTGTCGCTATCTCTATCGTGAATAGCGTCTACATAACTCATTAAATAGTTTTACCAACCGTTTGCAAGATAGTGTTTAGTTCTTCGTTTTCTTTGTTAGTCTCACCCAAGCGAGCCTTGTGAGCGACCTTGATCGCCTTCTTCAAGATAGAGGGCTTGATCTCAAGTTCTTCTGCTACCGCTTTGATAGTATCGTTAAGTCCACCCTGCAAACTTTCAATTTCATGAGTAACTGAAAGACCCTCGTTAATGAGTTGGGTCAACTTAATCTTTGCTTCGTTATTAAATGTGCGTGACATATGATCTCCTATTTAAGTAGTTAGTATAAAATATATTCGTAAATAAGTCAAACATTTTGCGTTGAAAAGGATAGATCAAGACTCTATCATCTTTTTTACGACTTTGTTAATACCAGGATTGATCCGCAGGACATGTGGCATCATTTCTTGTCTGATATAATTCCTAGTAAATCTAGTATCTTTGTTGGTAGTATCTTCACACCAATCTATCCTGCGTGACACACACCAATTTACAAACTCTTCTTTTTCAGTAGTTAGAAAGGGTCTGTATACATTGTTCTTTTGTCTAGCAATGGTTTTAGGTGAACCATGTAAAGAAGACCAGATGTAAGTTTCTACACAATCATTTAAATGATGGGCAGTAACGATATACGAATCTAGGCTATGCAAAAATTTATATCTTTCATGCCGCCAGTGTTCTTCTAGACTTTTATCTTTGGGCTTTTCGTTGCTGATTTTTCCCACATGTAACAGAAGATTTCTGTCACGGCAAAAATCGATAACAAAATTCATGGCTTTGTCACTACTCTCAGTACCATGATGAAAGAAAGCACAATTGACTGAATGATTGTTACTAAGGAAATCAACTACTGCTACAGAGTCTACTCCGCCGCTGATAGCAACAGTTAGTTTTCTGGGTAAAGGAAACAGCAATTTGATCATGCGCTATTGTTGCACAACGAAAGAAAAAAATCAATAGTTATTTGCGTTTTTCGGAAAGAAAGTTTTTCCAATCATCAGCAACAGAATCTTCAAATATAGTAGGATTGGCTTCACCATAAATTTTGATGTATTTACCTGCTAGAACATCAGCCATTACTTCTATTGGACTTCCGGGATAACTATCGCCGGGTTTAATCATATCTAACTCATGCTGTCTGACATGGACTAATTCGTGAAAAACAGTACGCATCATATCAACTAAATTTCTATTTTTAGCATAGCACCATATATGGTCGCTGCCCGGCATATAACCACCCGTATGATGATTACCTTGTGCTTCTTCTGTGTCTAGGCTTAATTTAACTACGGGTAAATTCTTAACTTTAAGTATCTTACCTGCCCACTGAGCAAAATTATTGATGCGTTCGGCTCTGGGATCGTCAGACGGTACTTCTGGATCCTCTTTTAACATGAAACCTTTTAATTCTTTTGCTCTCATACTATTATTTATTATTATCTACTTTTAAAGATTTTCTCTGGGCACAACGTTTGAAGATATCTAAACGTTCTTGTTCTTCTTTTTTATGCCAGTCAGTTATTTCATCTAAAGTCCTGTAACATCCAACACATATGTTAGAACTATCTAGCCTGCATATCCTAATACAGGGAGAATCATGAAATACGATCATTTATTTTAATTCTCTGATTGAACCTATTCTAGCAGAATCAACGTTATATAAACGTTTCATTAATTCTCTAGCCATGAAATGATTTTGAGCAGTAACAGTTAGATCCATATTGCCTGTATAGCCAGGTTGTTTCACGAAAACTGTGGCTATATAAACTTTATGTGGTTTTACTACGTCTGCTACTTTCATTACGTGTAAATGCTTTTTGGAGCCTTAGGAGCAGAGAATTCTTCTGCTGCTTTAACAAACGCTTCAAAACTCTGACCGGCTTCATGTTGCATTCTCTCGCGGTCAGCGGGCTTGTACTTAATGTATTTCATTAAGAACTTCTTGATCAGTTCCATTGGAATCTTCTTTTGAGTTCCATCTCTGAATTTAACTGGATAGTTTCCTTCTACGTCAATTGACTTGCGTAGTTGAGTAACGATGTGCGGTACGTTATCCTTATCCGGATCTTCTGGTTTTTCTTCTTCATCGTCCCAGTCGTCGTGCTTGGTCTCAAATAGAATTTCTTGAATTTTCATGTTAAGTATACCTTTCTATATAGTATTTATCACATTTTCTTAAAGATCGGACCCGATATAAAACTTCTCTCGCCTTCATTCCAGAGTCCATTGTTCCATGACTTTATCCATTCATCAGTTATGTGCCTATTTCTTTTATATCTAGGAAATAAATGTACTTCAACGGGATCATCTCCTTCTACTCGGCGTATGGCTAGCATACGATTTCTACCTTCGTGACCTGTGACTATCGCTGGTTTTTCGAAATCGTTATTATCCCATTCTTCTGGGACATTGATATTTAAAAATGGTGAACCTAATGCCCCACCTTTTTTCATGTGATCTACAATGTGATCTACACTGATGGGAGATTCCAGTGGTGCTGCTAGTTTTAAAAATACACTGGGCTTCATTAGTACTCTTAAACCAAAATAATCAACCTCGGCGTTGTTAGGCACCTTTCCTAGACCGTTTTGGTTATCAACATTATATTCGTTAATGCCGGTCTTGGGATAGCGAATCATTGTTTCCATAGTAGTAAAATCTTTATTTCTACCCTTGTTAGGCACGAACCCAAATCTTTTATAGAATTTAACTAATTTTGTTTTACTACCGCCGAAATCACTTGATGGTGATAGTGCGATTTTTTGACCTGTTTGATCGGCATAATTAACTAATGCTTTCATTGCTTTAGTGCCAGTGCCCTGTTTTCTGTCAGATTTGGGAACTACGATCTGACTCAAATATATAGTACCATTTCGTTCATACAATGAATGTTCAATACCCATTGAAGACCACTGATCTTCGATTTCTTCTATAGATTCATTGATGATTTTACGTTCCGTTATAAATTCATGAGATTTCATATTAAATATTTATCTGGATTTCCAATTATACGGACCACGGATCAGTAATAACAAGTTCACCGTTGCTTCGCATCATGACATTTTCAGTATGAAGATCCCAAGACAAGCCCAATTGTTTGCCCTTATCATATAATTTTAGCATAGTCTTGTACAAAATGCTATAGTAGTTCAATTTGTCTTCACCCACTTTCTTGAGTTTATCAACTATCTTTTTACCGTTTTCACCTACATAAGAATCAGGATCATGTAGCTTCTTTAGTGTACTAGACCAATCTTTGCCATATTTAACTAGATCAGAAAGTATCCATACTACATATTCATCAATACTATTCTGTGGAATATGTTTAAGTTTTTCCATATTGAATTGAGCGAAGGGAACATTACCTACACTAAACTCTAAATAAGGTTCACCATCAACCTCAAAGAATTTAGGTAAAGTAGGAAGATCACTTTTCGTACATATTTTATAAAATGCTATCTGTGCTTTTATGATTTTGTCTGTGCTGTCTGTATTTGGAAATATTATTTTACTGATCTGTCCCTCATCTTTACTCCACACTTGAGCATCATATCCCTGACCTATAAATTTATAGCCTGCTTTTTTAAGAGACTTAACTATAAATTGTTGAATCTTGTCATTGTCCGAAACTTCACATATTAGCATTATTTTACACCTATCTTCATAAATCTGCTATATGCAGTTTCAGGATCTTTGAATTTCTTGCAGCCTAAATAATTAGTTTTACGCATGGGAAAAGTATTAGCAAATCTATCTAAATTATCGAATCTAGTTGATGAATTAGAATTGTCTCTTCCTTGAACTATTATTACGAAATTGTCTGGTACGTTGTCATACCAATCTGTAGACATATCGTTAACACTAGTATTGATAATAATACCCGGTTCATCATATACAACGTCTTTAGCATCTGTATGAATGAATTTTAATTTATCTGAGTCTATGTAAGACTTTAGTAATTTCTCACCACCAAACAATACTTTGTCATCTTTATCAATTAACACTATATCATCAAATACTATACCTGCTTTTTGTAAAAGTATCGCTAAATTACCATACCAACTACCTACTATATAGATAGTTCTAGCACAATTATTACCTAATTCTTTTTTTAATTTATTGGCTAGCCAACATTTACTAAGTATTAGGTCGCGAGTAAAACTACCTTCTAATGTATCAGGACTGGCTTCGTTTACTTTTTTTTTACGGCCTTGGCAATGGGCGCGTTGGCTGAATCCTTTAGGATTGTTACAGTTGATGCTGCGCTTGTATTTCGCACTCCATTTTTCTGTTATGAACTCGCTGGCTTTCATTATTAGAAATTACTTAGGATCGTTCTCTTTTTAATATAGATTTCAGCATCCAAGCATGTTTAGCATGAGCATCTAGTCTTTCTGCTATGAAATTTTCTATACCAAACTCTCTTTCTTGTCCTGCTACTTCAAAGCAATTTTTGAGAACTTCAATCAATTTCTGATTATCATCTAGTATTTCTTGAAACATCAATTCTGCGCGGGGTATTTTTGTTTGTCCTTGAATAACAGACAGTTCTGCATATCTTTCAAAACTGCCAGGAGTATAAGAATCTAGTGTTCTTATATACTCTGCTATTTTGTCTAGAACACCATAAACTTCTGCGTATAAGTCACCAAAGAACTCATGATATTGAGGAAAATCAGGACCTTCTACGTTCCAGTGAAAATTCTGCGCTTTGATAACAAACGCATACGATGTTGCTAATAATACTTTTAAATTCTCTGATAACATAAATCACCTATTAATGTAACTTATGTATTTATCTTTTAATGTTTAGTTCTTGCTCTATATCTTTTATTAGCCTAGAAGAAAATTCTCTATGAGCTTCATATCCTAAATGTCCATCTGGTAAGGTAGGAAAAGAAAATTTTAGTCCCGGTCTTAAATCCTTGAAAAATTTTTCACCATACATCGCACAATCTTCATAATAAAGACTATTATATAGATTGCAATGTAACTGCAACTTAACTTTGTCTTTTAAATAGTGCTTGATAAATTCTTTGTAAAGATTAGCATTAAATTCTTCATCAAATTTATCGCTATAATTTTTATACCAGTTTTTTGTAAATTCATCTTCTGAAGATGGATAAAAACTCATAATATCGTGATAACTGTCTCCCTTTATTATACAAGTTCTGCTTATTTCTGGATACATGATAACAACAATATCATCTTTATCGAAAGAAAAATCATATACTTTCTTTGCTATGTACTTAATACTACCGCCCGGCTCTCCTAGATTGAAACATTCTATACCTAATCTTTTTGCAACTAAAAAAGGCCAAACATATTTAGATCCTACTCGATATTCATAATCAGGAAATCCCTGACCAGCAGTATAACTACATCCAAACCCTATTAATCTCATAAATTTATTTATGATAAGAATTGTTGACTATTTTTAACTAGACCATTCGAATTCTGGCATCCAGGGATCTGATATAACGTAAGTTCCGTCACTTCTCTTCATCCAATTGTTACCATCTTCTAAATCTACTTCTAATGATCCGCCGCTCTTTTCAGCAACTTTAATAAGTTTAGCCATAATGCTAACAAATGGTTCGAAATCTTTTTTGAATTCTGGCCAATTATCGACGTATTTTAGCCAACGTTGATCTCCTATACCTTCTTTACTAGCCAGCCATTTAAAACTTCTACCATCATTTTCATTATGATCTTCAAAGAAATCTTTTATTGAACCATCACCATGAGCATATTCTAAGAATTCTAATAATACTTCTTTTTCAATAAAACTAGTGATTTCTTTTAAAGGTTCCATCTCATATAATATTATATCAACTCCGGCTACTTTGTCTTTTTTAGTTTTGAAAAATCGAGGTAGATGGGGATTATTTTTATTTTTCTCAATAAATTTTAAAAATTTTCCTGTTACTGCTTCTGACTTATCCATTTCTTTTTTATAGAAGTTGGGATCTTTTTCACGTCCATCTGTTTCTGTAGCATGAACCTTGATTACTTTTTGTTTATCAGGACTAATAAAAACCATAGCGTAACCACCCTGCCCGGCTAACTTCCATCCTTTCTTAGTCATGTGTTCTTTTATTAAAGACCTAAAGTTTTTATTAGTTGGTTTTTGTTGTTTAATTTCATCTAACATAAATTTATCCCATTGCCGGCATCCATGGATCAGTTATAACAAGTGTATCTCCCCTCATCATCATATTAGCCGAATGAAGATCCAGATCACTCATTGCTGGCATCGATTTCACCATCTTAAATACAATGTTATAAAAAGGTGTATATTTTTTTATAAATTCCATTTCATTCTTTGGGTGTCCTGGTTTGTCCTTGAGTTTTATACCCCATCGGCGCCACACTTTACGCAATTGTTTTTCACGATTTGCTATGGTTGCACCTATATATGGGTTGGCTGCTTCAACTAAGTCTTCAGCCAAATATTCTAATTCCTGAGGTAAACGAGTCAGTACTTCCATTTCATACATAACTATCTTAACTTTACTTTTTCTATCTGTTACTGTTTCAGTTTTAGTTTTAAAAAATTTAGGTAAATGAGGACTTTTTTTGTTCTTGTCGATAAATTTTAACCATGCACCTTGTAGCCGCTCTGATTCTTGTTTTTCATATGTATAAGGTTCATCTTGATCAACAGGCCCCGCTGCGGGTTGAGAACCCCATAAAAATTCAGGATCAGGTGCTATTACTTTGATTACTTTTTTCTTATCGGGACTAGTGAAAACCACAGCGAATGCTCCCTCACCAATCAACTTCCATTTCTTGGCTTTCATATGTGCTATGATTTTTTTTCTAAGAGTGTATCTTGTTAATGCTTCTTTTATATTCATATTCATATTCATGAGAATGCCCAGGGATCTATAATTACTATAGTACCGTCTTCTCTCTGCATGAAATTTCCAGAATGAAGATCGTTATAAAAGTTATATTGGTCACCAACTTCAACAACCTTTTCTAATGCTTTTATCAGTCCTCCATATTTATTTATAAATTTTTCTTTATCAAGTGGATCCTTTACTACCTTTTGGTATCTCTCCCATATGTTGTCATATAAATTTCCTTCTTTTGGCGATTCAAAGTATCTACCTATAATGGTTATCGGAAACGGATCGTCTATGCGTGTAAGTAATTCCATTTCAAATAATTCTATTTTTATTTCTATATTTCCTTCTTTTATTATTTCAACTTTAGATTTATAGAATTTAGGATAATGAATATTAGGATTTTTCGCTACAAAAGATTGCCACTTGTATTGTGCGAACTCTGACTTAGATTTTAATGATTTTGCTAAATCAGTAGCGGGACCTTCAGGTGCTATTATTTTAATTACTTTGTTTTTTTCAGGGTTGATAAATGCTACTGCAAATGATCCCTGACCAAGGAAAACCCATTTCTTTTTTCGCATGTGAGCTATAACTTTTGCTCTAATGTCGTAATTTGGTCTATTGTTTTCAGGTTCTTCTTCATTCAAAGAAGGTTGTTCTGGTGGTGCTTGAGCAGCCTTAGCCTGCGATTCCCATTCCTTATTTTGTTGAGAAATTCCCTTGTCAGTTGGTTGTACTTGCACAGGGGTAACCTGCGCAGGAGTAACTTGTGCTGGAGTAATTTTTGCAGGTTCGAATTCTAAAATGATCATGACGATTTCTTCTTATCAGTCATTTCAGAAGTAACTTTATATTCCCATACATTGGGAAATATTCCATGCACAAACAATATCAATGCCCAACGCCAGGCTCTGTATAAATGAGCGAAATAATTTACATGATTATCGTGTAAATGTTTCATTAAGCCCTCGTTTTTAGTATTCCACGTAGGATGTTACTCTTTGTACTCTCTGAGAACCCCTTAGTAACCCCCCTAGCCGCACGGTGGCTAGCGTTAGTTAAGTCCCACGCGAGCGGCGCCGCAGACAAGGGGTTACTAAACCGCGGGTCCACTGGACCGTATAAATCTCGCAGCGGATCCGATTTGGAGAGAAAATCACCTAACTTGCTTGCACCATAAGCAGTCACACCTGTCTTTGTTGAGCTCCATAATGCAGAACGAATATCCTTACCCTGCAATGCCTGATCTACCAACTTAAATAAACCTAAAACTACAGCACCACCTAATCCTGAGCCAGAAATACCTACTGCCGCAATAAGTGTGGCATATAATATTTCTTGTAAAACAGGATGTTTTTCTGCAAGGTCACGGTACTTCTGAACATACTTCATTGCACCTTGGTCGTCACCAGTTGCTTTTTTTAATTTTTCTGCAGCCGAATCATAAGCACTAGCAAAATTGGTCATTGGACCACTATTATAAATTTTGCCCTTTAAATTTTTCCATGCTTTATTTACAGCATTGGCAGCATCTTTGACTTTACCTTCCATAGTAAGGTTGCTGCCCGCATTAGCAAACAATTCATTGATCTGGTCGGCAGTAAGTTGCGCTTCCATGATCTTATGACCGGCATTTTCCCACAACTTGTAGGTTACTTGTTCTATAATCATACGATCATTGTCGGTTTTTGTAATACTGTGTAATATTCTGCTCATTTTTATCTCTTAAGCTCTCGTTTTTAGTATTCCACGTAGGATGTTACTCTTTGTACTCTCATTTACTAGTTCTAATGGATCTGGTTGTAATTGCATCCAGTCTGGAGCCTGTGGTGCTTTATTTTTACTTGGTATTGTTCCTGGTTTAGTGCCAGTCTTGCGTAGTCCAGGTGTAGCATAATTACCAGGATTTCTCTTTTTATCTTTTTGTTTTTTAGATAAAGGTCCCACCATTGGCTGTTCTGGTGCATTTTGTTGTACGCCTGCTAGAGGATTAAATGCGAAAGTACCACCTTGCGTTCTAGTACCAGCAACCGGTGCTGCTCCCTGATTTGGTCTTCTCATCTGTCCTGCTACGCTGTTAGTATTTCTGTCAACTTGCGGTCTATTATTTCCGCCGGCTGCTGGCTGCGCTCCCTGCTGCGCTCCCTGCTGCGCTCCCTGCTGCGCTCCCTGCTGTAAAGGTATATTCATCTGATCGAAAGATTGTTGCATCACATTTTGTGGTATTCCATTAGAGGCTAACATAAATGCTATTTGATTACTATCTGTTGGGCTACCTGCTTTCTTCCACATAGACATTAATTTGTCTGCTGTTACTTTCGTAGTTAGATTTGCAGCCTTTTTCCCAGCCCATTGCCAACCTTTAGCCATACCCGACTTCATTGAATCCCATGCACTTAAAGTACTTTCAAATAGTTCTCTGACTTGTGCTTCTGTAAGATTAACAGATTCTTGAACAGGTTGTGCTGTCTGTGAATTTTGTTGTACTGGATTACCGCTTTGGTTCACCGCTTGACCTTTAGAATCTATAGCAGTTGCTCCTGCTGCTGCGCCCTGGGCTGCTGCTGCTAATCCTCCGAAAACGTTATTAATGGTTCTAGCATATTTGAAAGCACCGTCTATGTCCGCAGTTCTTGTGTAATATTCACCTAGTTCTTTCGCCCGATCCCAGAAGTCAAACGCTTTCGTATAATTTCCACTCTCAAAGGCACGAACTCCTTTAGAGAATATATCTCCTACTTCGTTAACTTGTTCCTGAGTACCTACTACCGTCGCCGACTCCCCGCCGGACAGTTTAAGATTGGTATAATAATAATCACCTTCTAATGGTTTAGGATTAAAATAATTTTCTAAACCGGATGCAAGTTTTCCTAGTTGTTGTATTGTTTTACCCGCCAACCAACCATAAGCAGCAGTCTTTAGACCTTTTCCAATTGCTGTTGACAATTTTTCTCCCTTCATTAACTCAACTGAGCCACGAAGTATTTGACCAGCGACAAAACCTCCCGCTGGACCTCCTGCTAAAGATGCTAAGGTTGTTAATATACCTATAACTGCTGCTGTTTTACCTGGATTTTCTTTAGCCCAATTACCCAATGCTGTTAGATTGTTGGCTAAGTTTGGAAATTTTTCACTTGCTTTTCCTTTTAAATCTTCAAACTTTTGATCGAACGCTTTTACGGGAGTAGTATCTTGCAACCATTTACCTACTTTATTAATAGTACTGTCTACTACTTTTGCTGTATCTACGCCTTTACCTAATAAAGTACGATTGTCGCCACCAGCAGTAGCATTTTGTTGCACAGTTTGAAATAACTGTTCTATTTGTTGAGCAGTTAATGTTGCTTCAATTAATGGACGGAACTCATTATAAATTCCTTCTACTATTCTTTTTTGATTTCTGTCTAATCCTTGGCAAGACTCAATCAAAATTCTGTTATTATCTCTTTTCATTCTTTCTAATAACAATAGTGAGTCTGCGACACTTAATCTTGTTGTTTTCATTTCGTTCTATCCTTTAGTTTTAGTAGCAACGTGTTTTGCTTTACCTTTTCTATTTGGGTTAGGATCTTCTCTGCGCTTTTTAGCGGCAGCACTGGCTCTTTTCTTTTTACCTAGACTATGTGCTTTCTTTTGTGGTAGACATTTAGGCTTACCTTCGCTACTACTACCCCTAGCACATGCACCCCTGATCTTTCCGTCTGGTCCAAATCTAACCCATTTCTCTTTAAACCACTTACGTAAATCTTCTTCTAATTCTTGTTCACTAATCTTTTCACAACTACCAGGTGTGTTGGCTTTAGTTCCAGGAACTCTCCTGTATCCTTTCCAACATGCTTCTAGTATATGACGATATCTCATTTCTTTTTACTTTTATTACCCCAGTCGCTTGCGCCTACTTTGCGACACTTCACTAAAGCACCGCTGGCATAGGCTGAAGGCCACACTTTATAACGGCTCTTGACTTTGCGGTAACAAGCATCTTTAGTCTCGGTTACCTTCTCAGCTAATTTCATACGACCTACTACAGTTATTGGCTCACCAGTAATAGAGTCAGTAGAATGCTTCTTAACAGTACCTTTTACTTTAATCTTATCACCTTTGTTTCCTAGAGACTTACCAAAATTCAATATCAAGTCTCCATCGTCAGTTCTGATCTTGTTGATATAGTATTCACCAAATTCACCGTACTTAGGACCTGATGAAAGTTCAAGAGTACCTGAAACAGAAATTTTTTCTCCAGTAGAACCTATATGCTTACCTTTTGGTTTGCTTTCTTTCTCTTTTGCTTTCTTTTCTCTTTCTTCTTTGTCGCTGGTTTCTTGATTTCTAAAATCATCAATTTTTGATGTGATAGTGTTATCGTTTCTCTGGAATTCTAGTTGAGTTTTTTCAGGATCAGGTGCTGTGCCTGAACGCAAATCACCTTTATATTTTAATTTATATTTCTTTACTACGCCTAGATCATCTAATACAAATACCCAAGAAACAGGACGTTGTCCTTTAATGCCTGCGGCCCAAGATGCCATTCCTTTTACTATTACTGCTTTTTGTGTTTGATCGTCATCTAAATCTACGTTGAACCAGTTTTTTAATTGTGCCTTATCTGTTCTAGCCTGGTCTTTCATTTTTTTCTCTAATACATATCTTTGTTTAGGACTTTTGTATATGCCATCATTATATTTTACTAGTGATGTTAAACTCTTGTACATTTCTCCATCCCATTCAGAATCAAAATGAAAACCACGTGCTTGTTCTTTTAAAACAGGAGTACAATCACATTCTCCCGGAGGACATGTACATTCAGTACTTCCACATTGTGGGCAAGGCTTTTTCTTTTCAGTCATTATACCTTTTATTACAGAACTCTCACCAGTTGGAGACATTTCTTTTTCTGCTTCTACGATTGTATGCAATGTATTCTTTAGTTGTTTTAGGTGATATAATGCTTGACGGAATTTATCGTCAAACACCATTTCAGTAATTTCTTTAGATTCATTTTTTGCTTTCTTACGTAAAGCACTCATAGGTAAAGTACCGCCACCACCTTGTATGTTTATCATTGGATCATCATTTTCTACTACTAAGTGATTTGGTATCACATTAGTTATATCTACTACTTTTACTTGATTACCGTCTGTTGTTGTTACAATGTCAAGTGATTTGTTTATCTTTTCTATTACTCCTGTAGACACGTGGCCGCGACGTGTTTTTTCGCCCCAGTCACTGTCTTCTACATAATATGAAATCTTGTCACCTGGATTTATATCTCTAGTAGTATAAGTTTTTCTATTTAGATCGTATTCTCTTATAGGTAATTTGTCTGAATGTACTTTATGTTCTAGATATTCACGTATAGTGTTTAGATAATCATTGGCTTTTATAATTTTTTCTTGGACCCAGCCTTCTATTCCTTCTTGCTCGGAAACATTTTTTAAGATGTCATACACTATCTTAGAATTTTTAGCGCACTGGAAAAGATCACTTAGAGCCATTTCTACTTCATGATCTGTTCTGTCTTTTTCTCGTGGTATGAATCCTGACTTCAATCTTTTACCAGCACTGGGAACTACTATAAGATCGGTTTCGGCAATATCTTCTTCTTTTAGTAAGGCGCGCATTTCTTCTTTGGTCTTGCCATATTTCTTCTTGAATTGTGCGTCAGATAGTTCCTCCATATCAGTAGCAATGCGCTTCATCTTACCTTCATAAAATTTCTTTTTAGTCTTTTTACCCTTGAACATAGATCCTGCACGTTTTTGCGTACCGCCTATGGGCATGGATACACTAGCAACTGATCCTGAGGTTGTTTCTTCTATTTGCCGGACTTTCATAAATAGATTCCTTAGTTATTAAGTATTTATCTTAATTCCTATTATCAGGCTACAAAGATAAAGCCCCTTTCGGGGCTTTATCTTAATCATTTTTCAAGTTTGTGTGTATTAAAACTTGTTATCTCCTATTTGTTAAATCTTTACTTAGTTACTAATTGAACTCTACCTTCGTTCTTTTCTTTTTCTAGATACATAGGACCTATAGAATTGAACAGGTGTTCTTGTGCTTCCATGCAGAATACATAAGTTCCAGTATGACGTAGCAGAACTCTCTTGTCTACCCATACTCTTCCACCTATGTCACGCCAGTTCTCGCAGAAAGTCCAGTCTTCTGAATAATAGCGATTCTGACGAACAGCAGTATCAAAATAAGTCTTTAAATACTTGTCATACTTTGGATCTAAACCTATGTCATTCTTATATGGTTTTACAGCAGGATGAGAATTTAACTTTTCAAAGCAACTCTTCTTCATCAACAAGAAACCTGTACCTGCTTTGCTTACTTCTTGTAAGCCATCAGTACCTTCTTCTGCTCCCTCAAATCCATTGACTACCCACTTGATAGGCATAGTCTTCATTGGGTACAAACCACCTATAACATCTACATTTCTGTTGAGTAGTACTAACAAATGCCACGGCTCCCAACCTATGTCTGCGTCTACGAAAAATAAGTGCGTAGCCTCTTCCATATCTAAGAACTTAGCAGTTAGTGTGTTTCTAGCCCTAGATATTAGTGATTCATTTACCATTGTTTCTAGAGTCCAGTCAATACCTAACTGTCTAGCAGTATTAGCCCACTTGATAAAACTCATAAAAGTAGATTCAGTAAGCATACCACCATAGCAGGGCATTGCTATATGTACCCTAGTAGTACGTAAGAAATCAACATTTACTTGTACTTGCCCTGGTTGCGGAGCAGCGTTATCTGCTTGTACTGGTTGCTGATTTTCTACTATCTCCTGTACTTTTTCTACAGGAATAGTCTTTTGTGTATTCTTAGTTGCTTTCTTCTTAGCCATGATATCCTCTCAGTTGTACTGTTATTTACTAACTGAGAACTAGTGCCAATTATTTTTCGTCTAGGTAATCTTGAATTATTGGAGTAAAACTTTCTTGCACTCCGGCTGCAGCTGCTTTGTATAAATCTAACAGTTTCTGTATTCTGGGCTTGTATATCTCATATTCATCATCACGCATGTGTGCTTTCATATGGGGCTGGATGTACTTGATCATATCGTGTATGAATTGAAGTTTTTCACGATCAGTTTTTAATAATTCAAGTACTTTGGCACTCTTAATTGCTCGTTGTTGCACTGCTTTTAAGTCTTGTTCTTTCCCTGGTTTAGCCTTGTCAGCAAGTTTAGCAAGATTAAAAGTAGCAAAAAAACCGTAATCACCGATTAAATCCTGCATAGGTGTCCCTGGTGTAAGTCCTCTAGGTCCTTCAGTTAAGTAATCTACCCGTTCATCTAATTTTTTAGGCGGTTCGGACTCTCCACCCATACCAATATCTAGCATTTTAACAACAGTATCGGCTAGTTTTCTATTCTGTTGCGTTACAGGATATAGACTCATAACCATTGCAGTTTTTTGTCTTTTGTTGAGTTTAGGCCATGCGTTACGTATTTCTGTCGCGCTTTTAATGCCGGGACCAAACTCTACTGTAGGTAGATAATGAATGTAAGCGTGTTTACCAAAAGGCTCTAAATCTTTTCCAGTATATGCTTGAAAATAAGCAGGACTGCCGTCTTTTTTAGTGCCACCTGGCTTTGGTTGTTCTGTTCTGTCTTTTTCGCTACGCACAAAAATTACTATATCTTGTTCAGGATCATAGTTCTGAGTAATTTCTTTAGGCATGAATGGACTCTTAACTTGTACGAAACTGCCTGGTTTTACTCCTGCTAACTTCGCTAACTTCTCTTTGATCTCAAAAGGAAAAGGACGTACTTTCTGATCGTTAGTAGCCGCGACATACATATCGGCATCAGGAAAGGCTTTTAGTGCGCTCTTATATAATTCATAATGACCTGCGTGAAAAGGATGAAATCCACCCGGCATTATTACTATCTGTTTCATGCTTAGTAACTTACCTTAACAAAATTAATTATGCCGTGCGCGAAATTTTCTACTCTTGCTCTGATGTAAACAAAATTACCTTCTATGTTAGTATAGGTAGATATATCAGAATTTAACTTCGGGGTAGTGTTAGCAGGGGCACTATAATTTGCTGTAAGGGAATAAACTTCAAACCAGTCACTGGATGATGGTGAAGTTGCTAGAGAGGCTTCTATAACAAGATTGCCTGTTACTTCACTAAATTTAATGTTGACTGTTTGTAAATCTTCATTGCCTAGATAATAACTAGCAGCAGGTTGTGTGTTACCTGTAACATCATAGATGTTGGCTGTGCCACCGCCGTTATAAGCAGTTTCCGGTAACAAGATTAGTGTAGTAGATTGTGACATTAACTTTTTACCACTTCTACTACTATGCCATCACCCACTAACTCTTGTGCTACTTGCTCAAGAGCCTGTTGTACGTCAGAACCAGCAATTTCTGCGGCTTCTTTATCAGAATCTTTTACGATCTTGCTGAATTTAATTACTATAATATCTTCTACTATCTTAGCCATAAATACTCCAATTTCTTAGAGTATTTATCACTAATCTGGGCGTTTCTCTAACTTAAAAGTTTCTCCCAACACCCCAGAAAAGATCATATGCAGTACAGTTAGATACTGACTGTCATCATAATCTACATAAAAACCCTGAATATAGTAGTTAAAATAGTATGGATGAGCAGAACAATCTATCAAGGGTTTACTAAGTCTTATATTAGAATTGTATTTGTTTTTGTCAACATAACTTAAAAGAGTATTCTGAATATTAACATCAGTCCACTTCTTACTACCTTTGAAAAAAGTCCTATATTTAAATTTGGGTTCCTTAGTAAAGTACTTGATACCCTTAGGTAGTATCTTTACTTGATAAAATATGGAATCTTTGAAGTGACTAGCAAAATCTTTCAATTTGCTGAGGTCGTTTGAAAATACAGAAATAACATTATTTTCTTGTCTTAGATAAATGTCCGGATTTTCTAGCACAGATTGTTTGAAATCAAAAACATATTTTATATGATTTATGTTCTCATTTACTACTTCCCAATATAATATCCATGGACTACTTACTGATTTCCTAGAAGAATTATGTATTATAGAGTAATACTTAGGATAAGTAGCCGCTGGATTTCTATCCAGTATTTGTCTTTTTATTCTTTTTATTTTTGAAAAAAATTCATCTATGTTATCGCAATACCTGATGAACTCTACACCAGGTACCGCTACAATTACTTTATATTTAAACTTATTAAAAAAAAGTTTGTGTTGTTCTTTACGATTGAACTTCAATGATGCCATCCTCATTAATTTTCGCAGTTAGTTTGTTAGTAACGTTGAATTCAATCTTGTCGTCAACTAGAGTTGCGATAATATTAGAATCCTTTACACGCTCAAACAAAATCTTCTTTGATACAGGCACCCTGATCAATTCATCGATCTTTCTTGCTAGGGGTCTAGCACCCATCTTAGGATCATATCCTTCCTTAGCCAGATATTCTATTACTGGTTCAGTTAGATTGATAGTGATGTTATGCTTTTCTAACAGAGATCGCTTGATATCTTCCATAAACTTAACAACGATCTTCTTGATAGATAGCAAATCCAACTTCTTGAACTTGCAAATCTTGTCTAAACGATTCCTGAATTCAGGCTTGAAAAATTCTTTCATAGCCCTGTCATCTTCACCGGTCTTTTCTAGCGAACCGAAACCGATGTTGTTCTTTTCTGCGTCTGCTGATCCCAAGTTACTAGTCAATATGATAACAGTATTCTTACACGATACTTCCTTACCGTTACTACCTGTTACTCTTCCTTCGTCTAGGATCTGCAAGAATATATTAAAAATATCTGGATGTGCTTTTTCTACCTCATCAAACAACATCACAGCATGGGGGTTCTTGCTAAGATCACTAATCAACCTACCACCCTGCACTTGGCTATCCCCAAACCCAACGTAACCTGGTGGCGGGCCGATTAATGATGAAACACTATGCTTTTCAGAATATTCAGACATATCGTACTTTAGCAACGGCATATCTAGATTCTTGCTCAACAACTTAGCGAGTTCAGTCTTACCTGTGCCTGTTGGTCCTAAGAACAAGAAACTAGCGATAGGCTTAGTTTCGTTGTTGATACCCGCGAACGATACATAAACTCGTTCAAGCACACTCTCAACTGCTTCGTCCTGTCCATATAACTTGTCTTTGACATTTTGTGCTAGATTTTCGATCTTGACATAGTTATCTCCTGCTAGTTTATCAGCAGGTACTCCTGTGAATCTTTCTACTTGATCAAAGATCATTTGCTTAGTAATCTTAGCACCCTTGTTTTCTGCTACTCTCTGTTTAGCGCAAGCAGCGTCTAGCAAGTCAATGCTCTTGTCTGGGTTCTTTCTATCTGAAATGTATCTTTCAGCAGTTTCTACCGCAGTCAGAATCGCTTCTTCTTGGATCTCTACTTCATGGAAGTCATTTAGTCTAGGTGCTAGACCATTCAAGATCCTGATAGTGGTATCCTTAGTAGGCTCATCAATAGTTACTTTGTAGAATCTACGCATCAAAGCACGATCCTTCTCAAATGATTCGTAGAATTCTTCCCAAGTAGTAGAAGCGATTACCTTGAGTGTGCCCTTAGTGATCGCAGGCTTGATCAAGTTGGCGAAGTCTACAGCACCATTAGTAGAAGATCCTGCTGTATGCATCGTATGTGCTTCGTCAATAAACAAGATAGAATTCTTCTTGGCATTAAGTGCCTCGATAACTTGCTTTACCTTTTCTTCAAAGTCACCCCTATATCTACTACCTGCTAACAATCCACCTACTTCAAGTGAATACAAAGAATAACCCTTTAAGAATTCTGGAACAGCATCTTGCACTAGCGCGATTGCTAGACCTTCTACGATTGCTGTCTTGCCAACGCCGGGATCACCTACCATTAGCACGTTAGACTTAAATCGCTTGGCTAACACATTAATGATACCATCAAGTTCCTCAGTTCTGCCGATACAAGGCTCTAACTTGTCTTGTTTTGCTAGGGCAGTTAAATCAGTAGTGAACTCAGCCAGAACTTCATCAGCCTGTCCCGGAGTCAATACACTCTCAAACTCATTGCCCTTATAAGTCTTTTGCCAATGTAGGACAAATTCGTTTTTAGAAATTCCATACTTCAACAAGAAATAATGAGCGTGGCTATTGCCTTCTGCGGCAATGCTTAGATACAAGTCAATAGTTAGTACTTGACGCCTGCCCGTAAATAGTACCTGAGTAACTGTGCGATTCATCACTCGCTCAAGAGAATTAGTCTTGCGTGGTTGACAGTTAGCCTCTCTAGATTCGATAGCATGTAATCCTGCGATATAAGCATTGAGTTCGTTGAGTAGCATTTCCATATCTACTCCATAAGAAACCAATGACTTCTTGAAAGGATTGTACGTGATCAATGATAGCAACAAATGTTCTACAGTCACATATTCATGATTGTAGCCTTTAGCGATACTAATCGCTTGTTCGATAATAGTTTCTATTTCGGGTGAATTCATCATATTTTAAACCTCTCAGGTATTTAGTTCTGCTTATTGCGTAAAATGCTATCAATTATATCGTTGTGTATATTATCAGGAATAAATGGTTTTAGCAATACTATCTGGTCTCCGAACCTACCTGTATTGCTTATGGGCATACCATGTCCGGGTATTCTTAGTTGCATATGTGGTTGAGTTTTGGGCTTAATAGTGACTTCTATAGTTTTTCCTGATATAGTCTCAAATTGGAAAGTACCACCTACTATTAGATCCAGTACTGATACTTGATGATTACATATCAAGTCGCTGTCTCTACGTTCAAACTTTAAATCTTGTATCTGGGCGAATAGTACAACCAGAGTACCATTTTCTATTATGTTCTCATATCTAATTTGATCTCCATGTTGTACACCTTTGGGTACTTCTATGTTGATTACTTTAGTTCCTTTGTTGTCTTGGATTTTCAATACCTGACTAGAACCTTCGTATGATTCTTTCAACGTGAAGTTGATTTGAGTCCTGAACATATGTCTAGCATTGAAACCGGGCGGCCTGCCCTGCCCAAACATATGCCCAAAAATATCGTTGAGATCAAATGGGGAACCGCCAAAGCCCGGATTTGCGTTCATCCTTGCTCTTGGGTTATCGTACTCTTCTCTTTTTTGTGGATTGGATAATGTCTCGTATGCTGCTTGTATTTGCTGAAATTTGGCTGTATCACCACCTTTATCTGGATGATGTTTGCTAGCCAATTTTCTGTATGCACGTTTTATATCATCGGGAGTCGCATTTTTATCGACTCCCAATACTGAATAATAATCCATGTACTATTTTATCTTATAAAAGATTTGTTGTCAATTATTTTCTAGTTTTTCTTTTCACTGGCTCTTCTGAGACTTCACCTGCGCTTGGGCTATAATCTCTCTCACCCTCGCAGTCTCCAGAATCATGATAGTGATTGTTATATCCTCCACCATAATATCCATATGGATTATATGGGGGCATTGGAGGCGGTGCATCTTGTTTAGTGTATGCTACCGGAGCGAACTTCTCTAGTCCAGTAAATCCTAAACCACCTATCACTATATATACCATAGAATCATATATAGCCTGAGTGATAGTTAAACCAAAAAACAAATCTCCTATAAATGCTGCAACGCACAACAGAAATGCTAGGAAGGTTACTACCCTCTTAGAAGATATAGCATTATCGTCATGGCTGTCTGATAACATTGATTTGAAATTTTTTGATATTGTACCCATAAGTTGTTACTCCCAGAGTATTTATCAAATATGCGTATTTTATTTTTAGCCTAACGCTTTTCGGTAATATTCAATGTTGTTCTTTAATCTTTCATTGCCGGGAGACATCTCTGATGCTTTAGTGCCTTGATCAAATGCTTCTTGATATAAACCTAAATGATAAGCAGAGATAGCGGCTAGATCATGAGGTTCATCACCCCAAGATGTGCTGTCAGACATATATGAAAATGCTCTATTGGTTATCTCTAAAGATTTCCTAGCAGCATAGAAACATAGATTCCAGTCTTGTAAAGCATATGCTGATCTTGCTAATTCTAACCACGGCTCTCTAGTTTGATCAAATTCTAAAACACCCTTCATCGCTGCATCTTTACTTTGCGGTAACCTGCCTAAACTCCTATGGCTTCTTGAAATATATCTATAACTGGCTGCTCGTTCTTCTTTCCAAGTAGCAGTGGGCATGGCTAGATGTCTTTCTAATTCAACTACGCACTCATTCCATTTAGCATTAAAAAATAATTCTCTGCCATAATAATGACTCATCCTGTCGTTATTGGGACTTTCATCTACGGCCATTTTCAGTAAATGTAAATATTGCCCCCTACTCTTGGTAGGATCTGCCCTGTGATGTAAGAAAATGTCAGGTATAGTAACTTTTACTTCTTGATCGGGTCCATCGTAATACAAAGTTTCATGACACGGATGTAACCACTTATAATTATGTCTGTGATGTATCTTGTCAGCATAAAATCTGATATCAGGTGAACCATCTTCTTTCCAGTTCCAGATATAGTCATATGCTATTCTTGTAATTTTTCCTTCATGTCTCTGCCATTCTCTATTCATAGCATCTGACCAACCAGGCTGCAAAAATTCATCTAAGTCAATAGAAAGACACATATCAATGTCAGGAGGAACTAGGCTTAGAGCAGTATTTCTAGGTACATCAAATCTCCATGGCTTTTGAATTATGTTATATACTTTCGCTCCGCGTTCTCTTAGTCTTTCAGCAGTACCATCAGTAGATCCTGTGTCACATACTAATACTAAATCTGCTTCTTGACAATGATCCATGAACTTGTCAACAAATTTTATTTCGTTTAGCGCGATAGCGTATACGCAAGTTTTAATTTTCTTCATTTTGCTGTACTCTATGTTCGATACCTTCTATATAATATTTTAAATTTTGCTGTAGCCTTTCATCTTCTGGGTTCATCTTTGCAGCGATTGATCCTAACTCAAATGCTTTGTCTTTTAATCCTAGATTATATGCTGCTATCGCTCCCATGTCAAAAATCTCGGCACTCCAAGCACGTTCGTCATAAGTGAAACCATTTCTTCTTTCATGAACATTTATGCATTTCTGTGAGTAGATATAACATTTATCCCACTCTTTTCTTTTATAATGATGATAGCAATAATAAAACCAAGTTTCTCTTTCATTGCTGTGATCTGTTGCTATGTTGTACCACTTAACTGCGTTTTTGTTATCGTTTATTGTAGAATAAAGATTAGCAACAGATTTCGCTACGTGTGATTTAGTTATATCATCATCCTCACATAATTCATAACTTTTTGTTCTCGCTTCTATGGCTTTGATAATGTCTCCACCGTATTCGATAGACAAGAAGAAATATGTACGCCAATCTACATGACCTTCTTCAACTTTTTTAAGCAACAAGTCTTTGTATGATGATCTTGGTTTAGTAATATCTTGATTCTCGTCTAAGTAAATATTACCTGCCATTATATCTTTCTCGGGCACAAACCAGATCAATTTTTCATGAACTGCTCCCTGCCATATACAATTGTGTCTAGGATGAATTTTATTGTGCCATTGCCAGGGTCTTCCATTGTGTCTGTATCTATGATTATATTGAGTAATTTCTGGATCGTAAACTTGTTCTAAGTTTTCTCGCCAGCCTTCTAGTAATTCTTCATCTAAGTCTTGCCATATACATAGATCAATGTCAGCCGGTAATAGGTTCAGGGAAGCGTTTCTAGCGAAATCAAATCTCCATGGATTGACTGTAATGGGATAAACGATAACACCGTGATCTCGTAATTTAGATACAGTTTTATCAGTAGAGCCAGTATCACACACTAAACGATAGTCTGCTTGATGGTTAGACTTAGCCCAGCGATCTACAAATTGCTCTTCATTTTTGCATATAGTATAGATAGCAATTTTTAACTTTCTTGTTGCCATAAATCTCCGTCATAAAGTAAATCACCGTATGCCCACTTCGGTTTATTTTCTGTGTCATTCCAGTTTACATATGGTTCTTTATTTTTCTTATGAATAACTGTTAAGTTGCTTGACTTGTCATTGCTAGCCCTAGCATTTACTTCTATAGTTTGTACCTCTAGATAAAAATCTTTTATTGATTCCATAGCAATCGCGTAATCAAAATCTCTTCTAGTATCGTGAAATATCATAACACCATTAACAGATAAACTAGGCCACACACGTACAGCAAAATTTTTTCTATGTTCCCACAAACCGTCTACAAATATTAAATCAAACTGTATTTTTAAATTTTCATTAATATAGTCATTAAACACGTAGAACTTTGGGTTGGTGCGTAAATCTATTTTATTTAATCTTTTTTGAGTAATATCGATCCAGGCTGCGCTAGTGTCAACACTAATAAGTGTGCTAGGCATACATTGGGCTAGTATATGTGTACTACCACCTACACCATATTCTAATATGCTGGTTGATTTTTTTCCGTAATATGATAACAAGTCTGCATCTTCTAGGCTAAGATCACCTATGAATTTAAAATTACCTAAATTTTTTAACATGACGATATTTAGCAGATAGAAACTATATCCGAAATATTATATAGAACTGCTCTTACCTGCGTATGTGTCAACAGCATCGAATTCTACGAAGATAGCATCAGTACCTCCATCGAAACTGCCGCCAGCGTAGCCGCCTATTAACAAGAATTCACCATTTTTAGAACAACTACTGCCAAATTCGTTGTCTGGAGTACCTATCTGATATTTTCTGAAGGTTCCAGATTCTGGTTCCCATATTGCTAATATTACGTCTAGATATCCATAAGTAATGGCGTTATCAGCAAACAAGCCAGTTGAACTAGCAACAATAGCGATTCTTCCGTTATCTAGTATCGCGCTGGGCTTGCCGTTCTGTACAAATATTTCTGATGTGCTAGAACCTGTTTGATACGCATTTCCCCAAGTATCTGTAGAATAATTAAATTTGATCAACCCTATGTCTTGCGAACCTAAGTTGGTTTGATCACCCAATCCTCCATATGAAGCATAAACTACAGCCAATTCGTTATTACCTAGATCATGTACATTCAAACCAACGTCATCTAGACCTGATCCTACGTTATAGTAATCTGCTGTTTCAGTAGCAGGGTCCCATATACCTAAGAATATGTCATAACCTCCTTGGTTATCTCCTCCTAGATTACCTGTTGTTCTACCTGTAAATGCTATCTTACCATTCTCTAATTCACACAGCGCATAAGTTTCTTCGTCCAGAGAAGTACCGTTTTGATAGAATTCTAATTCTTCTGTAACCGGATCAAGTTCTACTAACAGATAATCATATGCTCCTGATAAACCCAAGTTTGTCATAGTTACGTCACCTGAAGTTTGCCCGATAGCCCATATTAAGCCATCACTAGCTTCTATGATGTCATATCCGAACATATTACCATCGTCAGCAGTACCGTCACCTACCGTGGCTGCTTGCCACATCTTGCCTATCAATGTCCAATCAGAAAGATAATTGATAGCACTACAGCCAGCATTAGTTTCTCTAAATGTAGCAGTATTTTGATATGCTTGTAACAATTCTGGATCAATATAGGCCATGAAAAATGTGAACAAACCATTAGGACCGAATCCGCCATCATATTCTCTACTTGTATAGTCAGAAGTGTCATATGTTGGTGAGTAAGAATCTGCTGCTAAAGATCCTGGATTATCACTGGGTGCAGTTACAGAAGCAAAAGTATCAACATCACTAGCAGTAGTTAGCGCACTTGCTAAGTAGTAATAAGGTGCTGTACCTGTTTCTGTGAAGTAATATGTACCTGTACCCCAGCCCTCTTTGTATCCCCTGAATAGTATAGCATCCATACTGTCTGAGTGAGACATGCTCCATCCTGATGTTATGAAGTTTAATCCAGTAGTGTCATTTACTATTCCAGTAAACTCTTCATCCATGTCATGTCCGAAAACGTTTTGCCAGTCTTGTGTTCCATCTGAAGATTGATATCTAGCCACATACCCTTCTTGCATTCCCATACTAGGTATATCGCTTTTATCTGTGCTACCTGCTACCCATATATATCTCGTAGTATCTGTATATGGCGAAACACACATGGCTGTAAATTTAACGTAGTACGTAGCCGCCACAGATACGTTCTTAGACCAATCTTTAGTGACAGTGTATGTACCAGATGATTCATCTACTAAGACTTTTAATAGCATAGCTTTAGAACCGTTAGATCCGCATATTACATATCCTGCATCTAATCCACCAGTAGCGGCTTCTGTATTTGCTATGTCCAAAGCGTTAATAGAACTAGCACCAGTATAACTTCCTACCCATTGTACCATTCTACTGATACTAGAGTTGAGTTCACACATGCCAAATCTCGCTTGAGAGGTTCCTCCCCCGTTATTTCCTGCGAATAAAAATCTACCAGCAGTTGGTGTAGATTGATTAGGTCTTACTTTATTAACAACTAAATTAGTATATGTATTTTGCTCTGATATAACACCAGCAGTAGTTACTGCCAAGAATGTAGTAGAAGTTCCAGTAACAACTGCCATTACTACTACGTCAGTACCACCGTTGTTTATTACGCAAACACTTTTCGCAGAGTCAGCATTAACAGTTCCATAAACTTTAGCCCAAGATAATGAACCATCTGAAGTACTTATTTTGCATAGTAAAGCGTCAGTACTGCCTGCGCCTGCTTGATTAGTTTCTCCTGCAACGTATATATATTCGTCGTTGCTGTCTACAGTTATGCCATAGCCAACATCATCAGGACTGCCGCCTGCTCCTAAAATCTTTTGCCACTGTATATCATAATTTTTGTTATATTTCGCTATAACGATGTAACCGTCGTCATGAGCACCTACCATGTAAACATTGCCGAGGCTGTCTATAGTAAGATCACGCCACATTAATGTTGATCCACCGTCGTTTAAATTACGTACCCAACCGTGAATGCGTATTTCGCCCTTAGGTACTAACTCACTCTTACTATATCCAGTTAACCATATCTTACCATCTGCTCCTTGATAGCATCCAGTTATGTAGTCATCGCCGGATCCTCCATAAGCAAAATGTGTACCTGAGTTTAGATCAGGAGTAAAAATACTGAATAACAAATCTCCTGAACCCGTTGGTCCGAGGTTGCCGGGATTATTAACTACCTGACCAGCACCGAATTTTCTACCGTTACTTAAAACTATAGAATGAAAATAGAATTCGTCAATTCCCGATCCTAAACTCAAAGATTTTCTATTAAAAAAGTTTGTACCGGCATTATCATAATCTAATACTCTTATGTCAGATCCTATCGCTTGTGGTTCGATAGCATTTATTCTAGATAATTGTGAAGTTGTTGTGGTATATTTTACATAACCCGATGTTAAAGGATCTTTAACTACGAATTGATAATTAGTAGCATCAAAATCTAGATGTTTGTATCCAGTAAAAGTACCTGTTAGTTCAAAACTGTACATACCGGGTCCTACATATGTAGAAGCACCGCCTGATGCAGTTCCGCTCAATAACGCATAATATTTAAAATCTTCTGAGTTAAATTCAAAACCATGTACTCTGATAGGATCACTAGCATTGTTAGTTAAGAACGCACCTTCATCAGTCCAAGTAGTTCCATTATAACTATGAAGTCTGCATCCACCATTAGCGACATCAGTTCTTAAAACATATAAAGCAGTAGTACCCACAACTGCACAACATGAGTCAGGTCTAGATGCTAATCCAGATGCCAACACTTGTCTAGTAAGCGATCCGCTGCTAATAGTATCTAAACTATCAAAACTCCATATCTCAAGATCAAAACCACTAACGCTATTGTTAAGTATAACTGGAAAATATATCTTAGTACCAAAAGAAGTACCCATACTAGCTCTAACAGGATAACTGTTCTGTATATTACTACTTGGATTAAAATTAGGATCTGCTAAATCATAAGTACCTACAGTTACTTCAGAAGTCCAGCCCGATAAAGCGTCAGTATAAGTTCTACAAAATACATCCCACTCAGTACCGTTAGCAGTAATATAAAAAGCATGAAATCTTTCACCTATACCCCTTAATATTCCTCCAGGCATGTAATCTTTATTCGATACACTGGGTAATATCTGGTCGTTGTGAGAGTTGTGCGCTCCACCAACACTTGGTGTGTGTACGCGAGCAAACACGCTAGAATAGTTTACAGATGATACCCTGACTTTAACGTTAAGCATATAGCCAAATGCTTTATCTGCTGAGTCAATAAATCCCCTAGCACCTATAACTTCTCTACCGTTCTCGTATTCTGTATAAGTAGTAGGTGAGTGAGCGTGATATTGATAATAATACCAATCAGTTCCTGCGAAAGGTTCATATGCTCTGTCCCAATAAAAAGTTTGGTCGTCTGGGGCAGTAGATAAAGTACCTAAATGCGCGAAGAAAAATGCATCGTCTTCTTCTTCGTTTGTTATATCGTTTTGTCCTGGACCTATCCATTCGATACAACCACCGTAATATGAAACGTTAGCACCATCCCATGGGTCTATGATTAAAGGATAACTACCCTCTATAGTCATGTTGGCGTTACCACCTGCTAATGGTAATGCGCTGCCCCATTTATATGGCTTGATTGCTGCTCCAAGACTCGTATTGTTTGCATTGGCTGGAAGATAAGTATACCAGTAACCATTATGAGATATACCAGCAGTAATAGGTAAATTCAAATAACCATTAGTAATTGAGAGTTCTTGTTGCGAATTAGCTATTGCCATTTATCTTTTTTCCTATTAAATCTATATAGACTTTGCTAGATGCTATACCCATCATTAACCACATAAACCACATCCTTTTGGTTTGTAGTGACTTCTTAGATATGCCTGTTCAAATCCTGCTTGGTCCCAATTATATAACTGCATTTATTATGATCCTGAGATAGGTATACCTGGTCTAAAAACTAAGTCAGTTGTATTCACAGCAAATCCGATTAGCAGCACACGAACTGAACTAGTTGGTGTGGGAGGACTGGCTGTGATATTTCCTGCTGTAGACAAGTAATATGCTGAACCGGGGTTCAATCCTGAAAATCCTGTCAAGTATCCGCTTGAATAATAAACGTCTGATACCTTGAACATAACTGTGTTTAACTGCGTTGCTGTATCTGTATTGGCAGCATCGGTTACTTGATTAGTGCCGCTCATTCTTACTACCTTACCATTGGTCCCGCCGGTAAGATTAGGAACTGTTACTGCAACACTAGTAATTGTGCTTGTTGAAGTAATAAAATCACTCATATTAATATCCCATCCTTATAATTTCAAAGTGTGTGGCTGTAGTCAAACTACCAGTTGAATCTGTATCACTAGCAAACAATTCTAAGTAATCATCTGCTGTTAGATAGTATGTTTGTTCATAACTAGCAGATTCGTTTGCTGACATAGTAGATGATACTAGATCGGTAGAACCATTTTTCTTTAATGTTACTGTATATGTACCGCCAGCAGTTCCTGTTCTGAGGAAAATGTCTACGTTATAGTATCCTGAAACTTTTACTGTTAGTCTAGCCGGCGTACCAATAGACCAGTATGTTAGACCTAATGCATTGGCGTTCGTATCGTATTCTGTAGCGTTCCATGCTGTGGCTGTGGGTGTAGAAGAAGTAGAGAAGGGAGCAGTTAGATATACTTTAGCACCTGAGAAAGCAGAATAACTTGATATACCAGTACCTACAGTCAAACCCATTTGAGTGACTTCTATGAATGAACTAGTAAGTAAAGTTCCAGTACCATCTATTTCACTTACATAAACTTCAATGTAATCGTCTTTGGCTAATTCTATAACTTCTTCGTAAGTTGCTGTTTGATTAGCATTGAATATAGAAGTTGCTATATTAGTAGTTCCGTTCTTTTTAACTGCTACAGAGTAACCTGATCCTTGACTACCTGCGAAAAGTGTTGTAGTTACTAAATAAAATCCAGAGCCTGGAGCAGTTATTCTTGTAGCATTGCCACTACTAAAATAACCACCTTGATCGTAAGATTCTACATCCCAACTCACAGCAGTTGATGTTGTAGTAACCGCTACGTTGGCAGTTACTCCTAACTTAGTACCACTAAAAACTTTTAATGTAGTTCCAGTAACTACATTCCACACAGTTTTAGTGCTACTATACTGCCACACAACTGAATTATCATCAGTATAAATGTCACCGTCACTAGGGCTTGTTGGAAAATTTAGCGGCATAAACTATTTATCTCACTCCGGTTTAACAGGCCAAACTACGTTTCTAGGAAAGCCTGGTTGATCAGTAATATTTCGTAAATTTTGTCTGTATGATTCCCACTCGTTTCTTTTTTCATTAGTGATAGGAAAATCTGGCAGTAGATATTTGTCTGATTGCAACAATTTATAATCTCTTATTCTGCGAACTCCCCTAGCATAATATTCGTCTGTTCTTTCAGGAATACCAGTTACCCACTCACCATCAACCAACTGCCAACCTATCTGTCCATCATGTCTAGTAGATAATTCTATACCAGATTTATAAGGAACAAAGTTAGCAGGGTCGTCTATTTCTATAATGTTTTCTACTACTTTAGTTATACTATCTAAAATACAGATCCTCATTGTATGTACTCCACGATATAAACATAACCTCCTGCACCGTTACCACCTGTAGCACCAGCAGTGTCGTCGTAGTGGCCGCCACCGCCACCACCAGAACCAGGGGCTACACCGTTACTACCATTAACCGCACCAGAAGTACCTGCAACAGCGCCTGGTCGACCTCCGCCGCCCCAGTGGCTAGCACCACCAACGCCACCTAAACCAACGTCACCTGTAGTATCACCTATGCCTCCCCCGCCATCGCCACCTGTTATGTTAGCATCACCGTTTGAAGCACTACCTCCTAGACCACCAGCAGTACCTGCACCGTCACCTACTGAACCAGTACCTTCACCTAACCCACCGCCGTTACCTGTTATAGTAACGCCTGTTCCTGCAGGGTTAAACGAAGAGTTGCCACCTGCTGTTCCACTACTACCTGTATTGTCACCACCTTGTCCAGCACTACCTATAGTAACAGAAGCACTAGCACCTATCTCTGCGGCAGTATAAGCCTTGATAGCAGTACCACCGGCGCCGCCACCACCTCCACCGCCACCAGAAGTGTTGTCACCGTCTGATCCACCAGCGCCGCCTCCTGCACCCGTACAATATACTATACAGTAGTCCATACTTGCTGTTGGCGTATAAGTACCTGTTGAAGTGAATACTTGAACTAGTACGTTGGCTAATCCACCACCACCTGCAGGACCTGTTGGACCCGTGACACTACCTGAAGGACCAGTTGGACCTGTTGGACCTATAGGACCAGTGATTTCTAGATTTACACCTATCGTTGCATTATTCGTCCATACAGCAGTACCTGATACGTATGTTACTGATCCCTGATAATATGTGCCGAGATCGGTGAAATCACTACCTATAGTGAATACATGAGTGTCAGTTCTACCTGTATCTGTTATTACAATTTTTCTATCTTTAACAAATAGATTTAACCAATTACCAACATCTGTTGATGAACCATTGGTTTGATTAATTTTTATTGATGTAACGCTGCTAAGTGTAGCATTATCATATGTTATAAATCCAGATGCTGGATTTGCTATCACACTATCATTGAACTGGTATACTACACCATCAACACCATTATCTCCTGACGCACCAGTGGGGCCTGTTGGACCAGTCGAACCATCATTACCAGTTGGACCAGTAGCACCAGCACCTGTACGTAAGAATGCTACGAATACTGAATCTAAATCACTTGGCAATGATCCAGTAGTATAAGTTACAGTTAATGTATAGAAGTTAGCACTAGCAGCAACTGCGGTTACTTGGAATAAGTTGTCACCGAATGGTCCACGTACTTGCATGTAACCATATGGGTTAGCACCTAGATCATCCCAACTGTCGAACCAAGCCGATTGATCTACGCCGTTAGAGTCTAGTTTACCTATGTAAATTTCAGTGACTGATGAAATCGTGCCGTTGTTGTATCTTAGATCACCGTTGTTAGTACCGCCTGAGCTAGTAGTAGATTCCCATACATACGGTATGCCAGCAGAACCAGTTGCACCTGTATCGCCTGTTGGGCCAGTAGCACCTGTGTCTCCTGTAGTACCTGTTGGACCAGTTGGACCAGTTGGGCCTGTTGGACCAGTAGCACCTGTGTCTCCTGTAGTACCTGTTGGACCAGTTGGACCAGTTGGACCTGTTGGGCCAGTTGGGCCTGTGGGACCAGTAGCACCTGTGCTTCCTGTTGGTCCTGTTGGTCCTGTTGGTCCTGTTGGTCCTGTAGCACCTGTGTTACCTTGCGGGCCTGTTGGTCCAGTTGGGCCAGTTGGTCCAGGCACTGTTGATGCTGCTCCAGTCGGACCTGTTGGGCCAGTCGGGCCAGTAGGGCCTGTTGGTCCAGTGGGGCCTGTTGGGCCTGTAGCACCAGTATTACCTGTAGAACCAGTTGGACCTGTTGGACCAGTTGGACCAGTTGGACCCATATCGCCGCCGCCTGATGTTACAGCAGCATATCCTGACACAGCAGAAGCAAATGTTAGAGTTACTACGTTTGCACTAGTGAAAGTTATAGTTGGATAATCATATCTACCTACATAACTTACGTTTGAACTATCTACAGGTTCTACGTTGACATAACGTGAATCTAGATTGTGATTGATAGTCCAAGTAGTAGATGCAGTTGATTGTGTATGAGTAAATGTACCTGCTAGAGCAGAAGAACCAGTAGGACCAGTTGGACCTGCTACAGTAGATGCGTTACCCTGAGGACCAGTTGGACCTGTAGGACCAGTTGGACCTGTTGGGCCAGTAGCACCTGTATTACCTGTTGGACCAGTTGGGCCAGTTGGACCAGTGGGTCCTGTTGGGCCAGTAGGACCAGTAGCACCTGTGTTACCTTCTGGTATAAATGAAATTGCTAGACCTTCACCTGTAGTTGGTAAAGTACCTGATACATAAGAAACATTCAATTGCACCCAAGTAGTGTTATTACCTAAAGATGACAATGTGAATATAGCGTAAGTGCTGTCATCGTTAGTATTACTTTGAACTATTACACGACCTTTAGTAGTAGAATTACTGTCATCCCATGACAACAAGTAATTTAGAATGCTAGCACCATCTGATGTAGTCGCACTTATCGCTAATGCGCTAACTGCTGAAATAGTACCGCTATTAAATCTAATATCACCAGAACCTGGATCTGTCATCGTAGTTGAGTTATCAAATACGTATTGCAGACCTCCCTTATCTCCTTGAGGACCAGTAGGACCAGTTGGGCCTGTTGGACCTGTAGGACCTGTAGGACCTGTTGGACCTGTAGGACCTGTTGGGCCTGTTGGACCAGTGGGTCCTGTTGGTCCTGTCGGGCCAGTAGCACCTGTGCTTCCTGTTGGGCCAGTGGGTCCAGTTGGGCCAGTAGGACCTGTCGGTCCAGTGGGTCCTGTTGGACCAGTAGCACCTGTGCTGCCTGTTGGACCAGTTGGGCCAGTCGGACCCGTAGGACCTGTCGGACCCGTAGGACCTGTCGGGCCAGTAGGACCCGTAGGACCAGTTGGACCAGTCGGACCAGTTGGACCAGTAGCACCCTTATCACCTGTTCTACTGAAAGAAATTGCTAGTCTTTCAGCGTTATCCGGTAAAGTACCGGACTGATATGTAACCGCTAGTTCGACCCAGCCAGTGTTATTAGTCAAACCAGTTAAACTGAATATAGCGTATGTAGCATCACTATTAGTGCTGCTTTGTATAGTCACATATCCTTTCTGAGTATTTGTACTATCGTCCCATGACAGTAGGTGTGCTTCTACGTTCGCACCTTCAATTGTTAAATCATCAACAGCAATAGCAGTAACTGATCCTATAGTTCCGTTATTAAATCTTATTATGCCTTGACCTGGATCTGCTATAGTAGTGCTAGTGCTAAAGTTGTACTGTAGTCCACCTGTGTCGCCTTGTACGCCTGTAGGACCAGTGGGTCCTGTTGGACCAGTGGGTCCTGTTGGTCCTGTTGGACCAGTGGGTCCTGTTGGTCCTGTTGGACCAGTGGGTCCTGTTGGACCAGTGGGTCCTGTTGGACCAGTAGCACCTGTATTACCAGTTGGGCCAGTTGGGCCTGTAGGTCCAGTGGGTCCAGTGGGTCCTGTTGGTCCCGTTGGGCCAGTAGCACCTGTGCTGCCAGTAGGACCTGTTGGGCCAGTGGGTCCTGTTGGACCAGTAGGACCTGTTGGTCCTGTTGGACCAGTGGGTCCTGTTGGACCTGTTGGACCTGTTGGTCCTATATCACCTATAGGGACAAATTCTATTGCTAATCTTTCGCCATTGCTTGGTAAAGTTCCTGACAAATACTCTACTGCTAATTCTACCCAACCAGTGTTATTAGTCAAACCAGTTAAATTAAATATAGCATACGTACTATCGCTGTTAGTGCTGCTTTGAATTATTAATGAACCTTTATTAACAGCAGTACTATTATCCCAAGTTAAGATGTATGCCTCTACATTCGCGCTTTCTACAGTTAATTCATCTATAGCGATAGCGGTTACAGAACCTATAGTACCATTGTTGAATCTAATGATTCCAGTACCGGGATCATCCATTGTTATAGTAGTGCTAAAGTTATACTGTAGTCCACCGGTGTCACCCTGAGGTCCTGTTGGGCCTGTCGGGCCTGTAGGGCCAGTTGGACCTGTAGGACCAGTTGGTCCAGTGGGTCCTGTTGGGCCTGTCGGACCAGTTGGTCCAGTTGGGCCTGTCGGGCCTGTTGGTCCAGTAGCACCTGTGTTACCAGTAGGACCTGTAGGGCCAGTAGGACCTGTTGGACCAGTGGGTCCTGTTGGACCAGTGGGTCCAGTAGCACCTGTGCTGCCAGTAGGACCTGTAGGACCTGTAGGACCTGTAGGACCTGTTGGACCTGTAGGACCTGTAGGACCTGTAGGACCTGTTGGGCCTGTTGGACCAGTCGCTCCCTCATTACCTGTTCTAGCAAAACTTATGACTACTCTTTCACCATCAGATGGTAATGCACCTGACACGTATGCTACACTAAACTCAACCCATCCGGTGTTGTTAGTTA
>Ga0070749_10000079_pt1 | contig 49214 bp, 107 predicted proteins | sample VirMetDEL_Nov_18_FD_75180 | JGI IMG/M metagenome (GOLD analysis project Ga0070749, IMG submission 75180) | Aqueous microbial communities from the Delaware River and Bay under freshwater to marine salinity gradient to study organic matter... | ecosystem: Environmental > Aquatic > Marine >...
CAAACATATTGATTGATGATTATATCAAAAATATTCGTGAATGGGAAGCGGCAGGTGGTATAGGTATTCATCACACTGACGTTAAAAGAACTATAAATACTTTAAAGAAACACGGTTTCTAATTAACAAATAGGAGAAATAAACTATGTCTTCATGGGGCGCAACAGACGCAAACGAGGCAAAACCTAAATGGTTAACTGCCGCGCAAAAAACAGATACATTCGCAGATAGTCGCGGATGGGTATATCGTGATCCAAATACGGGTCTAGAAGAAGTATTAGTAGCAATTGGACAATTGTCTGCTTCTACTAAACTAAACATTGCAGATGTAACTGCAGTTAACTTCACAACTACTACGTTCAGCGAAGCGGCAGGTGGTAACATCGACATTGCTGTTTCATTCAACGAGAAGATTACTGTAACTGGTTCACCAACTATCACAGTAACTAATGACCAAGCAGGTTCTGGTACTGATGCAACATTTACTGCAACATATCAGTCTGGTTCAGGTCGCAACAAATTGACATTCCGTGCTACTTATGCCGCCGCTGATGGTGGTGTAGCAGAAGATGATGTACTGTCAATTGCTGACCAGAACATTGCACTTGCTGGTGGTACCTTGGTTGATGGCGAAGCAGTTAATGCCGCAGTCGCAATCGCTGGTGTAACAAGCACACTTACAATTAGTGCGTAATTTATTGGGCGCCATTTAGTTGCGCCCACCTAGAAAAGTCTATGTCTTGTAACAAAGCATAGAGTGAATTAAAACTGCAAAATAGGAGACTAACATGGCAGACCAAAAAATTAGCGAACTAACCGCCGCGTCAACTGGTGCAAGTGCAGACTTGCTTCACATCGTACAAGGTGGTACAAACAAAAAACTGACAGTGCAAAACCTGTTAGAAAATATTGCGGGTAACATCAAACTAGATGGTTTTCTAGCATTTGATGGTACTGCAGAAGCAATCACAGCGGCGGGTGCAACTGCCGCTATTGACGTAACTTCACCAATCTGTAATATCACATCAACTGCCGCGACTACTGGTGCAAATGCATTGACACTTGCCGCTGGTGTTCAAGGTCAAATCAAGATTATTACTTTGATTGTTGACGCTGGTGATGTGCAGATTGATCCTGCCGCATTTACGAACGGTGCAAGCATCACCATGGAAGATGCTGGCGACAGTATCACGTTGCTATACAACAACTCATCTTGGCAAATTCTGTCAAATCAGGGTTGCACGATTGCATAATAGGAGAGTGTAATGAAATCATTTAAGACACATCTCACCGAAGCAAAACTCTCATCTGTCATCGATATGGCAGATGAGGACTTTGACACATTTCTTGAGAGTTTAACAGATGAAGAACTGAATGAACTTGAAGAAGGTGTTCTGGGTGCAATCGGTCGAGGCGTAGCAAAGGTAGCAAAAGGTGCAGTAAATGTAGCGAAGAAAGCGGCGAATAGAGTATCCGTTTCTGGTCGTGCAGATGCCGCACAAGCAAAACTTGCTAAAATTCAAAAGAAGAAAGCAGACCGTGAGAGACTTGCGAAAGCAAAAGCAGATATTGCAAAAGCGAAGGCACCTGCTCCTGCTAAACCAACTACTGAGAGTGTAGACATTGTAGATGCAGTGAAAGCAATCATGGAAGATGGTTACTCACAGAACCCAACTGGTGATGGTACAGATTTGTCATTGAATGACATTAGAAATCCTGATGTACTACAACAGTTGAATGCACATGTGGGTATGATTGGTAAGCGCGAGTATATTAACCCTAAAGGTGCTTTATTGCAACTGCAAGGTAAACTTGCAACGATTGGTCTGACATTTGATATTCCTGCGATGACTGAGACAAAGGGTGTTGCAGAAGCACCTTTAACACAGTTTGGTGGTATCACTGGTAAGAGTGTAACTACTCCTATCGACCAACTTGACGATGAGAATCCAGCAGAGGGTATGAAAATTCAATTTGAATATGAAACTTATCCAACAGGATGCACTAAAGTCTACGCGAAAATCGTTTAATTTATTATTATAAATTATTATGATGAATAGTGAATTGACAGAAAAAAACTTTATAGTCTATGCAATGAAGGCGTACAACAACCCAAATTGCATGGACTATGATGAGTTTCAAGAAGATTTGAAGCGCATCAAATATATAAAGAGACTGTTCAAGAAATATCTTGAAACTGGTCAGTTGAGAGCAAGACTAGTGATTAATCACATTATAGTCTTAAATAATGTATTTGGTCCTGAAGCAACAAAGAAGATGCTTTTATATAAAGTAGAAACTGATATGTTGCCTTGCTTGAAAACCTTTCTAGTTTTCTTGAACTATATGAGAGATGATGAATTTGTCGATGTTGCATTAGATAATAATATAGTACAGGAACTTAGGAATCAATGAGTAAACTAGTAGACAACTTAATCGCCTTACGAATGCTTAGACTGTTTACAGTCAAGTACGAAGAGACTGATGCTTATAGACTAGGTATCATCAACGATAAGGGTGAACAACTCATTAAGATGCGTGACTTTGTTCGTAGAGAACAAGAGCAATCGTATACACTTCTACACAGATTAGTATTTCGTTTACGAGGACTTCTAGAAAAAGTACCTTTTGTAAAGTCTAGACTAGCAAACTATGCCGCGGCACTTTTGTTAGTAAGAGAAAAAATTGTAAATGAGGAAGAGTTTTGGGAAACAGACGAGGTTCTTCTAGAAAAACTAAACGCCGCAGAATACCGACCTGGATTCTATCTAGCAGAACAACAGATAAAAAGAGCATGGGAAGATGCCGCGGCAAATGCGACAGGTCCTGCAGTGGCAGGAACGGGTGAAGATAGTGACACAGTTGTAGTCAAAAAGAAAAAGCGCAAGACTGCAGTATTTAAAGTGACGCCTGAAGTCTTTAGACGTTTTGCTAAAGGTAAGAGAAAATATGAACGCTGGAGTAAATATCTAAACACAGAAGATGAAGCAGAAGCAAGCATCTATTCATTTGCTAAGAAGAATCCAGATGGTATGATTATTCTACAGTGTGCAGATACAGGTAATCAAAAAGGTATTCGCTTCAACCCAAATGGTGGCGGCAGTTGGAGAAAAATACAACGAAAAGGTGCGTCACTGAGAGAGTTTATAGAAGAAGATGTTTAGTTCAATTAAAATTGCTATGGTTGTAGTGCTACTTGCGGGAGCAGGTGGTGCTTTTTACTATGTAAAACAATTACAGCACGATAATGAAATACTCAAAGGTAATCAAATAAAACTTGAAGAGAGTATCACAGAGCAACAAGAAGTTATTGCGATGCAAAAGAAATCTTATGAACAGATTATGGTTGCAAATGTTGAACTGACAGATAAAGTAAAAGAGTTGAATGGTGCAAAAGCAGAGTTGCAGAAGAAACTTGCAGACCATGATATTAACTATCTTGCAGTAGAGAAACCAAAATTAATAGAGCGTATTGTAAATAAAGGTACAAAGGATGTGTTAAATGATATCGAAAATCTTACTGCTGAGTAGTGTAATCTTACTATCAGGTTGTGCGTTATTTCGTGAACCTGTCAAGCAGATTGAAACAGTCAAAGTAGAAGTATCTAAACCTGCTTTGAATTTACCTAATCCAGAACCTTTAGCATTGCGAGATACTAGTTGGATTGTGGTTACAAGAGAGAATGCAGAGCAAATTTTTGAAGAACTAGAAGCACAGGGACAACCAATTGCTCTATTTGCGCTGACTGCAGATGGTTACGAAGCACTTAGTATAAATATTGCAGACATTAAAACATTTCTTGGTACACAAAAAGAAATAATAATACAGTACCGAGATTACTACGAGGGAGATACAGATGCCAAATCCGGACAAGAGAAGTAAATGGAATGGACTTCTTATTGGGTCTTTTAAGAGACCTAAAAAGTGGAGACTAGAGAAACCATTAACCTATACCGCATCATTAACCAAAGAACAAATGGAGTTGTTCTCTTCATGTAAAGTAGATGTTAAAATCTATCAAACTGGTAAAATCTCGGTGCCTCTAGGTTATGTGACAGATATGGCATCAGTACCGAGAGCATGTTGGGCATTTATTGCACCATTCGATGTAGCAAGACCTGCTGTTATACATGATATTCTATATGAAAAAATTAACGCAGTACGCGAAACAGTAACACCCTCAACATTTGAGAAATTGAGAAAAATAGCAGACGATGTATTTTTAGAAGCAATGGGAGACACTGAACCTAAAGTCGCAAGTTGGAAGAAATATTCCGCATACTATGCAGTTCGTGCATTTGGACGTTTCGCAATTAAGAGTTCGGCACCTAGAACATGGTAGACTTATTCAGTGATACTCTCTGGATATACACAAGTATAATTGGCGCACTTTTAGGTGCCGCATTTCTTGCTTGGTTTAGAGACACTAGAATGGGACTATGGGCATATGCATACTTTGATAGAATTTTAGATTATCTTGTTCATCGATGGGGATGGACATGGTTACAAGAACCAGAAGACATCTGGAGAAAAAGATATCCTCGCATCACCAAAAAAATTGATGAATTAGAGGCAAGAATAAGCGAGTTAGAGAAATGAACGAAGACTTTCGCACAGAAATTGCATTAGTTAAGAAAGATATCACTCAACTGAATAAAGTGATTGATAAACTTGACACTGCAATCGAAAAGATATCTGAAGTTGCTACTTCACTAAATCGCATGATTGCTGTTCAAGAGAGTAGAGTAGACACTCAGGAGACAGCATTGGGTCAGAACGTAGAAATTATTCACGAAAGAATAACACAGCATAGAGAAGAGGTTCAATTGGAAATAGATAAATCTCATAAGAAAATCATGGATGAACTTAAATGTCTACGAGCAGACCAACAAGAACATCATAAACAAATGAACGAAAGACTGAACAAGTTAGAACAATGGCGCTGGACTATTATTGGTGGCGCACTAGTTCTTGGATTCTTAGCATCACATTTACCGTGGAAAGAGATATTTTAACTTGACAATGTAACGCTTTTAGAGTATATTATGTACTATGTTGATGACAGACCTAGATTATATTCATTCTATATCACACAAACTACGAAACTTCAAGAAGAAGAAAGACTATCTGTATAACTTCTCTTGTCCTGTTTGTGGTGATTCCCAGAAGAAAAAGACCAAAGCAAGAGGGTACTTGTATCGTGTCAAAGACATGATGCTTTATCGTTGCCATAACTGTGGTCTATCAACTACTTTCGGTAAGTTACTTGAGCGTGTCGATAGTGACCAATATAAACGCTATGTACTCGCAAGATATAGTAACGGAGAGAGCAAGCACACAATACATGATGAACCTGAGTTTAAGACAGTAGTAATCAAGCAGACAACCCTCCTAGACACCGTTAAAACCGTTTCTAGACTATCTTCAGAGCATCCAGTGCGAAAGTACCTAAAGCAACGAAAGATACCTGATGTGTATTGGGATGAGTTGCGTTTAGTCAATAAGTTCTATACATTCGTCAACAGATTAATACCTAATAAGTTTACTAGTGTAGACCAAGACCACCCTAGACTTATCATACCTTTCTACGATAAGACTGGTAAACTGACAGGGTTCCAAGGTCGAGCATTCGGTAAAGAGAAACCGAAGTACATTACTATCATGCTAGATGAGACTGCACCTAAACTTTATGGATTAGATAAAGTCAATTTTACCGAAAAGGTCTACGTTGTAGAGGGTCCTATAGATTCCATGTTTATAGATAATAGTATTGCTATGGCGGGCGCAGACGCGACTAAGTTACCTAGCAATGGTGACTATGTATTTGTGTATGATAATGAACCACGCAATCCTGAGATTGTAAAGCGTATGCAGAAACATATCAACAATGGTGATGCAGTTGTGGTATGGCCTGATAACATTGGCGAAAAAGATATTAATGATATGATAATTGCTGGAAAAAGCAAGTCAGAGATAATTGAGATTATAAGTAAAAGCACACATAAAAATCTAAGTGCAAAGATGAGGTTTACGGAATGGAAGAAGTGCGAATAGACGATTATAGAATAGATATTGTAGATGACTTTATGCTACCTAATGAGTTAGTTGAATTGAGAAAAGACCTCAATCACTTTGACTGGAACGCATTTGAAACTGACATATACAAACAACAACGAGTTTTGTCTGGCATGATAGCAGACTTACCTGACAAGTGGAGAAATATGCTTGATGATAGAATTGTAAATCAAGCAAAAGAAATTGTTGATAAAGAGTATAGTATATTCAGAGGTTATCTGAATGCATGGAAATGTGATGATGTGAGTTTACCTCACCATGATGGCAATCATACAACATGCATAATATATTGCAATCGTGATTATAATGTAACATATGGTGGTGAAACTATATTTTATGATAATAGCGAAGATGTGATTGGTGCAGTCTCACCTAAACCAGGTCGAGCAGTGTTCTTCAATGGTTGGATGCTACACAAAGCAGGTTCTTTCAATCGCTTGTATCAGCATGATTATCGATATACACTTGCTTATAAATTAACAGTTGATGGCGATGAAGAGTATGCAATAAAGCATGGCGCAGAACTCGCTGAAAGTTACGGAGAATAGATTATGTCAATACTTCAACATGCAATAGAAGCAGACCATATGTATGATAAAACAAGAGCAGAACCAGAACTGTGTTTTTATGATAACATGATAACTCAGATGGATACTGAATTAATTGACTTATACGAGAAGTCTGATGAAGAAATTATAGATATATGTAAACAAGTTTTACAAGAAGTCTGTACTAACAACCCAGAGATGCGTAGATATATGAACTCAGTTATTTTATATCCATCTGTACACACATATACTTACGATGATTATCCCTTACCATTTCATGCACCTGAAGATGGATATGTAGTTAGTGTTTGTTTTGCTAAAGCATGGTCGAAAAATTGGGGCGGTGAATATATTACATTTCATGATACTGAACCAGAGGATGTGGTCGCATCATATCCAGGTAGAATTTATGTGTCAAAAGGCACACCTTGGTGTAAGATTGCACAACCAAATATTAAAGCGAAGCATCCGTTAGTATATTTACAGTTCAGAATTAAATAAGGAGAGAACATGGTACAAGAAGATATTCATGTCGTTAAATCTGACGGCAGAAAAAGACCATTAGATATCAGAAAAATTCAGAAGATTACTCAAGAAGCATGTGAAGGTTTACACGGTGTGTCACCATCACAAGTAGAAATGAATTCTGGCATTCAATTCTATGATGGCATTGAAACGAGTGATATTCAGAAGATTTTGGTAAAGTCTGCATCAGATTTGATTTCGTTAGATGCACCTAATTACGAATACGTTGCCGCGAGATTGTTATTGTACGGGTTGCGTAAAAATGTATTTGGTGACTTTGAGTACCCGCCTTTACTTGAACATGTAAAGCACAACATTGACCGTGGTGTTTATGACAAAGAACTATTGACCTACTACAATGAAGATGAGTGGCAAGCACTTAATCATATGGTCAATCATAAGCGCGATTTAGATTTTACTTACGCTGGTCTGCAACAAGTCGTTGACAAATATCTTGTACAGGATAGAAGCAATGGTGATGTATTTGAGACACCACAATTTATGTATATTCTTATTGCCGCTACTTTGTTTGCACAGTATCCTAGAGTAACTAGAATGAACTATATTAAGAGGTATTATAATGCAATATCGACATTCAAGATTAACATCCCAACGCCAGTCATGTCGGGCATTCGTACACCGATACGCCAATTCGCTTCTTGTGTTCTTGTTGACGTTGACGATACTCTTAACTCTATTTTCAATTCTGATAGTGCTATCGGATACTATGTGTCTCAACGAGCAGGCATCGGTATCAACGCAGGACGTATCAGAGGTATTAACTCAAAGATTAGAGATGGAGAAGTTCAACATACTGGTGTTATTCCATTCTTAAAAAAGTTTGAAGCAACTGTACGATGTTGCACACAGAATGGTGTGCGCGGTGGTTCTGCTACTACACACTTTCCTATCTGGCACAAAGAGATTGAAGATATTCTAGTACTAAAAAACAACAAAGGTTCTGAAGATAATCGTGTGCGTAAACTCGACTACTCTATTCAGTTGTCGAAATTATTCTATGAAAGATTTCTAAAGAATGAAGATGTTACTCTATTCTCGCCGCACGATGTACCTGGTCTATATGAAGCATTCGGCACAGAAGAGTTTGATGAGTTATATGAGAAGTATGAGAGAGCATATAGTGTACCTAAAAAGACTATTTCTGCTAGAGACTTAATTATCAGTCTGTTAAAAGAACGTGCAGAAACAGGTCGTATCTATCTGATGAACATTGACCATTGTAATACTCATAGTTCATTCAAAGACAGAATTTATATGTCAAACTTATGTCAAGAGATTACACTACCTACTAAACCTATTCAGCATATTGATGATGACCAAGGTGAGATTGCATTGTGTATTTTATCTGCAATCAATGTTGGACAGTTAAAGAATACTGATGATTTAGAAGATTTGTGCGACTTAGCAGTTCGCTCACTTGATGAGATTATTGATTATCAGAGATATCCTGTTGTTGCGGCAGAAGTGTCAACAAAAGCAAGGCGCAGTTTAGGAGTTGGATATATAGGTCTAGCACATTACTTAGCAAGAAATAAAGTCAAGTATGATGACCCTAAAGCGTGGGAACTAGTAGATGAGTTGTCTGAGAGTTTTCAGTATTTCTTGTTGAAAGCATCAAATAAACTTGCTCAAGAAAAAGGTAAGTGCGAATACTACGATAAAACAAAGTATGCAGATGGTATTCTGCCTATCGATACTTACAAGAAAGAAATAGATGAAATATGCAACAGGAAACTAAGTCGTGATTGGGTATCTCTTAGGGCAGACATCAAAGCATATGGACTTAGGAACTCAACATTGTCCGCACAGATGCCATCAGAGAGCAGTTCCGTTGTGTCAGGAGAGACCAATGGAATCGAACCTCCGAGAGACTACTTGTCCGTTAAAAAATCAAAGAAAGGGACTCTTAAACAAATTGTTCCGCAATACTCTACGCTGAAGAGTGCTTATACATTGCTATGGGATATGCCAAGCAACGAAGGATATATCAAAGTCGTAGCAATGATGCAGAAGTATTTTGACCAAGCAATCAGTGGCAACTGGTCTTATAATCCAGAGAACTATGAAGATAATGAAGTGCCAATTTCTGTAATGGCACAAGACTTATTGACAACATACAAATATGGTTGGAAGACCTCTTACTATCAAAATACATATGATGGTAAGAAAGATGATGATGAACCAGCACATTCAATTGGATGGCATGACAATGTTGCAGAAACACAACCTGCTACACTACAGTCAAACGATGATGATGAAGCATGTGACGCATGTGCAATATAGGAGAAAGAAATGTCAAGCGTATTTAATAAGAATAAAGTAGATTTTACTAAACAAGCAATGTTCTTTGGCGAAGACCAAGGTATGCAAAGATACGATGAATTTAAGTATCCTGTCTTTGACAAACTAACGCAAAAGCAGTTGGGTTTCTTCTGGCGACCAGAAGAGATTTCATTACAGAAAGACCGTAATGACTATAACGAATTGCGTCCCGAGCAGAAGCACATCTTCACATCTAATTTGAAGTATCAGATTTTGCTTGATAGTGTGCAAGGACGAGGTCCATGTCTTGCGTTTCTACCTCACTGCTCACTGCCTGAATTAGAAGGTTGTATCATTACATGGGACTTTATGGAAACAATTCATAGTCGCAGTTACACATACATGATTAAGAACTTATACTCCGATCCAGCAGAAATCTTTGATACTGTCATTGATGACAAGCGCATCATGGAACGAGCAGATAGCATTACAAAGTGCTATGATGACTTTATGAACTATGCGAGAGAGTACGAAGTAACAGGTAAAGGTTCATCAAAAGAACTGAAGAGAAAGTTGTGGCGTGCGTTAGTGACGGTGAATATTCTAGAAGGTATTCGTTTCTATGTGTCATTTGCATGTACATTTGCATTCGGTGAGTTGAAGTTGATGGAAGGTAGTGCGAAGATTATCTCATTCATTGCGAGAGATGAAAGTCAGCATCTTGCTATCACACAGCATATCATTAAGAACTTTAAGAACTCTGAAAATGATAAAGAGATGCTTTCAGTAATCAAAGAAGAAGAAGAGTGGATGTATGAAGCATATAAAGAAGCAGTAGATGAAGAAAAAAGATGGGCGCAGTATCTATTCAAAGACGGTTCGATGATTGGACTGAACGAAAAGTTACTGTCAGATTATGTAGAATGGGTAGCAAACAAGCGTATGAAAGCAATTGGTCTAGACCCTATCTTTAGCATCAAACCAGGTGACAACCCACTACCGTGGACAATGCATTGGTTGAATAGTTCTGGACTTCAGAACGCACCTCAAGAAACTGAAATTGAATCCTATGTCATTGGAGGTATCAAGCAAGATGTATCAGATGATACATTTAAAGATTTCAAATTGTAGGAGTTCTTATGAGAGGGAAGACATATTTTTGTACTCATTGTGATGCCGAGTTTAAGATATCACACAATATGGATGAAGATTATTATGATGTGCAAACGTGTCCTTTTTGTGGGGGCGAAGTAGAAAGTGAATTAGATTTTGAAGAGGATGAAGAATAATGAAATTAAATGATTATCAGAAGTTTGTGACAAGTGTGACAAGTATTGAAAGTAAAAGTCTACATAATTTAGAAGGTAGACTAATGCAGTTGGACAATAAAGTCAATATTGCTACATTATTGACTGCAGGTATCGGACTATCAAGTGAAGGAGGCGAATTCAATGAAATTATTAAGAAATGTGTGTTCCAAGGAAAACCTTTGGATGATGACACCATATTTCACCTCAAACGAGAGTTGGGGGATATTATTTGGTATTGGGTTAATGCATGTAGCGCATTGGATTTAGACCCGAATGATGTAATCAAAGAGAATGTGTTCAAACTAGAAAGTCGATATCCTGGAGGCGAGTTTGACGCATATTTTAGCGAAAACAGGAAAGAAGGAGACTTATAATGAAGTATATTTTGATTGGTGCAATTGCACTATTTACAACAACAGCAAATGCTCAAACGGTGACTGATGTAAACAAACAAGTCATCATTAAGAAACCATATCAGGTAGAAGTCTGTACAGATAGAACAGTATCAGGAGACAGGTCAGGTGATATGCTCAAAGGTGCTATTATTGGTGGTCTGATTGGTAATAACGTGACAAAGAACGTAGACAATGGGGGTGCAGTAGGCGCAGTCATTGGTGGTATTATAGGTCACAACAACAGTCAAGCAAAAGCACAACCTGCAAGATTTTGCACAGTAGAAACAAGATACGAAGAAGAAGTGAAAACTGTATATAGTCATTCCATTGTAAAATTCACACACAATGGCAGACAATATTCTCTGCAATTTCAGAAATAAAATGTATGTGGGGATAGACTATTCACTAAGCAGTCCAGCGATATGCATATCGCCTAGTGAAGATGTTTCATTTTTTACCTGTCAGTTTTATTTCTTAACAACCAAAAAGAAATATGAAGGCACCTGGAATAACATCTATGGTGACCTTCATAAACCATGGGATAGTGCAGAAGAACGCTATCACAATATTTCTAGTTGGGCGATGAGTTGCATGAGCAAACAGGATGCTCAGTTTGGTCTGCAATCAATAAATCATGTTTTCATAGAAGATTATGCTATGGGCGCAAAAGGTCGTGTCTTTCATATAGGAGAGAACGCAGGTGCTTTAAAGATGCGTTTGTATCGTAATCAAATGACTTATAGTACAATCTCGCCGGCAGAAGTTAAGAAGTATGCTACAGATAAAGGTAATGCTAATAAAGAAGCAATGTATGAAGCATTTCTGAAAGAACATAAATATATATTACAGTTAAAAGATATAATGGGGCAAGACACACTGGATTCGCCAGTGACAGATATTGTCGATGCTTTTTATATCTGCAAAGCAGGAATAGACCGTCTATGACACTAGCACTAATTACTCTATTGTCGGCATTATCAATTTCAGCAATCGCCGCACTATACTCTTTACTAGGTCTTGCCGCTATCTTTAGTGCCGCAAAACTACCTGTTCTATTGATGGGTGGTGTGCTAGAAGTAGGAAAACTAGTCACAGCATCTTGGTTGTATCAGAACTGGAATAAAACACCACTACTACTGAAGTCGTATTTGACACTTGCAGTTGTAGTACTCATATTCATCACAAGCATGGGTATCTTTGGTTTCTTATCAAAAGCACACTTAGACCAGACAATTGCTACTGGTGATAACACTGTTGTAATCGAAAGAATTGAACAGAAAATTACAAGAGAAGTAACTACCATAGAAGATGCCACGAAAGTTATTGGACAGTTGGATGAAGCAGTGCAAATTCTCATGGACTTTGACCGTATTCGTGGACCAGAGGGTGCTATTGCTGTTCGTCAATCACAGAAAGAAGAAAGAGCAGAGTTAGAAGCAGTCATCAGTGAAGCGCAGAATAATATCGATGAGTTAGAAGGTGAGAAACTAGTATTAAGTAAAGAGCAGATTGCACTTGAAGCAGAAGTAGGACCTCTCAAATATATCGCAGAACTTATCTATGGTGATGAAGCGAAAGACCACTTTGATGAAGCAGTGAGATGGGTTATCTTACTGTTGATTTTTGTATTCGACCCGTTAGCAGTTTTACTACTGATTGCGGCGAACCAATCACTGAGAGAGCATAGAGATGAGAAGAAAAAATTCACGGTCCCCACAGAGCAAGTTGGAGACTTTACAGAACTATCTACAGACAGGGTGCAGGAAGTCGATATATCCGAGAGAGTGGACACTGTGTCTGAGGACAAGTCGGAAGTGCCAGAAAACGTGGAAACTAGTGTTATTGAAAAGAAGAATACGGAGGTAGATGCACATGCTGTTCAAGTACCAGGGATCATTGATACCGAAGAGACTGAAGAGAGTAAACCAGAAACTAAAGAGGTTCATACCATCTCTGAGGAAACAGAAAGAACGGATGAGACAGAGCAGGTCAAAAAAATTGTAAATGAAGATGAAGATACACTATGGGAAAAGTTTAAGAAGAGAAGAGAGTGGAAAGTACCAAATAGTGGTATCGTACATCATGACTATATTGAAGAAAATAGAAGAGTAGAAAATGACAAGAAAAAGTAAATATAAATAGTCATACATCACGGAGTAGACATGGACATTGAAAGACGTATAGTAGAGTTGACGAGAAAGAGTGACAGTAAAAAGTTACCCGCAGAAGTTCGTATTATGCCTAACAGATTTTCAGATGATATGACAAAGGAATGGATTACTGTTGCTTTCATGAACTTTGGCGAACAAAACTCATTCACAGTATTGAAGTATGAAGATGACTGGAAATGGTCGAATGAAGAATATGAATGTCATTTTGTTCTACCCGAAGCAGATGTCCGTGTAGAACCTAAAACTGCAAGGTCTTTTTCACCTATATCACAAAAACGACATAATATGACAGTTGCGACATAAAAAAAACCACATTTTTACCACTTTTTTACCAGAAAACCCTTGACAAGAGGGTTTTTTGCGTTTATAATGAATATAGAAAGTGAGAAAAGAGGTAAATTATGAATAAGAGTATTGAAACAATTGTTGGAAAGTTGACTGATTTCCTTGTGTATGTAGAGAGTTTCTACGGTAATGTGCCTGATGCAGTTTATCCTATTGGTGCTACACCAGAGATGATTCTTGAGGCAACAGCAGACTGTTGGAAAAAGTTTGGTATTGAGAACTTCTGTGGTGACAGTGTTGACAGAGAACGAGTTCGTGATATTATGATTGAGAAGTTTGGATTGGAGTGGAAATAATGTTAATAAAAGATGCAATGACAGTTCTGCGAAAAGAAGCAAAAAAATTAGATATGACTGTCGAAGAAGTAGTCGCTTATATTGACAATTCGCCTAGGGCGATGCAGATTTCTATGCGAGTTCTTCAAGCATATGAAGACTATAAGATAAACCAAGGTTATACTTGGTCTGGTGTGAATTATGAGACTTGGGTAAAGAAGGAGAATATATGATGAATTTAGCATACTGTGATAAAATCGCTGATGTAGTTCGTAAAGCACTATTGAAGTATGATCCCGATAATATTATCGGATTGATTGACCCTATCAAGATGGACCTTGATGCGAATGGTGCATTCGTGTCAACGAAAAAGACTATTGATTTGTGTGATATGAATATGAAAAAATATCGCATAACAATCGAAGAAATTGCTTGACAACTCTAAAAAAGTGTGTTACTATAATACAATAAGAAAAGGAGTTATATTATGAATAATGTGAAAAATAAAATCCCAGAAATGTGTGGGTGGATCGGAATGATCCTAATACATGGAGCAACTGCTCCAACATCAATCTCAGTTCTGATGGGATGGTCGACCCATCTACCTCCACTGAACTTTATCTTGCTAGTCTGGTTAGGACTGTCCTTGTTCCTAGTGCGGGCAATCTATGCTAAAGATATGCTATACATTGTATCGAATGCGATAGGGTTCTCGCTGAACTCCTTGCTACTCGCATTGATTGCATTTTCTTAAAAAAATGCTTGACAAAGCATGATTGATTTGTTAATATAATACTATACTGTGATGAAAGAGGTGAATTATGCAAGTTTGGAAATCTGATGAAATCGTGTTTACTGAGACTGTCTCATACGGTGAGACACTCATGGTGTCGCAACCACTAGTAATGGCGTCTGCCGCTGGTTGGTATGTAGGTCAGGTCTATAAAGAGCATGGTTTTGTCATGCCTTATGACCGTCTCTCTGAGTATTTCGCAACTCCTGAAGAAGCAAATGAACTTCTTCAGTATCATTGATTGGAGGTTTAGTGATGAATGATGTTATTCGTGATGTTGATGTTTTGAAGAATGCTATTATAGCATTTGAAGAGGGTGCTTCAGATGAAAAGCGTATGGCACTTAACTCTCTTGCTAGTTTATTAGAAGAGAAAGAGCAAGTTCTGAAAGACTACGACAAGTGGGCAGATGAACAAGCGGCGAAGTGGGATGCACAAATTCAAATGGAAAGGGGGTCAATATATGTATAAATGTAGCGTATGCGGTGATGATACACTGAAAGCAGATGAGTTCTCTTGCTATCAGTGTTTCGCTTGTATAGACTGTGGTGGTTGTGAGTGCGAACCACAGTATGAACCAGAACCAGAGATGAACGAAAATGAAGATGGGTTTATGGACAATGACTATGGACAACAATTTAAAACTTACTGATATTATTGCAAGGGCATTGTACGAGATTGACAAAGACGGTCACTTCATCGGCAATGCTAGGTCAGGATATCGTGGCGACGGTCACGGTGTCAAATCTACAAAAGATAAAGTTGTAGAATTTGTACATCGTCAATGCCAGGCGCCGAATCCTGACTATACTATTCAGTCTTATGATGAAAATTATGAGACTAAGTTGTCCGAAGCGCAGAAAGTACTTGATTACTTTCGATACATGAAACCAACGCAGAATGAATTCATTAATACTTGTATTGCTTTATCTCTGCAAAATACTTGCTCCGAGAAAAATATTGGTTACATAGTAGCGATGGTTCCAACTTATCTGAAAGGTAAAGAACGTGATGCATTTAATGAAGCACACAAGAATAGCGATTATGTAGGTGTGCCAGGTAAGCGTAAAAACTTTTTCATTAAGTTGATACAGAAGCATCATATGCAAGACCATGACAGTTGGATATATACGTTTTGTGACCGACATAGAAATCTGATTAAAACTTGGGTCACATACGATAAGCATGAAGCATGGGAAATGAAGATTGGTGATTGTGTAGACTTAGATCGTTTTATGCGTAAGCATGAGATAAATAAATATTCAGACATTAGAGAAACTTTCATTAACCGAGTGAAAGTAATTGAGAATAAAGGACCGGCATCATGAACGTAGCAGTTTGGAGTAAACCGCAGTGTCCATACTGTGACATGGCGAAGCGTTTGCTAGAACAGAAAGGTATCGAATATACCTCTGTCACATTAGGAGAAGAATTCACTAGAGATGATGTAGTGGCGAAATTCCCTACAGCGCGAACTTTTCCTATTATAGAGATTGACAATGAATACATCGGAGGGTATAATGAACTCAGACAAAAAATCGAAGGAGATTGAGTATATGTATGAAGATATTATGAAAGACTTGCATGACGGTGTTGTGCGTGTGACGTTTACAAAGAAAGACGGCACTGAGCGTAAGATGAAATGCACACTAAATGAAAACATGATGCCACAGTTCGAAACTGTGAAGACTAATCAAGCAAAAGATGTCAATAAAGAAGTCATCAAATGTTGGGACTTAGAAAAAGAAGCATGGCGCAGTTTTCGTGTCGATAGTGTGAAGATTGCATTCTTTGAAGCATACGGAGATAAGTAATGGCGAAGAGCAAGAAGAAAGACGAATTACAAGTTCCTACCTTCTTGCAACGCCTTGCCGAGCATGATAAAGAACATGGCAAGCGTGTATCCGCAAAGTATGAACAGAAGTTCATTCGCCAGCGTGAAGATGGCACGAAAGTATATGTGTTTAGAGTTATTGAAGAAGCGCATATGCTGATGCCAGATGGTAGAAAGGTCTACGATAATTCAGGTAGTAAACGTAAGTGGGTTATGCCTGATCCTGTATCGCGCAAACCTAAGCGGGCAGACATACATCGTGTCATCGACTTAGAAATCTTCAAAGCAATGGATAGTCTCAAGTATGCGAAAAAAAGACTAGTCATTTCTGAAGTTCGTAATCAGTTGTCTGATAGTGAGCATAAAGAATATCTGCCTAAGAACGTGGGTGTTGCTATCAGTAGACGTATTTCTGCTCTCATAGATAGTAGACACATAGAGATTGAGCAACAGACCAAATCTCGTAAAGTGTTAGTTAAAGGGAAATACAGATATGTATGAAAATGATAACGAGACTAATGTTGTACAGTTCCCGAAAATCAATCAGTACTATGCTCAAAAAGAAGCAGAGACCGCCGCAAACATGATTGACGATATGCAGAAAGCAAAAGCATATGACATGAGTAACTATCTCGCAGAAAGCATTCTAATGGCAGGTGCTAAAGAGTTTGCCGCTCATGGTGTAGATGTACAAGATCCTGAGTTTCTTAAAGACTATGCATTTGCACTAGAAGCATTGCGTAGTTGTCTTATGAGACAGGGTAACTTACATCATGATATGCAAGACTTAGTTGATAGATACTGCAAGTTCAATATAATCAAGAACAGAGCAGGAGAGATATCGCAAGTAGGTCTGCAGTTGATGTTAGATGAATTTGAGGATGATTTAGACGATTAGTCTTGACATTTGCACAATAATGTGCGATAATAAGACTTAACAATGATAGTGAGAATAATATGATATTAGTAGACTTGAACCAAGTAATGATTAGTAATTTGATGATGCAGTTACAAAGTGCGCCATCTGTCGACCGAGACCTTGTGCGCCATATGGTGTTCAATAGTCTGCGTATGTATAAAAAGAAGTTCGGCAACAAGTATGGCGATATGGTCATTTGTTGTGATGATAAGAACTACTGGCGTAAAGAAGTATTTCCACACTACAAAGCAAGTCGTAAAGGCGACCGTGAGAAGTCACCTCTTGATTGGAATGAAATCTTCACTGCATTGAATGAAGTGCGTGATGAGATACGCGAGAATGCACCTTACAAAGTCATTCAAGTAGAACATGCAGAAGCAGATGATGTAATTGGCACTATCTGTCATGAGCATGGTCAGCAACTAGGGGGCGACCCTATTCTTATTTTGTCTGGTGACAAAGACTTTCAGCAACTTCAAGAATATGCAAATATTGAGCAGTACTCACCTATACTCAAAAAGTTCATAAAGTGCAACGACCCTCAAGGTTATTTGCTAGAGCATATTCTCAAAGGTGATAGAGGTGATGGTGTACCAAACATCTTGTCTCCTGGTGATGTATTCGTAACAGGTGGTCGTCAAAAACCTATGAGTAAGAAGAAGATGACTGAGTTCATGCAGAACCCACCTATCGACTACGAGCGTTTCAAAGAGAATGCTATTCTTGTAGACTTAAAACAAACACCACAGCATATGAAAGTAGATATTTTAGAGCAACTAAATAGTGCTATAACAGGCAGTAAGATGAAACTGCTTGACTTGTTTATTGCTAAACGTATGAAACTACTTATTGAGGTGATTGAAGAATTCTAATGAAAGTACTAGCACTACATCTTATCAACCATGACGCCAACGTGACATACTACGATGGCGACAAAGCAACTTATCTAAATCTTGAGCGTGTAAAGGGTATCAAGAAGTATCACTACTACAAGTGGGACTTTCCTAAGTTAGCAGATGACCTACGAGGTATGAATATTCCTCTAGAGTTAGATGCTATCGTAGTTACGGTGGGAGAAAGAATTGACAGTCCAGAAAAAGATGAACTGCTAGACTGGAAATACAAAGAAAATGAATTTATACGAGAAATTACTGAAACAGCATTCACATGTATTTTTGAGAGTATACCATATCGTGCAAAAAAATACTATCGTGTAGAACATCACTTCTCACACTACATGACCGCAGAATGGTTGTTTGGTAGAATGAATAAAGGTATTGTCATCGATGGTTGTGGCGATTATGGTGTACATATTAGTGTGTTTGAAGGTAATAAGCGTCTGAAAAAACACACACAACGAGATATGTGTTCGATTGGTGATTTATACTATGATACAGCATCCGATGTGCTAGGCAGAGGACCTTCATGGACATGGGGTAACTCATTTGAAGATAAAAGTGGTAATTTAATGGGTCTGATATCATATGGTCAGTACAATCATGGATATGCTGAATATCTAAGGTCATTCTCATTTGAAGAGTTTGTAGGTCAAGCAATGAATAAATTTAATTACCTATGCAAAAGTGACCATACAGAAGGTGAAAGTTATTTTGGTTTTAGTCTAGATGCTATGGCAAGTGATAAACGAAGTGTGAATCCTGAAACAAGTAAATACATTCATTCTATGGTTTGGCATCATAATGAAGGTCATCCATTCATAAACATGTGGCACCTTAACTGGATGCATATATGGCAGATAGTATTGTCAGAAAAACTAGAAGAATTCTTTTCTAAATGGTGTACAGATGATGAAGAGTTTAGTTATAGTGGTGGTGTAGCACACAATGTAGTAATCAATGAAATACTAAACAAGAAGTTTCCAAACATGAAGATACCTCCTTGCATAGGAGATGAAGGACACTCTCTTGGTGCTATGTTCTCATATTTCGATTTTATGGGTATTGAAGCACCTGCTTGTCCTACAACAAACTGGCAGTCAGAAGAAATACCTCTGATGGATGATAAAGCAATTTCTATGGTAGTTGATATGCTGTTATCAGATAAAATTGTAGCAGTATGTCAAGGAGAAAGTCACATTGGTCCAAGAGCATTGGGTAATCGCTCTTTGATATATCTTCCTAATAGACAGTATGCGGCACATTATTTCAATAAACGTAAATTAAAGAATAGAGAATGGTGGCGCCCATATGGCATCATTATATTAGAAGAAGACTTGTCTAGACTGTTACACACAAAGACTAAATCGCCATATATGTTACATACCGCAAGACCAACGCCTGAAGGTGAAAGCGAATTGTCAGGTGTCATTCATGCAGATAATACTGTAAGATATCAAACAGTGAACGATGGTCCTTATGCTGAACTACTGAGAAAATTAAAACAATACGGTCAACCACCTGCTATTGTAAACACATCACTCAACGCACACAGTAAACCCATGTGTCACACAACAGGTGATGCTTTTTCCTTTACAGAAGAGTATGGACCTGATGTACTAGTTGTTGGTACTGATGTATATACTTGTGAACATAGAGGAGTAGCATGGTCAAGAAACTAAGAAAATACGAAAGACCTTTATTACAAAACGGTTGTAATAGATACTTTGGTCCGCCTATATACAAAAGCACAGTAAATGCTGATACTTTAGTTACTATTAAACAGATGGTGCGGGAATCAAGAGAAAGTGTAAAAGATTTGTTGTGCCATACAACTACACAGAATAATAGACTTGAGTTTGAGAACAGTGTGCTTCACTATGCCGCATTGTATGAGATATTAGGTCATGTAAGCAGTTTCACAAAAGGTCTGAATGCTCAAGACTTTCGGGATATCGATGAACTACAGTTGGACAATGTGTGGATGAACGTACAACATGCAAATCAAGCAATAGGTCATCATACGCATGAAGAAGCAAACTACGCATTTGTGATATATGTAAAGAACGAATTAACAGACCCTACAATAGGTTATGAGTATCAAGACAGAAGTGTAAATGATCCTGTAGATGGTATGATAGAGTGGAGATATGGTGAAGTGCATAAGTGTTCACCTAATCGTATGCTACACTTTCCTGTCGAGGGTGAGATTGTAGTGTTTCCCGGATGGTTAGAGCATCAAGTATATCCATTCACAGAAGATGTCGAAAGAGTAAGCGTTGCAGGCAATATAAATATAGTTGATTAACAGATAAATGGAGACATTATGAGACAGCATATACCTGAGATTTTGAAACAATGTAATGATGCGCCAAGCAAGGCCGAACGAATTCGCATTCTACAACAGAATAACCTACGACCTCTACGCAATATTTTAGCACTAGCGTTTGATAAGAACATCGTGCTTGACCTACCAGAAGGGGCGCCACCATTCAAAAGAGACACAAGAGAACCTGTGGGCATGTCTAGCGCCTCATTGTACACTGAGAGTAGACGCTTGGCACGATGCGCTGTAAGCGACCCACTACCGAAGATGCGAAAAGAGATGGTTTTCGTACAAATCCTAGAAGGAATACACTGGGAAGAAGCGGACTTAGTATGCGCCGCTAAAGATAAAGATATAAGCAAACTATATCCTAACGTCACTAGAGAGATTGTGCGTAAAGCATTTCCTAATCTTTTGACTGACGTACAACCAAATCAATTTACAAAAAAGGAAGACGATGATGAGTGATTGGCAAGAGAGCATTTTTGAACTAGATGATTTAGTTCGTATGATTAAATTAGAGACACAGACCTTTTATGAGAAAGGTAATAAGTCAGCAGGCACAAGAGCAAGAAAGCATATGAGCGACTTGCAGAAGTGGTGCCAAGTAGAGCGTAAAGCAGTACAAGATAAGAAGAATAACCCAGACCCTACGGTGTGAAATGATTGAAGTAATTGATGATGTCTTAGATGAGAATACATTTAAGTTGATATATGGTCTAATTTCCGATGATTATTTCTTATGGAGATGGACTCCCGGAACCATAGATATGATGATGGGTGCAGATACACCGCAGATGGTACGTCCAATATTTTTAGCAGATAGCAAAAAAAGTGCGCCAGAGAATGATATAATAAACAGATGGCCTGAGTTTTACAATATCGCTGTCAAAGCACTAGAAAAGTCTGAGCGTAAGTGGATATTTGATAGTCTAAAGTTTCATCGTATCAAAGCAAATCTGCTTATGCCATGGCCTAACGCACCACGATTTCATCCTCCACACACAGACACAGATGCAGACGGTGCAGTGTCATGTATATTCTATCTGCATGATAGTGATGGTGATACATTCTTTCATGGTAAAGATTATAGACAAGTGACGCCTAAAGCAAATCGTGCGGTATTATTTGATGCATATCACAAGCATTGCAGTAGCAATCCAATAAATACTCATAGACGCATGATTATTAATTCAGTAGCATTCGTAGACGAGGAAAAGTAATGGATCCGATTTTACACACAGTAATCGCACTTGCAACTATCTACATTTCATACAAAGTAGGTACTCGCATGAGAGCAAAAGCAGAAATAGAGAAGTATACAGAGTTCTTAGAACAGCAGGGATTTGTCTGTATAGAGCAAATGAAAGACGGAAGTTATGAATTCATCAAACACTGGAAAAGACAAGAACAAAACTGAACATCTCTATTGCGGTACAGATGATTGCTGTCAGATGTGCGATACAGCAATAGGCGATACGCCGCCTTCAGAGACACAGAAGCAGTTGTCTACGAAATACACACAAAGAGACTGGGATAGAACAGTCGGCGCAGGTAAAGTTCCTGAACAGTATAGAAAGAAGTAGCATGACAAAGCAACAGAAGTATATCGATGTACGCATGACACAACTCGCAGAAGAGCGAGACAAAGCGCATGATGAGCATGATAGAGCATGGTTCAATAGATGTATTCAAGAACTAGATTGGGTAAAGCAGATGAGTGATAAACCAACTCACAATTGCTATATGCAGAACATCACATACGCACAATCGCCTGAAGAGCAACGCATTTATGACTTACGCAGAACAGACTAATCTGAGCATTGAAAAAAAGACAATGGATATAAAGCGTAGAATAGCAGAATTTCGCGTTAAGTATAAGGATATCTTTAATGAGCAAATACACAAAGCAGTGGATGAAACTACTCAAAGCAGAGACACAGAATAAGCGCAAAGCAGTAGCAAAGCGCACAAAGAAACTATTTGATAGCATATTCGAAGACGAAACAATACCGAAGTATCTCAATGGAACATCAGAAAGAAAAAAAGATAATTCTTCTTCATGAAGTAATAGAAAGCAAGGTACGAAAAGAGAAAGAACTAGAGTACTATACTCAAGAACTTATTCGTATTCAAGAACGCATTGGGTATCTATCAAAAGAACTCGATTTAACGAAACTCATCATAGACATGATAGAGCATGAGCAAGTGAAAGACATTAAAGAGTATATGCTAGAAGAGAAGCAGTATTATGATTGAAGCAATCTCATCAGTATTCTTACCAATCTATCGTCTAGACACAACAATTACACATAAAGCAACGCATCAAGTAGTCACAGATGGTCAAATCACAAGAGTAGTAGATGAGTACATAACGTATTCAAAGACCGGACAAATAGTTAAGTCAGTCACACATCATACGATAGACATAATGATATGATACGCAATATATTACGCATAATAAGCGAATAATACTAATATATTATGCATTCACAAACACTTCACAGGTCTATTACTAGTTCACAGATATAGCATGAATGTTCACAAAAACAGCATATATTTACCCCACATTTTCACACTATTTCACACAATAATACACAGATATGGTAAGAATGAATTGCTCAAAAGGGCGAAATAACGCAATTAAATATAATGGGGAATATCATCTCTGCTTTTCGCACATACGAGCGCCTTTGTCAAGGGAAAAAACCCACACAAAAACAGTTACTTACAGTGTTGCAAAAATGCAACAGTTACCAACTATTTTAAAAAAAAGTGAAAAAAAGTGAAAATAATGCTTGACATTTACCAGAAAGTATGCGATACTATAAACATAGTCGAGATAGAGACTACTGGCGTATCGCTAGATTAACTGCATGTCCCTAAGGGAGAACTGGCGCGATACTAGATTGAACTGCAAGTCTCTATGAACTTTAAAAGGAATGTATTATGAATTACGATATGACTAAACCCATTAAAACTCTTGCGATGGAGCAAGACGTATTCGATGCTATTACTGATGCTCTTGTTAGTGAGTGTGAGAATGTAGGCGAACTCATTGAAAAACTTGACGAAATGCTACCTGATTACATCGCTGGTAACATCATTGATGAAGTAGCGAATGAACAGTGGAACGAATATTGGTCGGCAAAAGTGTAAAATAGTGCTTGACAATACCGTTGCGTTGTGGTATAGTATAAGAACAATGAGAGAAGAGGTTTATTATGCATTTGTATCTAAGTAAGATGATTGGTTATCTGCTTGTTTTTGTTGGCATTTTTATAGTACTCGGTACTGCTGGTGCTGACTGTGATGGTAAGTGTATGGAGAACGCAATGACAATAGGTGAGACCCTTGCGTACTTCTCAATGGGAATTGGTGCGACTGCTCTAGGCGCACTGTTTATTATGAAAGGTTAAGTTATGGCAAAAGCAATGGGACAATATGAGAAAGTCTTGAACGTACTGAAGGAAGCAGAGAACTATACTGCTACACTAGAAGAGTTCAAGCAACAGTGTGAGATAGCAGGTGTGAACATGTACCGCATCTCAACGTATATGTGGGAGATAAAAACAAAGACGCCGTATGGTGTAGTCCCCATTAAAGATGGTCGAAAGGTCACCGGTTATAAACTGTGTGGCGTAGACCGAGTACCAGCATAGGGTTTTCTCTCTCCCTTTTACCTATGCTGTTATAGCGCACCCTGTAACCCTTGTGTATCAACGGTTTGCGGGCGTGCGCTTTTTTTTATTTTCTGCTTGACAACAATTGCCATATGTGCTATACTGAAACTTTAACTGCACGCCACTGAAAAATAACTGTTGACAACTGTGACGTACTGTGATATACTATAGACTAGACCCCCCACCCTATGTAATATTTTTGTGGTGTGCGACCCCTTTACTCGCTCTCTTAGCGCCGGCACAATTTCCGTGTTTCAAACTATGGCAAACTTAATCACTGCACGAAAACTGAAATGCACTATAGGGGGTTAAGGAATCCAAAAAAATTTCCGGACAAAATTTTGCGCTTCTCAAGTCGGCACTAAAAATCATCAGGTAATAGTTCGTCTACTAGTATGTCATTATAATGATTACAGTATCGTTTTAGAATTGCATATGTTGACATGTCAGTAGGTGCACCATTGTTACTTTTCTCTGATGTATACTTGTACACTACATCATACAGTTCACTCTCATCAGCAACAGTAAAAGGAACAATCACTGTATTCGTCTTTGCTTTCTCTGAAGGTAACTGTTCGATATACTGTTCAATATCTTTGAGTTCTCTGAATACAGCAGGCATAGCATAGTTCTTACCATGGATGAGAAAATAATCTTTCACTTCACTTATCTTCACATTCTCGTATCCTGCTTTATAATAACCGCCTGTTAGATTTGCTCTAGGATGTTGTTTCATTCTTTCTGCTTTCTTACACATTGCTTGAATAGTTTCTGGATTCATTTTGTAATGCTGTCTACATCTGTTTCTATAATCATCCATATGGATAATCTTTCATCATATCTGCGTACCATTCTCTTGCTTGAATAACTGTATCGAATTCAGGAGATAACTGATACCCATCTTCATTACAGTACATGTACACTGTTCTCTGAAGACTATGTGTTTCAGTAGATGTTGCGTGTTCACTGTCATGCACTTGTACTTTCATGAGTGATACTGCCATTATGCGTGTTCACTTTTTTTCAAGACAACATGATGGACTTTAGTAGTTTCGTAACCGCACTGAATACAAGAGAAGTAATCAGTAAAGATTGTGTCTTGGTGTGACCATGAACCGCACTTGCCGCATGTGTACATGTGGTCAGTCAGGTCTTCATTCGATACGATTGATGCATGAGGATTCATCAAGTCATCAAAGTGTTCTCGCATTGATTTAAAGTCTGGCATCACGCCGCTCTCTTCATGAATACAGTAGGTAGTGACAAGTAGTCTTGATTGTCTCTTGTCTTTAGACGATGACAGCAAGCGCACAGTGTTTGCAGATTGCTCTCTTCATTGTTGTCGTGATTACCATCAATGTGGTCGACTTCTAACTGCCACTCTGCATCAATGATTGTTGTTGTGCATTTGCCGTGACCTAGACGACCATCGATGTTTTCACAATACGTCTTGCGATACTTCTTGTATATCCAACCGCCGATGTCGTAATTCTTGAAGTGGTGCTTGCCACAGACGTAACCTTCTTCAACACCGAATTCTTCACGAACCCATGATGCTTTGCGCCATTTTGGATTTGCTGTTGTGTTTGTATTGTGTGCGTTCTTACCGCAACCAGGTACTTGACATTTTGGACGTTCTGTAACCATTTGAAAACCTCTCTGTTACAATTCATCTTACTCTATTAATGTAACACACTTTTGCGAGTGTGTCAAGTATTATTTAAATAGACCCTGTACTTTTTTATTGAACGGAACAACATTATTCGTCTGCTTGACTTTTGCATCAAAGTCTTTTAACCACTCAACTGCTTCATGCTCATCTTTGAAGACAGGACTAATCTGTGTATGTCCTCTTTTAAGTCTGTCTCTAGTTACCCAAAAACATTCAGACGCACCATTACTATACATCAGAAATCTATTCTCTGTTGTATAGTCAGATGCTTTATCACTCATCTTTCAATACTCTAAACTTTCTATCAAGTTCTCGTAGATAGCGATACGATACTTCTAACTGCTTTTGATTACACCGAGAGAAGTAGTCATCGAACTGAGGTTCTGGATCTTCAAACCAGCATCCCATACGCACGACTAGTTGCGTTACTAAGTCTTCTGTGTCTGCAGTATTGACTGCAAACTGTTCAATACCACGAAATGCTTCTTCTAGATTATCTTTAACTGTTGATCCGTAGTTACTATACTTTGCCATATTTTTCTTCTCGTTCTTTCATCCACATTTCTGCTAACTGTCTTGCCGCAAACTTAGGACTGAGTTCTGCTTTATTTTGTTCATCATACCAGAAGTATGATTGCTTACCTGTTATTTCATCTGTGTATTGCATGAGTACTATTTCATATCTTTGAGATAAGTTATAATCTTGTTGCACTTCAAGATAAGATGGTACTTCTATTGCTCTCATCTCAACTTCTTTTTCTTGCACAATGTAATCACGAATATCGTTTTTGAATTTTTTAATCCATACCATCATCAACTCCTATGAGAATATATATCTAAGTACACCAACGCCTAATACGAAGACAAGAACTGAATTCAATACTGTCAATGCTCGGTCTTTCCATTGCAGTCCGACCCACAACCACATCAGTGTTCCTATCAGACTGAACACTTGGTCATAGATACGAGGCACTTCTTCTACTGACCGACACATGACTGCAATGATGACAATGATAGTTGCCATCCACTTAATCCACCAAGTGAGACCTTGTGTCTTAATCAATGTGATTTCTTCAGTTAGTTTTTTCATATCTCTCCGATATCTGTCGATAAATTTCTTGTAACTCTGTCTGTGGAATATCATATTCTCTTTCTAGAGTTCTCAATTGTTGAACTGTGTTCGTGATAAGAATATCTCGCTTATCCAACCACCGCATGTATTGCTCATGCCCTAGTCTGTTGATATCAAGTTTCATCGTCAGGCACTACATCTATGCGACCATCAATATGATAACCACATGCTCTCAGAAAATATAAGAACGATTCCAGCATCTCATCTAGTGATGCTTCATCTTCAACAGTGAATTCAATCTTATTCGTTGCTGTAAATTCTTTATGCGTGTCAGGTGTTTCTTGAATAAACTTATAACTCATAGTTGCACATCTCCTGCTGGTTGATAATACTCATCGAAGTATTCGACTTCTTGCACGAACAATCGATAATGCTGAAAACTCTCTTCAGGATATCCTTGCTCTACTACCCACTTAGTCAAATCAAAACTAGTGAGAATAAACAAGTCATGACCAGTTCCGCCTACCGCTTCTTTCGGTAGTGCTTTAGGAAACCCATATGCCCAACCTTGAGGCGTAGGGTCAATCATTAAAGTGTATTCTTTTTTACTCATAATACAAAGTCCTCGACAAAGGCGACTACGCCCATTAGAAAAACGACTACAAGAAAAACTTGTGCCATTCTTACTGCAATATAATCACCCATAAGATGGTCCTTCTATCATTGCTAGTTTCTTCATTATAGATGAAACATCATCTTCTGTCAAGTATCCTTTTACACTATCGCCATCATTTGTGATGCCAGGTAGTGAGACACCATTGATGCCATCAGATACCATAATCTCATAGAGACCTTGCTTGCCACCATAAGAACTAGAATGTTTAACAACCGACAACTCATAGTCGCCTATACCCATGACTGCTTGAACGCCGTCATACAATTCATGAAAGTTTAAATCTGAAAATTTCATATGAAGTTCCTCATAAAGGTTAGTATTGCTATTAGTGCAATGGTTTGATACGGATGCTCATGGACGAACCGAAGAACAGTATGTTCAATCGGATAAAGTATTTTATCAATGACTGACTGCATGTGCGATTGCCTCAAAGTCTTTGTCGTCCTTTATATGCACCCATCGCTGGTCACGACACTTGTGACCTTTACCGATGTTGAAAGTCTCGTTACGACTATTTAGACGGACTGCAGTAAAACCATTAAAGGTACCTACTGCATCTATCTCCCACCAATCACCGTGTTGTTGAATACGGTTCTTTCCATGACGGGTGATACCTTTCAGTTTCAACCAATCGCCTTTTTTGAAAGCACTAAACATTAACTTCCTCCCACAGTTTTTTTGCACTGATGAAACTTCCATCTTCCATAGTGAACTTGATATCAGGCAACGCGCCGAACCCTAAGTGACGGGCGATAACTTTGACGCCATTGATTTCAGACACGGACCACATGTTGTCCATGAATGCTTTGAATTTTGGATCGATATTCATATTGTGCGCTCCTCTACAGTAAAGAAGTCAACTGCTGTAGTAGTGTCATTCATATCTTTGACAACTTCAGCAAGAACATTATCAAGTCCTTCTTTAGTGTTACGAATAGTTTCGGCAATTGCTTTACCTGCAACATCGAAAGTAGTAATTTTAAATTCAATCATTATGCTAACTCCTCAGCAACTTTATCACACTTAATCATTTCAAAACACTCATCGACAATCTTCTTAGCATCATCGTAGTGGGCGAACCCTTCTTCATCAGCGAAGTCCATAGTGCTTCCGTAGTAGAAGGTCTCTTCAGTCAACTTGTGGGTCTCAAGAATGTATTTCAACATCTTTGCGGTTTTCGCCCGACCAACTTCATGACCGACATCTTTATAAACAACAATCTTTTTCTCAAGGGCATCAAGGAAACAAGTCATATCAATCTCTCTTTCTCTCTTTCAACTCATCTTACTTATATAATATACCCTACTTTTACACTAATGTCAAGAGAAATCCACAAAAAAATGCAACAATTAATTGTTGCATTTCAATGACTTGTAATTTTTTTTAATTATTTTTGAACTGCGATAAGACCTTGGTCGTATAATACGCCTTCATCACCTAAGAACTTATCACTCATAAAGAAATCTGCATACTCTTGTAGACCCGGAATGATACCAATGTGTTCTTTCTTTAAATAGAAGTAAAGTGGACGGGATACTGTGTATGACCCATCAGCAATGGTTTCAAATTCAGGTAGCACACCATCAATAGCAGTTGCTTTTACTTGGTCTCTATTCTGGTCTAAGAAAGAGAATCCAAATACACCCAAGCGTCTGTCATCATCTTGTAGTTTCTGAATAATCAAGTTGTCATTCTCACCCATCTGAACAACGAAAGTTCCTTTAGTGCGAACCGCGGTGCAGTTCTCTTTGTATTCTTTCTTTGACATACCTAACTTCTTACATGCACTATGCATAATGAGTTCAACAAATGCATCTCTAGTGCCTGAAGTTGTAGGTGGAATCATAATGTCAATCTTAATGTCAGGAAGTGATGGGTCAATGTCTGACCACTTCTGGTATGGGTTCTCTACCCACTGACCATCAATCAAAACTTGTGCGGCAACCGCGCGCCAAATCTGCTCTTTAGTCAGAACGAAGTCTGGACCTGATTTTTTGTTTGACAATGTGATACCATCGTAACCAATCAAATATTCAATTGGCGTGATGCCATTCTTTGTACATGTATCAATTTCTTTTTGTTTGATTGCTCTAGATGCATTAGCAACATCAGGAGATGTTGTTCCTAGTCCACCACAGAACATTTTCAGACCACCGCCTGAACCTGTGCTTTCAATGACTGGAGATTTGAACCCTTGTTCTTGTCCGAACTTTTCTGCTACAGTGATAGCAAATGGATAAACTGTTGATGAACCAACGATAGAGATTTGGTCTCTTGCAAACGCACTGTTTGCGGATACTGTTATAAATAGTAATGCGGCAATTGCCGATAGTTTTTTCATTGCTTACTCCTTATGAAAAATAAAAAAGAACAACCGAGTTGTCTTGGCGGGCACTCGGTTTGTTCGTAAGTATGTATAAAAAAATGTACAGATTTTATGTTACAGTTTTGTGAAATTTTATCCGCGCCATTTTGAATTCTTTACATCAAAAATAATTGAAATGCGGGATAGTTCGGATTTGTTTTCTACATGATGAGTTTCTTTATTATTAAACCACCACAACTCTCCAGCAGAATATAGTTCAACTTCATCACCTTCAAACTCAGTATTAAGTTGAGGAGGAGTGACTACTATATTTTCATAGTAACCAGATAGAACTAAATGAAATCTATCTTTGTCTGCATAGTACTGACCTTCATCTATGTGTGCATCTACTACGCCGTCTTTAGGTAAATGTACAATAGCAATACGATATACTTCACCGCCGTACTGTTCTACAAACCAATTCATAAACTCTCTCACTTTTGGATATCGCACATAAGTTTGAGTATCGGTTGTTGTGTGAGTATCATTAATATGCAAGTTATGTAGTTTTGCTTTTCTTAGATTAATGCTTTGTGTCATGCGTTGACATTCGATAGTATCTTGTCTACCGGTTTCTAAGTTAAAGTCATCCCATTGCATTGCTACTTCTTTGAGCATTGGTAGAACATTTAGATTTTCAGCGAGTTTAAAATGGTTCAATGACTTGCTCCTTTCAGATTAAATTCATCCATATCGAATAAACTAATTATTTTTACACTAGGGTCTAGATACATATCATGCATCTGTCTCAGTTCATGTTCTTTCACACTATATCTTTCTTCTGGTAATCCCATATCATAATAACTACGATTGACTTTATTGACTACAACAAATGCATATTGCATTTTAGGAATATCATAGTTTCTGCAGATATCCGAAGCAATCTTCAAAGACATTGTTGAGTTTGCTAAGTCATCACACAGAAGTACAGGCATATCAAACTTAGGCGTACCTTCCCAAGGTTCTTCTAATCCATATTCTTTTGGTGCTTTTCGAAATATAAAAGAGTGTATATCTAAGTCTAATAAATGTTTAGCATAGATTGGTATAGAAGTTATCATAGGTGTTGCGGCAGTTTCAAGACCAGACATCTGAAAGTTGAAGTGACCTATCTCTTCTTGTATCTTATATAAGAAACAAATTGTCAAGTGCTTATTAAATTCAGGATTGTATAGACCTTTACGAAGATAGAAGCACCAAGTATAATTTGTACCTGGTACTTTACCTTTCATGTATTGTCCACGAACAATACAGTTCTCATCAATATATTTTTTTAACCAGAGTAAACTGGCATCATAATTTTTTTGTTCAATCATCATGTGGTCTAAATTTAAATGCTACGTTAAGTCTTTTCTTATCACGATAAGATGTTCCTCTATGGAGTTGATTGCCTGGCATACGCATTATTCGTCCAGGTATTGGCAGAATGCTTTCAACCCTTTTTTCATCTTCAAACAATACTTCTGTACCACCCTCATAAAATTCATTATTATCGACATAACATATTACAGTAACAGAACCTTCTATTTGATTGTCACGATGAAATTGCGTATGTTCTCCAGGCCAAAAGCAATTAGTATGACAATCATATAAATCTAATTCTCTTAACTCTGGCCATGCTTTAAATATTCCATTCAACATCAAATCATGAAACTTCCATTCATATGGAACAGGTGCTGATGCTCCAGATTGAAAGGCGCCATCATCTGTTGTATTGATATTATACGGCAACTCTTTCACTTCTCTATAGAATAGTTCAACTTCATTCTTAGTGAAATGATTATCAACAAATTGTATCATGTTATTATATATCCTTCCAGAATGGTGCCGATGGAGAGATTTGAACTCCCAACCTACTGATTACAAATCAGTTGCACTACCATTGTGCTACATCGGCAAATTGGTCGGAGATGCTGGATTCGAACCAACGACCCTCTGCTCCCAAAGCAGATGCGCTACCAGACTGCGCTAATCTCCGTTAAACTTTATCCCACAACTGACTTTCTAATGGTTGGTCTGTATCTCGCCAACGCAAACATCCATCTTCATCTTTATAATATTGAGGAGCATACTCATCTAGTTCGAAGACTTGCTTAAAAATAATCTCAGCATTCTCACACTTTGCTTCTAATACTTCTGCTAGACCACTCAGAACGGTGTGTGTGCGGTCTTCAGTATAAATGAGACTACTATCATACATCATATCCGCAACGGTTTGTATGTCTGTTGCTGTACTGCGAATATCACTCATCGCATGTTCTAAATCAAATCGGGTTTTACCGAACCTATTTTCACTCATTTTATTTCCTCGTATGGACTTGCGGAGAGGATTCGAACCTCCATAGAACAGATTTGCAATCTGTCGCATCACCTTTCTGCCACCGCAAGAATTGGCCTGCCCGGTAGGATTCGAACCCACGACCTACGGATTAGAAATCCGTTGTTCTATCCAACTGAACTACGGGCAGATACTTTTACTTCTGATACTTATTTGTATCAGCACCAATCATTCGACACATATGTTGAATGTCATCAATCATAAACTGAATGAGTTCAGCATTCTGTTCGGTTTTTGGTGTATCGTATTTCAATCTACGAAGGTTCATTGATTTCTCGTAGATAACATTTACTTTATCACATAAGTCTGATATTTTATGTTGCATTTATCACCTCTATGTTATAATCCTAAGATTTTAGATGCACTCTCTCTAAACCCTTTACCAGGATTTTCTGTCAACCAATCTTTCAATTGCTCAAAGTAAAAAGCAGAGTCCTCTTCACCTTGACGTTCTAGTGCTTCTTGAGCATCTCTAGCAAATGCAATTGCTTGTCTTAGCATTGCGCCGTTATCATTGAACATTGCTTTGCTTTGATATTTACCTGGACGTTGATTACTCATTGTGTCAAAATCTCCGTGACAGTTTTATCTTTAATTGCATCTTGCTCATTTTGTGCTTCTACTGCGGCATCAAGTTCTTTGTATGCATTCGTAGCAGAAATCTTTGAAAGTAAGATGCGGTCTTTACGCAAGCGGTTCAGCAAAATCTTCTGCGCTTGCAAATCGGAATACTCAAGTAGTACATAGACACGATACTGTGTGCCACTAGATACAACCTTACTCTCAGCAACTTTATAACCAGCAACATCTACATCAGCAATTAGATTGCTAGTAGTCTTTTCAATCTCCGAGAGTACGGCAGTATCAGTTTCATCAGAACCAATCTTTGACATAAATGATTTTGTCTGACTACGAACACGACCATTGATACGGTCAGCAAGAGTAGTCTTTGCATTCAGAACTGCCATGTCAAAAGACAACTGCAAGTCTGGTGATGCTGTAGTGCCGACTGCATAGATTGCTTTGTCACTCTCTGGCATCTCTGTAAACCATTTAGGAATTACTGCAACATTGTCTTGTACAACATTTGCTTTATATTCATACGATGCAACATCAACTGTATTAGGCGGTGCAGTACCAGCAACCTTCACATCGTTAGAACTACACGCCGCAAGTGCAAGACATGCGGTACCCATCATAATATACTGTTTCACTATTTCACTCCTTCTAGCACTTCAACAGTTTGGTCACGAAGACCACTATCAACGAACCAACCCATCGGATCAATGTTCGTCATCAATTCAGGAAAGTTGTAAATAACAACTGCACCCAAAATAAAACCCACCAAATACTTCATCATAAACTCCTAGTATCTGTTATTACCTATTATCAAATCTACCACACTTGATATTGCTTTGTCAACTGGATTCGTCTGTATGTACCCACTATTGCCATTGATTGGAACAAATCGTATCACCGGTTGTGCTTGTTGAACTATTACTTCTCGTTCTACAATCTGCACCTCAGGTTGAGGTATTGGTGTATGTGTAGGTAATGCATCAGACTGTGCCACTACAGGTTCTTGTTCTTGCTTCAATGAACAATTCATTTCTGTTTTAGCAGTAAGAACTTCTGGAGATACTTGTTGAATAATATCTTTCTTACCTTTTGTCATCGCCTGTTCACATGCATAATTTTCTGTAACGTCTGGACCAAACACATAATCACCTGAAGTGTAGTGTTCAACTCCATCAATGGTTACATCAAACTTCATAATACATTTACGAGTATCATCTATGTAAGGAAAAACTTTTCGGTCTATATTACGAACTTCTTCAATAGTATGTTGCCAGTTCGATACGACCTGTTGGTCATAATCACAAGGTGCATCCATAATCTATCCTCCATTCAACCAATTACCAACTAACTCAACTGGACATTTATCTCGGTACTTACAACTCTGATACATGTCTATTGCAAGTTCAGTTGTAGTACAACCAGATAGTACGAATATTAAGGGCAGTAAATACCATTGCCTTTTGGATCGCTGTAGCATTTACCAGTCCCCAAGTTACCTAATTTGTAGTTGAGTTTAGGACGCTTACCGTTAGGATATGCTTTCCCGCTATAACCGCGCGGATCAATCACAGTGCTAATTACTGCTCTTGCCGCTTGCTCAAGGTCAAGACCTTGATTGAAAATGTAACGAACATCGTGCGGAAGTTGAAGAGCAGTATTGCTATCATTCCAAACACTGTTTGCAGGAAGTTTCCAACTGTCTAAGTCGCCAGCATTTGCAGTTGTCGCTGTAAATACAAGAGCGGCAGTCATCAAAATTTTCTTCATAATTTTACCTTTCATCAACATTATGTATATACTATAACATAGTTAAATTACTTTGTCAATCATTTTCGTCATTAAAAGCGGAAATAATTTCAAGTTCATCTACTTTTGTCTTTAGTGCAGTGATTGCGAGTTGCATTGCACCGGTATAACGCCGTGCTTCAGCAAGAGATATATGGTCGGTTAGTGTCCATTCAATCTTACGTTCAACTTCATTTTCTAGCACATCTAGATATTCTTGCAATTCATCTAATGTCATGTTACTTCCTCAAACCCTGCGAATGCTACGCGATACTTTTTATTACCAAATAAGATTTGGTCATTGACTGATGTAGAACGAAGACCCCATTCTTTACCATCTTTGTCAACATGAAGAGGCGCCATAAGAGTAACATTATCGTTACCATCTTGTTCACCTTTCATAGACCAACTGTCATTGATGTTTTGTGTCCAGCGATACGCATACTCAAGACAAGCATCGATACCTGCTTCAACTGTGTTAAGTGGAACATCGACAAACGCAACAGTGCGAGGTGTCTCTTCAAATGCTGTGTGAATAACTGCTAGTTTCATAATGTAACTTCCTTCTTGTAAACCTCATACGCTTCAAGAGTTTTCATGTCTTGCGCCATAGGATTCTTTTCAATAAACTCAATCAACTGTTCCATTGTGAACCCAAAGAACTCACAACGCTTTTTCAGAACAGTCATAGCACCTTTAATTCTCATAACAAATCTCCTTAGCAGATACCTGCCCAACGAATGCGACCTTCAAAACTATCTGTGTCGAACACTGTCGCTCTTGCGAAGTTTGTAGCAGGAGCATTCCATCCTGCCGCCATCAACACATCACCTTCAACAAATTTCTTTGTTGCTTTCTTCACAATGAAACTGTGAACGCTACGTTCATCATCGCCACGACACTGAATAATCTTAATGTAGTTTCGACCTTCTTTAGCAATCCACTTCATATCATCTTTCTGACTACTGTTGATTTCGGCACGTTCACACCAGTCAATCCAGTCTGCATGAACATAGTCAATGTAGTCAGCGATGTTTTTTTCAGTCACTTGATTCATAATTTTCTCTCTTCTCTATTCAACTTACATTATAACTATACCAAAAGAATACATGTTTGTCAAGTCTTTTTTTCAATTTTTTTCAATTTTTTTTCGAAAATTTTTGACCAATTTTCTTTGAATTTTTTATCGTCTGCATTCTTACGAGGTGCAGAACCTTTACCGTTCTGTGGATTCATTTAATTTCAGATTGCCTTGCTTTTCTTTTTCCATGTCATCTAACATGTTATACAAACCAATCTTCACCGTATATGCAAAGAAGTAGTTTGTGACTTGGTCATCATCTGATAGATTTTCAAAGTTTGGTGCGAGAAAGTTCTCAACCTCAAGTAAGTCTTTGTTGATTACATCTCGGATGCCTGCTCTGACTATCAGACCCATATCTTCATCACTACCCTCAAAAGTAAAGACAGCGGAACCGTCAGGCAGTTCCGTGTCGGTAACTTTAAGACTTGCGAGGGTTGTATCGTTGAAATCCTTTTTGGATGGCATCGATAAACTCCTTCTTAGAGAAGACTGCGTTAGTAGGACCTGATAAGTCGGTCACAAATCTATAGTTCTTATAGACAGTGTGGTAGATTTTACCAGCGTGAGATGAGGGTGAATATACAAACCCTCTGAAGTTGTACGATGGAAGTGTATCCATATTCATTTCATTCTTCTTTAGATAGCGCATCATTTTCTCCTATGCGTCTGTGTAATGAGTTTCTTACTATACTATAGTTATGTCTGCAATGTCAACTGTTTTGTATGGCAAGAATAAAAAATATCTTTTGCCGCTACTTTCGCCATGGTAACTCTGAATTTGACGTTACCCAATACTATATAGGGTGTCCCCTTTTCAGAAACAAATAAAACCTTTACCTTTCCAAGATAACATAGTCACCAAAGAACCTGTCAAACACACTGACTAAGTTCTCATAATCACCTGATTTCATTTCTTCAATAATCTCTTCTGTATCAAACCCCAAGTCACGCCCCCATTTCTCTGCTCTAGCAAGAAGGAAGAATGCGTTACCCTCAGGACCCGTCAGGTCAATGACAGGTGTTCGGTCTATCTTTTCTCTAATCATTTGCAATAAACTCCTCTAAGGTAGGACGCTCACGATTACCACGAACATAGGAACGAAACGCAGACATTATTTGCATCTTGGTTTCGCTACCTTCAGCAAGGTTGTATAATCGTTGTTGGTTATCACGACCTGCAGTCCAAACACGATGGTCATCACTATAGTCATAGAACCAATCGTGCATGGATGCTTCATTGAAAAATTGTTCTATATTCATACTTATTCCTTATGCAGTGTAAATGTAAGGTTTGTTCCACTGACCAACTTTCAGTGACAAGTAGTAAGCAGTGTCGAAGTAGTCAGTCATTGCATCGCTGTTATCGTACCACTTAGTACCTTTCATTGCGGCAATCATCTCATCAACAAAGTTTGCTTCTTTCTCAGCACCGACTTTTCTGTACCAATCAGCAGAATGGTAAGGGTTAATGTCGTAGTAGTCACTGACACCACCGAAGTAGTTGAAACCACGGCGCTCATTTTCTTGTTCGTAGTACTTGTTAGAAGCACCAATCAAGTCAAGCGCACCTTCTTTGATTTTGACAACTAAAGAAGAATGATGATTAATACCGATTGTCACTTTGACACCGTATTTCTTAGCAACTGCTTTGATGGCAGGAGTAAGTTCTTTCTTAGTCTCTTGTGAAATATATGCCATGTTGATTTCCTTTCTCTCTCAACTCATCTTACATATACATTATAGGACATATTTCGGTGAATGTCAAGGGAAAATTGAAAAAAGTTTACCATGCAAATCAAGCACTTAGAATTTTTTTTAAGAAAAATTAAAAGAAACTGTAACTCTCATGTCTGAATTATTGTATCCTACATAGTGTTCTAACCAAGACGGAAACATAACTAGTTTTCCTGTCTCTGCGGGTACATTAAGAAACTCAACATCATAGTCTGTACTACCTCCAATAGTAGGTTCATGCATCTTATGTGCCATGAGTGGATTAGCAAAAGTGATAGGCGCCGCATCTTTATCAGCGTAAATATAAAATGCTCCACTGATAACCGAGCGTCTATGATTATGTTGCATTATAGTAGAACCTCGCTTTTGAATATTGAACCAACTTCTACCTAACTTCAGATTACTCATGTCAATACCGACTTGTTTTGTGAATGCTTTCACTTCTGATGTGATTACCGATTTCAACAAACTAAAATCCGAATGCTCTAGAATATTCATTTCTTTAGTATAGGTACTTGTCGCATCACCATGTAATAGTCCATGGTCTTCACTCTCTATCTGCAGACAGGTTTCTAACATTTTACTGGTATCGATGCGAGTGTCTTTTATTGCAATCGCCGATGGAAATAAACTCAATACTTCAATCATACTAAATCACTTGCTAATGGAAAAACTTCTGCTATAACTTTTGCAACTTCATGTGCAATCTGCATATGCTCTTTTTGAGTACCATTCGCACCACGAAGTTCAATGTAGTGCATCCAAGAACGAAGTGTTCCGTTCATATACATGCGTGAGATTGTATTACCCTCAGGTAGAACTGCTCTTGCTTGCTCTTTAGCAATACCGTTTTCAACCGCCCATGTGTATGCTTCTTTAGCGGCATCGATAACTGCTTGCTGTTTCTCACACCAAGTGTGGTGTAGTTCTACATTTTCTGTGGGTATACTGTTCTGTCTGTTCTTAGGGTCTTGCAATCTCGCATCACGAATTTCGAAATCTAAGTCGTGGGTAGGGTCAGCATAGCGTTGACTGAACTCTTGAAAAGAGAAAGAGCGGTGTCTTAAAATTTGTCGAGCAATATCTCTGGTCGTTTCAATCTCCAAACATGCAGACACCATTTCGAATGGCGACCAATGCTTATGTTTTGCGAGATAGTTCAGCAGTTTTTCCGATGTTTCTGAATTGTTTTGATTTGAAGGATTCGATACTCTAGCGCAATAAGCAATAAGTTCTTGCACATCATTTCCTACAAATAGTTCGCCTTGTTGTGGTTGAGAGTAACTAATTAATCTAACTTTCACTGTCTTCTCCATAGTGCTATTTTGTCACATGTGTTATGCCGAAAAAGCATCAGTATTGCTGACGTTTCCAAGCATGATTTGTATATATAGTATCGTGCAGTGCAACATTGTACACCTTCATTAACTATCACTGTAATATATATGTCTGGTCTGAGATGACTGGAAAAAAACAGGTGCGTCTAATTATCGGAGAAGAAAATGTTTGAAGTACTTAAAAAAATGTTTGAACCTAAAGCGTCTACCAGCGATATGGTAAAATATATTCGCACTGAATTCGCAAGTGATACTAAGCATCTCAAAGATGATGATGCTATACAATTTTACAACTATTATATAAACTCAAGGAGAAATAAAAATGTCAGTTGACAGCGTATTAGATTATGGATATAAATTCACATGCACTTTTTGTGCAACAGTGAGAACTGCAATCGTATCTGCATTTATTGCAATCATTGCATTCGGCGAACATGCAGGTCGTGCCAGAGCGGCATCTGAACTTGCGAGACAAGGTTATATGAATGAAGCAAAATACTTAATGACCGGTAACCGTGATGATTAAGTAGAAGGAGAATTATCTCCTTCTTTTCTTTTCTAACTCGTTAGCAATCCATTGTTTAGCAATATAGTTTTTGACTGGTGTTTTAACTAGTCCACGAACTCTCTTAAACACCATTTGAAGCACATCATCATTTGGACCATTGTTGTCTAGAATAATGAAGTTCTTACCACCAAAGAAACGCTGAAATGCACCGATGTTTTGTTGTACACCATTCCACATCTTTGTAACTTCTTCTCTAGGTAGTGTTCTTTTTCTTTCTTGATTTCTCTGTTGTGCAACTTCTTCTGAAGTGTTTACAAAAATCATGTAAGTGTCGTAACCAAGTTGCTTTAGTGCCGCCGCTTGTCTTTGAATTTTTTCAAAGTCTTTACCGGTACCATCAATGACAACACCAAGACGACCCATCAAGAAATTACTCTGCATTCGCTTGGTAGTTGCTTTTGCTCTACCACGAATTTCTTGACCTTTATCTGAGTAGATATCTTCTGGTGTAGTATCTAGACCAGCATCTTTGAGCATCTTTTCATAAACGTCATCAGAATTTACAACTTTCAGTCCCATACCTGAAGTCGTCTTTTTCTGAACATAAGACTTACCTGAACCAGGACCTCCTGCTAGAAAGAATGCTTTGAAGATGCCTGGATCATAAACGCCTTCATTCAGTTCTTTAATTTGCTCAACGATGATATCATCTTTAAGTTCCGAATATTTCTTAGACATGCTTATTCTCCGATTATAAATAACTATGAAAGTATTTATAAAACCAACTATCGTATAAATACTCATATAATTATAGTAGAGGAACAAAATGTCAGATTACGATAAAACTCAACGTAAGTTGAATCCTGATGGAACTATTACTTTTATTAAAGGCGGTAGTAGATTTACAAATAATGGTAGGGACAATATTGTCAGCAAAGTGGGTGTTCTGTCTAATGCTGATATTGCTACTGCTAGAATGCCAAATACTCCTCCTGAAATTTCTAGAAAAAATTATAAGCAGATGATAGAACAGGGTCTAATACCATCTAAAGAAGAACTTGCGAAACAAGGACTTAAATTTACCTATGAAGATGATGTAGATGATAGTGTAACACATGTTTACTATGGTAATAAAAAGTATCCTAAAAATTCACAACTTTTTCCTGGTGATATTGTTGAAGGAAACTTTCCTAAAAATGAGAGAAAACACAAAAAGTTAGCAAAAGTGATACATGTTAGAAATTTCATGGATTGGACTATTTCAGTAAAGTGGATGGATGGTGACTATTTCGGTACTAAAGAAGTCTTGACTGTAGACCAATATAGAGTTGTTAAAAGATTAGATGGTACTTTACCTGTTGATATGAAGCGAGTACGCACAAATATTCTTAAAGAAGATGACGATAATATAGATAATATTTAAATAGGAATTTTATTATGCAAATAGATTATGTGTTTCCACATCCAATTGCAAGATTGGATATAAGTGATGAGGTGAATAACGATAGTATTGTTAAGTCTGTCGTTGAATTATCAGAAACTATAGATGAAAATAGTGCAACCGAGTACTGGGATTGCAAACTTATAACTTCATTTGAAAATGAAAAAATCAATATTGAATTTGCGAGAGACAACATTCCTTTTATTGAAGTTGTCGAGAAGCATGTAAATCAATATATGGTAGAAGTTGGTTGGTACAAACCACACCTACCGAATAAAATTACTCAAATGTGGTTCAACAGATATATTGAAGGTCATCATTTTCAAGAAGCACACAATCATGGCAATCATGAAGTGTGTGCTATCTATTATGCTACTAATGATTTGACACCTACTCTATTCTTAAATCCTAATCATCATACTTTTCATAATCATTATGATGCTTGTGATGTAACTGAAGTCACTAGAAGAGCATATGAAGCATATTCCCAGACGGGCACACTTGTAATCTTTCCTGGTTACATGCTACACACAGTACCTTATATAAGAAAAAAAATGACAGAGTTTGATTTAGAAAAAGATAGAATGACTATTGCCATGAATTTCGGTAAATATGAGGAATCTGTCTTGACAAAGATAGATAAGTAGAGTATATTGATTGCATGACTTATAAAAACTATAAACACACAAGAAAAGAAAGACCCCCTAAAGATGAGGGATTAACTGTTACTGTTAGAGATGGTAATCTAGAGAAAGCAATGCGTATCTTTAAGAAGAAAGTGCAGAAAGCAGGAGTACTCAAAGAACTGAAGATGCGTAAGCAATTTGAAAAACCATCCGAAAAGAAACAGCGTAAGAAAAAAGAAGCAGTAAGACGCTGGCGCAAGTTGCAAAAGAAACTTGAAGAACAATAAATACTTGACATAATGAATACTGTATGATACAAAGAGGTGACAATGAATATATTCTATTTACATAATGACCCTAAAACGTGCGCTGAGTGGCATGTAGACAAACATGTGAGCAAGATGCTTGTCGAGTATGCACAACTGATGTCGACCGCCCACAGGGTCTTAGACGGCGATGAATACATAGGTAAATCGCAGACTGGTCGTAGAGTAAAACGCTGGAGACTATCCGACAATTATGAGAACATTATATACAAAGCATGTCATGTCAATCATCCTTCGGGTGTTTGGACTCGTCAGTCTCGTTCTCATTATGAGTGGTTGTACTCACTCTGGACTGAACTTCATAAAGAATTCGTATATCGTTACGGACACTCCCACAAAAGTTACGATTTACTCAATGAAATTCTAGCAACACCCCCTAGTAACATCGAAGACAAATCTTTTGTCGAACCTCCGCAAGCAATGAAACAATTTCCGCAATGCATGGTAGAAGGTGATAGTATTTCTGCTTATCGTAATTTCTATCGCGTGGCAAAAAAGACTTTTGCTGTGTGGTCTAAACGTAATGTACCTGACTGGTACAATCTTACAAATCTAAATAGTGATACAGAATATGCCAACATATAATTTTATAAACCAAGCAACTGGAGAAGTTGAAGAACATTTCATGTCAATATCAGAATTGGATGATTTCAAAAAAACGAACCCGCATCTCGATAAAATTGTATCTGCACCTGCTATTGTGGGTGGAGTTTCTATTCGCAATAAAGAATCCGATGGTATGCGAGAAGTATTTTCTAGAATTGCAGAAAAGAATCCAGGTTCGAACTTAGATAGTTATCGTTCTAAAACGAATGCTGAAGTTAAAACAAAAAGTATTTTGGAAAAGCATAGGAATAAAAAGTGAGAGAAATCATTCAAGACTTTGCTCAATGGTTAGCAAAGAAAAGTTACACTCCACCAAAGATGCAATACTATTCGCATATTGAAGGTATGGAAAAGTGGGCGGCACCTAAACCAATGTCTCGCTGGATTCCAGAGTGGTATAAAAAATTACCTAAACAAAATGTAGAAAATACTAAATCTTTAAAGGGACAATTACAAAGGAACGCCCCTATAGGTATTCATCCTGATTTTGGAACTGATGGACAGACTATCAAAACATGTCCTGGTATGCAAGATATCATGACAACTGGATACATGGTCCCTTTCTGGTCTAATGCTATTATTACTACAACATTAGACGGAACACAAGTACTTGCCCATACTGCAACTGATGGAAGTGAAACACTAGGTGCCGACTGGGAAACTAGAAGTAGTGACTTTACTAAACTTGAAATGTTGAATCCAGACAGTGATACCGTGCATCAATACTTACAAGGTATAGGATATACTACAGAAGAAATTGGAGACTGGAGAGCATTTCAAAAAAGACCTGAAACCACAGTTCATTTTAAAATACATCCTGATGCTCAATACACTACTATGGTAGAACAACTACCTGAAGAGTGGTGCACCACTTTACTTAAATTAGAAACACCTTGGAGAATATGTACTCCTCCTGGTTGGAGTGTTTTATACACTGATCCAACATATCATTTTAATGATTGTCTGCAAGTAATGCCAGGTATATTAAATACAGATTACTGGCACGAAAGTAATATGTTTTTCTTTATTAAGAGAAAAGGTATTCAATTTTCTGTGAATTTTGGTGACCCATTGATTTGTCATATACCAATCAAAAGAGAAATGTTACCATTAGAAGTTCGAAAGTCTACAGAAGAAGAGCGTGAAAGAGACCGTCAGATGTTTTACTTTATGAATGCTCACTGGAGTGGAGCGAAAGCATATAGAAAATTCAAAGAAGTATTTGGGTATAAACAAAAAGGAGTGTGTCCATATAAAAAAGATTGATGATGTTATTTGATGCTTCAATACAATGCATGACATGTAGAGGAGAAATTAATGTCAAGACAAAAGTCCACAGCAGTAAAAGCAAAATGTTTAACTAAGACTTCAATTAAAAGAATAAATCCGATTACGGAAAATCAAGAAAAAACATTCGAAGCATTTAATGATGATAAACATTTGATGTTGCATGGATGCGCTGGAACAGGTAAAACATTTATTATGATTTATCTAGCAATGAAAGCAATTTTATCTCAAAGAGTAGAGCAACAGAAACTTTATATTGTAAGGTCTATGCTACCGACAAGAGATATTGGTTTCTTACCTGGTTCACAAGAAGAGAAGATGAGTGTTTACACCGAACCCTACTACTCACTATTTGACGAAATGTTTCCTAACATAGAGAACCCTTATGAACTTGCAAAGTATCAGGATATAGTAGAATTTATACCTACTTCATATATCAGAGGCATTACACTAAGGGATGCATTTATTATTGTTGATGAATGTCAGAATTTAAATTTTCATGAATTAGATACAATCATCACTAGAGTGGGAGAAAACTCGCGCATTGCTTTCTGTGGAGACTTTATGCAAACTGATTTGAAGAACAATGCAGAACAAAGAGGTCTCATTCAGTTTATGGATATAATCAAATCTATGAAATGTTTTGAAACAATTGACTTTAAAGAAGAAGATATCGTAAGAAGTGGTCTTGTGAAGGAATATATATTAAGCAAGAACCAAAAACAATATGAAAATACATTTGAAAGCATAGACAAGAAGATGCGACAAGTTGCCTGAAAGGAGAAGTAAAATGAGAAAATGGATTAACGCAAGAATTGGCGAAAGAACTAGTTGGGATGGAGCAGTGCTTATTGGTGCTGGCGTAGCATTTTTAATTTTTGCACCAATCGCTGATATCGTAGCATATGGTGCGATTGCATACGGTGCTTGGACAATATTCAAAGGAGAATAAAGATGGCAAAAGAGAATTGGGGAAACTGCATTTCTAAAGTTCTCATTCATGAGGGTGGTTATGTAAATCATCCAAAAGACCCTGGTGGTATCACGAATATGGGTGTCACCAAGAGAGTTTATGAAGAGTGGGTTGGTCACGAAGTATCTGAACAAGATATGAAAGACTTAACAGAAGATGATGTAAGACCAATCTATAAGAAAAACTATTGGGATAGAATTAAGGGAGACAAACTTCCTGATGGTCTAGACTTGTGTGTTTTTGACTTTGGAGTAAATGCAGGTACAGGTCGTGCCGCAAAATATTTGCAGAAGATGATTGGTACTACTGCAGACGGTGGGATAGGACCCAATACTCTGAAAGCACTGAAATCATATGTGAAAGAGAATGGTCTAGTAGAAACTATCAAGAAGTATCAATCAAATCGTCAAGACTATTATGAGAGTTTGAGTACATTTGATACTTTCGGTAGAGGTTGGACAAATCGTAATAACGATACAACTGAATACGCAATAGAACTCGCCGAGAGTGATGATGACGAAAATACTAGAGAAGCAGATAGAAATTCTATAAAGACTTGACAATTACATTATAGTGTGTTATATTCACACTAGAGGATGAAAAAGTGAAATATACACACATTGAAGAAATTGATTATAATAATAGTCTACCAGAATTAACAACTGAGCAAAACGACAACCTAAGACTGTACGTTACACCAGATGGTCAAAAATATCCATCAGTTACTACAGTCTTAGGTTGGCACACTCGTAAAGGTATTATGGAGTGGCGCAAGCGAGTAGGCGATGAAGCGGCGAACAAGATATCTCGCCAAGCATCATCAAGAGGTACAAGATTTCATTATCAGTGCGAAGACTATCTCAACAATAAAGAACCTAAGATTGAGGGTCCTGGTGAGATGTCTATGTTCAGTAGTATTAAACCTTTCTTACATCGTATAGACAATATACACTTTCAAGAAAAAACTATGTACTCAAAGTTTCTACAAACTGCAGGTCGTGTAGATTGCGTTGCTGAGTTTGATAATCGTTTGTCTATTATCGATTTCAAGACAGCAAGTAAACCAAAAAAAGAAGAGTACATCAGCAATTACTTCATGCAAGGTGCGGCATATGCAGTTATGTTCGAAGAGAGAACTGCAAAACCTATTGACCAGATTTGTATCTTGATTGCAGTTGAGGGTGATGAAGCACAACTATTCAAAGTTAAGAGAGATGATTACATAGAACAATATCGAAGTGTCAGAGATGCATGGCGAGATGCTCATGGATATTGACAACATTCAACTCTTTTCCTCAAACTTATATAAATACTTTTTACCAACATCACTTGTTGATGATTGTAAAGAAGAATTAGTAGAGTATGCTAAAAATAATAAAAGTGGAATTCAACAATACTTTACCACTTACAATACTTTTTTAGAAACTGTTGATAGTATAGGTTCTTCTTGTAAATTGATTAGTGACAATGTTGTTAGAGTTGCAACAATATTGTCAGAACGCCGAGTAAGAGTGGAGAATAGTTTCTTTAATTATGTACCTAAAGGTAATGTTCACTCAAAGCACAATCATGGCGGTAAAGAAATGATATGTGCTATTGTTTACTTTGATACTATTGGTCAAACAAATTTTTATGATCCTAGACCTCAAGTATTCAATTGGCAACCTCATGTCGAAGTTGCTGAAAAAGGCAAAGTAGTTTTCTTTCCTGGTTGGTTAGAACATGATATGCCTGCTCATTATGAAGATGAGTTTAGAATTACAATGCCTTTTAATATGCTCATACAGTGAGCAAAGGAAAGTAAAATGAAAAATGTAGTATATGTAATAATACTAATTTGGTCTATATCATTTTTAGCAGGTTTTGCTAGTGCAGAACCGAAAGACTTACCTGAAGTAGAACCAGAACCTAGTGTATTTCAATCTAGCAAAAATGTTACTTGTACTTCTGATGAATATGATGTGGTTAAGAAAAATTTTCAACAGTCTCATGGTGAAATTGGTATAATGAGATACGTCAGTGATATTCAAACTGGAATTGAAATAATTGGTAATGTCGATACTGGAACTATTACTATTTTAGAATTCATACCTCCGAATAAAATTACTTGCTTCATCTCTATGGGTAAAGGTTTAGAAATTAATAGTTTAATTTTTAAAAAAGCAGAAACCGGTATACGAACTTCCTATTAAGTGATAGTAACAAAAAATATTGCTTGAGAAATAAATATTTGATATGGCAGAAAGGAGACTAGTATGCCACCTCGTAATCATAAGCAGTGGTCATCAGCACCACGAATAGAAGCAATTAGTAGTAGAGCATATAATAACTACGAAGTATACAAACAAGAACAAGAACTAATATTCAGCAAAGTCTGGGTACCAATGTGTCACATCTCTGAGATGTATGAGACAGGTGAGTTTCGCACTACGCAAATAGCAGGTGTGAATGTAATTGCAGTGAATGACCATGATGGTGTTAGAGCATTCAGAGACCATTCTATTGAGCAAGTCTCTGGTTGTTTATCTTGTCCTTACGAAGGTAATGAGATATATTGTGAAGTCAAGCATGGGGGTATGGTGTGGGTAACACTTAACCCTAACCCCACACAGTCAGTAGAAGAATGGACTGCAGGTGCATTTGATTGTATTGCAGACGCAATCGACACAGAAGAAATGGAAGTCTTTCACTATCACAAAGCAGTGATAGATACAAACTACAAACTGTGGCATGACACAAACAGTGAATTCTATCACGACTTCATGCATTACTTTAATAGAGTGTCAGGATTCAATGATGAATATTTCGCTAGAAAAAATATTCCTTTTGATAACGGTCATGTTAATGTTAGTAGTTTTACTGTTAATTACGAAGAGTATGACGGATTTGAAGATAGAGGGGATTTATCTTTTCCCAATCTGCCGCCCAACCAGTGGTACATGGTCGACCTCTTTCCAGGATTCAACTTTAACCTCCGTGGGAGTGCATATCGTTCAGACACAGTAACACCACTTGGTCCGAATAAAGTATTGATTGAGTTTCGTGGATATGGATTAAGAAAAGATACACCAGAAGAAAGACAAACTCGTATCAAGCATCACAATAGTATATGGGGACCTTTCGGTAGAAACTTGCACGAAGACCTTATTGGTGTAGCAGGTCAAGGCACAACAATGCGTGAAGGTACAGAAACAAGAAACATTCTACATGGAAGACATGAGAATGGAACTATACATGATGAAGTAGGTATGAGACACTACTATACTGAATGGGGTAAATATCTAGATATCGACCCATATGTTCTTGACAAAGTTGCTTGAATGTAGTATAAATAGAATTGAATTTGATGACACATGTTGGAGGATTGTAGGACGTGGGGGCAGTACCCACCGCCTCCACCATAAACACACTAAGGAAATATGACTAAGATAACAAAAGAAAATACGCCAAACAAATATGTAAGATGGTTCTGTTGGTTTATACAATTTAAATATGTATGGGATATCCAAACATTATTTGAAAAATACCTTCCAATGGAAAAGATATATCGAACCTTAGGTTTTTACTTATTCTGGTTTATTTGGTTTTGTATTCTAATGTTTGTATTATATCAAATTACAGGAAGTTTTGATTTCCTTCTTTGGTTTGAAGAATAGTGTGTTTATGATGGGGGCGAAATAGGTTCGACTGCATTAAGAAGGCATGAAGAGAATTCAAAAACATAAATGCAAACGATAACATTGCATATGAAGATGTTCGCCTAGCGGCATAATCTTCTGGGTGTTGTGGGGACGCCTGGAAACAGAAGAAGCAATTGCTTCACCCTACATTACACACATACACACAAGGAGAAATAGTATGAGTAATCCATTCGACTTACGCTTTAGTATGATACAAAGCGCCAGAGAGTTGCTCACAGAGCAATATCACACTGATATCAATAATCTTAAAGAGAAATACTATGCAGACAAAGAAGCAGGACTAGATGTTCAGTTTCCAGAAATGCCAGCATTTCCGACATTCGAAGATATCAGCAAACTAGCAAATGAGATGAATTCTTTCGTTTCACAACGCTAATGGTAAAAGTGTAAAGTCAAGGGAGAAATCCCTTGACTTCTTTATTATAATAATGTATATTAGTCTAATGATTATATGTTTATGAAAAGGCAAGGCATGACTAATCCAGAACCAATGACACCAAAAAGATTTAGTAAAATTATTGAAGATATTGTACTAGATAAAGCAGTCACGCATATGGATGCTATTCTTCTATATTGTGATGAGCATGAACTTGAACCAGAAGATGTGAAGAAGTTTGTGAGTAAAACACTTAAAGATAAAGTCACTGTCAATGCACAAGACTTACATTATTTACCTAAGACTACTGCGGAGTTGCCGGTATGATTTTAAAATATTGTTATTCAAC
>Ga0070749_10000082_pt1 | contig 49014 bp, 56 predicted proteins | sample VirMetDEL_Nov_18_FD_75180 | JGI IMG/M metagenome (GOLD analysis project Ga0070749, IMG submission 75180) | Aqueous microbial communities from the Delaware River and Bay under freshwater to marine salinity gradient to study organic matter... | ecosystem: Environmental > Aquatic > Marine >...
CTGATCAGGGTATAAAATCTTTACTGCGTCTTCAAATTTCATGCTGTTCTCCAATTAATTACAAATCCACTAGTGTCTGTCTTAGCATCACCTTTAGCTTTCAATCCTACCACAACACGCTTGTTTCCGTCAAGGAATCTCATGTCTGTCTTATCACCATCAATGACACGCAAACCTTTGAAAGTCTTAGGTAATCCTTCTTTGAATACAACTGCTACATTGTATTTAATACTGTCAAAGTAATCTGCATACTTCTTGTTAGCTTCTGAGTATGACCAAGTCAGATGATAGTTAGGTATATGTGATACTTTACGATTAGGTATCTTTGTGTAGTCATACCATTGTACTTCTGGAAACATTTGAAATATGTTTTGACCACACTCAACCTCAATAGTTTCCCATTGAATATCAGACGTTCCGTTTAATCTAATAGCAGGCTTTTTACCTTTACGTGTACAGTAACCTATAAACTTGATAACATCTAATACTAATAGTGCCATAAACTGTGGTCTGTCATTTAAAAACAAAGCAGTCTTACGTTCTCTAGCTTTGTGTATGCTAGGAAATACTCTAGCCATACCTGCATTATCAAGACAAGGTGCTTTACATTTAGCAACTACTTGAAATGGACATATCTTAGTATTTATAGGTCTTAAGTGCATAATAGTAGATATGTAATCACTTAACTCATTGTTACCTTTAGCAACTTTAGGATTGCTGTCAGGTGCTGATAATAACTTAAACATTTGTTTACTCCCAAGCTGTGAATGACATAGAAGGTTGATACGTTATACCTTCTGCTACCCAATCAATTCGTTCTTCTAAAATATCTTCAACCCATAGTTCAGCGTCTGTGCTATCACCTTCTTCACCAACACCTAATACTAAAGCTTTGCCTGCTAAAGGCTGACCACATAGTTTAAAGTATCTTTGGTTTTCAACAAACAAACCTTCATCATCTACAAAAACAGTATGATCATCTATACTGTAAACTGCATCAATAAGCTGACACTCACATAAAGTATAGATTTGTTTTAGTGTGTTGTCTTTTTCTAATGTAACTTGTTTAATAGTTTGGTCGAACGGATTAATAAGATAACCTTTCATAAGGTACTCCTTTGTTAGTGTATTAAAAGATAAGGGAACAATGTTTATCACAGTAGCTAACTGTCTAGACTATTTGATTACACACATTAGTCGTCAGATTTATATGTGAAACCCTCTTAAAAAAGTAGTTTTCTAGTTCCGAAGTAACTACTAACTCCTCCAACAGCAACATAACCATCGGTTTTTATAGTGTCTGTCACCACTAGTAGATGCGCTTTTATAGTCACCCTAACAACTCTACATTACATTGTTAGGCAGACTCACAGAGCAAGCTATGGTGGAACAGTCTCGAAGACTGGGTAATAAAGCTTGTTGCTTTTTTTAACTAAAGATAGCATTTACAAGACGATTGCCTGTATCAGCTTCTCTGACAGCTCTAAAGCAAGGCTGTATATCACAAACAATGGGCATCTCAAGGATTTGCATTGTAGGATTTACTTTACCAAGACCAACAGTAGCTTTAAAACTAAGCTGTCTGTTACGTTTTGGTGTAGCTTTAGGAATGTACACAGAAGTTCTGTCTTTGTGGTAAGCATGAAAGGTATCTCCTGATGAGTAACCTTGTCTGTTCTTGTGAGAACGAACTCGTATAATGCTTGCTCCAATTCTAGAACCTTCAAACCATAAGTTCTGTACTGATAAAGGTGCTTCTTTAATTGAAGTTGTAGTATCACTACCTCGTGCTGAATAAGTGATAAAGTTTTTGTGTTTATTGTGAGCCATAATAGCCCTCCTCATTAAGTAATGTTAAATTATAGTCAGCAAGTGCCGACCAACAAATTCTGGCAGATGCCGAGAAGTTTGTCAAGTGGTTACGTGCGCAATTAAACTTAGTAGTTTTTCATATCTATATCTCCTCTTTTAATACCAGAAACTTTCTTATCTAATTCGTCAGTATCTTCAGCTCCTTCCCAAATATCATAAGCTTCCTCTTCAGGATTAGGTAAACTCTCTGCATACTTTAAAGTTTCTAAAACTTCTTTAGGACTTTGATAACTCTGAACATCATCACCTTTATGTTTATGAAAAGGATGGGTGTCTTTATAAAAGATAGCTGTTTCAGCATTACGACAATCCTTTGTGTATACATCATCATTTAGTTTAAGATTTTTATTTGAACAGTAATGATACTGACCAAACTGTACAGATACAGTATAGCCATTCTCAAATGTAATCTGAAAACCTTGACCACCTTGAATACTAAAGTTACTGTGATTGAATCTACTCATGATACCTCCTTAGGTAATAGTTGAACATTCCAAATGTATTTGTCATATGTATGACACCAAGTTCTAAAGACATAAAAGCTTTTAGAACGATTCTCAAATAAAAACACTTTGTCTTTATAAGCAAGACTCCTGTTCTTACACTTTACTTTAAAAGAACTTAAGTGTTTCTGAGCCATCTCGAAACTTAGAAATTGTTTAATCATAATTATTCTACCTTTAAAATTAAATCATCTTTCATGGTTACCTTTGCAAAGAACTCTCTACCACCACCTAAAAGATGAGGTCTTCTAGCACCTACAAATGTACCATTTGATTTATACTCAGGACCAAATATAGAAGTTTCTTGGTATTGTAAAGGTTGTCCAATACATTCTTTCATTTGTTTCTTACTATCATAACCTGTTAATAACATCATACATCACCTCTCTATAATAAATTTAACTGCCTCTTGTCTTGATACTGCTCTGTTCTTAGACAACGATAATAATACTATATGTTCTCTGAACAAGTCAAGTATCGATTGATGTTCCTTCCCAGTCCAGAATTGTTTCTCTGGATGCTTGTCTTGAAACCAAACTACAAAGTCCATTGTTGCGCCTATCTCTTCATGGCTTTCACCATAGTCGAGTGCAATTTTCTTATCCTCTTCTTCTTCGGTCATAAGCTTACCTCCTTAGGTAAGAATTTTATTTAAGCCCAGCAAGGGCTGGGTGCAACCAGTTTACCACCGAAGTCGGTTTTGTCAAGAGGTTCCACGCACGAATAACAATAGCCGAAGACACTAATTAAAATAATAATTACGCAAAACACTTGACACGATATAAGGATTACCTGTATAATCTACGGAGATTAAAAAGGTTATATGTTTGGAGTTGAGGTATTTAGTGGTAGTTGCTTGAAAACTTCTAAAACTTCTAAAACTTAATAATATTCTGGGTAAATTTTAAATGAAAAATAAGTTATCCACAAGTTATACATACTTATACACAAGGAATAGACAAGTTACTAACAGCAACTCGTTCAGTACTCAGGCGGTTTTTACAAGGCGTTATTAACTCATATAATTAAATTTAGGTATGGGTATGGTCATATAAAGAGCTGAGTTTATCTCAGTTATAAATGCCCACCCGAATTTTCCAGTTCTCTTCAGGTATGAATTGTATGTTTGTGAATGCAAACTTTGACAAGAAGACATATGAGACCTGGAAAATTCTTAAAATGAATCTGCTCTAATTTAAACATAAAAAAAGCTCCCTTTAATTAAAAAGAGAGCTTAATTAGTAACTAAATCTTATAATTTAGTTGCAACAACCTTTAAAAACATATCAACTGGAGTCTTTTCTTGATTATGTTCCTTAAAAGATTTAGTTACTTTAACCATAATTCTTTTAGGAAGAGCTTTAGAATTATCCTCAAAATATGCTTGGCAAGCATCAGAATCAAATTTCTTATCATCTAAAAGAACTTTAGAAACTCTAGCTTTAATTCTATTATTGAAAGATTTTTTCATTGATTCTGACTCATTTTCACGAGGGTCAGATTCGAAAACCTTCTGAATAAAGCTTTCTAATGTGAAATTTGCTACACAATATGCTTGCTTTCTAGTGCAAGGTCTTCCTGACATTTTGTTAGCGTTAAATCCGGCAGACTTGTCTGCATTTTTTGTTACAATGAAATCACTTAATGTTTTCATGTTTATTTACCTTTATAGGTTAGTTGAAGTTCTTCAATTTGAGATTGAAGCCGTTTAAAATCAGAAGCTGATGAGCATCTGAATCCTGCGATTAAAAAGTTTTTAAGCAAATAAGCCTTAATAACTTCTTGAACCATAGAATAAGTAGGAATTACTACTGTTTCGTTGTTAGAAAATGTTATTAGAATTTCTCTCATGTTATATTCCTTTGCGATTTAAAAGAACAATACAAAACATCAAGGATTTTAATATGCAAATGCTTGAAATTGAAGAGCTTTACCTCAATTTTTTTACATTTTGTGCTTTTTAAAATGTGAAACATTTGCATATTACAATACTATGTTATCGTTAACTAGAAAAACTTTAAAACTTTAAATGTTTTTTCTAGTTTTGTTCTGGAATCGCAAAGGAATTAACCTTGAGGGAATTATAATTATCAGTTTCTTAGAACGAAACAGTACTAATTCTGTAGTTATTGTAAGGTTCAAGAAGTTTGTTATGATTATTTGCTTAAAACCAAACAATCGCAGAAGTATTCAGATGCTCATCAGATAATGATATTTTAAACAGGCTTTACATATCAAATGAATCTTTTTACTTCACAAACTTCTAAAGTAAATAAACATGAAAACTGCTTTTTAAGTGATTTCATTGTATCAAAAAATAGGCGGAGGTTTAATTTAACACTAACAAAATGTGGAAGACCTAAGCTGAAACAAAGCAAGCTTATTGTCCCAAGCAAATCTTTACTTAGAAAGCTCGGTTAGGTTTTCTAATATGTCCTCGTACTGTAATGAGCCAGAAGCTTGCGATAATTTTTTATTACAGCTTTAGAAGATTTAGAAGTTACAAAGTATTTTAAAGATTTCTTTAAGATTCTGATGCTTGCCAAGCCTATGAAAAAGATTCTAAAGCTAATATAGTAGAATTATGGTAATTTGAGAAATCTTTAATTGAAATAATTAAGAACTGTAAAGAGTTGTAGTTTACAAAGGCTGTAATATAAAAAATTATTGTTTCAGCTAATTAAGCTATCAATAAAAAAAGGGAGCTACTGATAGGTGGTATCTGATGAGCAGATTCCTTTTAGTGGGTGGGCAGAAGACCATACCCATACCACTATATATCTATGTACTGATCATACATTTTTAGAAGTTTTAGTAGTTAACCAGATCTAACTGGTATATCTGCGCCTATTAAAGACTCCATAGACTACATATGTGACCTGCTCGGCACATAAGTTATTATATAGTTAATTTTTAAGTTTGTCAAGGGCTATAGAAAATAAAGTTGACAAAACTTCTATATGGCTATATACTTTAATGATGTCTTTCACAAACACTATAGAGATTTTAAAAGAATGTCAGTACTACCAAGCACAAACAATAAACAAACTAGAAGCCTAACTGAAAAGCAACAAGCATTTCTAGAACATTTAGTAGATACACAAGGAGATTCTAAGAAAGCAGCAAATCTAGCAGGCTATACTGGACACTATTCTCAAATAGTAAAGGCTTTAAAAACAGAGATACTAGAAATAACACAAGAGATCTTAGCAAACTCTGCACCTAAAGCAGCTTTTAAGGTTGTAGAAATTATGGAAGCAGACCGACCAGTAATACAAGCTAATAATAAGTTAGCTGCTGCCACTACTTTACTTGATAGAGTAGGAGTTTCTAAAGTAGATAAGTTAGATGTAACTCATAAAGCAGCAGGAGGTATATTTCTTATGCCTGATAAAGCACCAATGGAAGCAGTAAAAACAGAATACACAGAGATAAGAGGAGAAGAGTAATATGGACATAATAATTATGGTAGGTTTTGCAGTTCTAGTAGCTGCTATCGTAGTAAAAAGAAAGAAACCTGAATTATGGGCAAAAGTTGTGGAGAAGTTTAGTAAATGGAGTTAAGTTTAATACCAGACGGTTATATTAAAAGAAAAACATCTACTATTCCTTTTGGTTATGAAATAGATAAAAACATAGCAGGTTATTTAAAACCAAACCACGAAGAAGTAGATCTTTTAAAAGAAGTATCAGAATCTGTTTACGCAGGAGAAATAAGTTTAGGTGTCGGTGTAGACTGGTTAGAGTATAAAACTGGTAAAAGTATGAGTAGAGCAGGCTTAAAAAAGCATGTAGACAAAGTATATGGTAGAAAAAAATAAAAAATACTTGACAGATTCTAAAGGGAACTATATACTTAAGAAGGATGGTTCACCTAGATTAAAAGCAGGTAGACCTAAAAACTCAGAACTTTCTGCAGACAAAGCAGCACTACAAGCTGAAAGAAAGTTAAAAAGAAAAGCAGTAAAAGCTAAAAAGCTAACAAGGAAGTTAGCTAAAGTTAAAAAAGAACTTGACAAAGAAACAAAAGTTCTAACTTCTAATGTTATAACGGAAGAAGAAAGTAAAGATCTTCCTGATGCAATACAAGAACATTTAGATAGTACAGGTTCGTATGTGGCTTTCATGCCTAATGACGGACCTCAAACAGATTTTTTAGCTGCACCAGAAAAAGATGTTTTATATGGTGGAGCTGCAGGAGGTGGTAAAAGTTTTGCAATGTTAATTGATCCATTGCGCTCTTGTCACAATCCTGTACACAGAGCATTGATACTTAGAAGGTCAATGCCTGAATTAAGAGAATTAATTGATAAGTCAAGAGAACTTTATCCGAAAGCATTTCCGGGCGCAAAGTTTAGAGAAGTAGAAAAACTCTGGAACTTTCCAAGCGGAGCAAAGATAGAGTTTGGCTTCTTAGAAAAAGATGCAGATGTATATCGTTATCAAGGTCAAGCATATAGTTGGATAGGCTTTGACGAAATAACACACTTACCAACAGAGTTTGGTTGGAACTATTTAGCATCACGACTAAGAACAACAGATCCTGACTTACAGACTTATTTAAGATGTACGGCAAATCCGGGAGGCATTGGCGCACATTGGGTAAAGAAAAGATATGTAGAAGCTTTTGAGTATAACAAATCTTTTGTAGGTAAAGATGGTTTAACTAGGAAATTTATTCCTGCTAGACTTCAAGATAATCCTTACTTATCAGAAGATGGTGAATATGAAAGAATGCTTTCTTCTTTACCTGCTGTTCAACGTAAACAATTACTTGAAGGTAATTGGGATATTGCGGAAGGAGCAGCGTTTGCAGAGTTTGAAACAGAAAACCATGTTGTAACACCTTTTGATATACCGTCTTGGTGGGAAAGATTTAAAGGAGTTGATTATGGTTATGCTGCAGAAAGTTGTTGTTTGTGGGCTGCTGTTGATCCTGAAGACAAGACCATTATTATATATAGAGAACTATACCAAAAAGGTCTAACAGGTTTAGCATTGGCTTCCAAAATAACAGAAATGGAACAGCACGAAATACGCTCTATATATGGAGTATTAGATACAGCAGCTTGGGCTAGGACAGGTTATTCAGGTCCTACTATTGGTGAAATCCTTACTCAAAAAGGACATAAGCTAAGAAGAGCTGATAAAAATAGAATAGCAGGAAAAGTACAGATACACGAATATCTTAGAAAAAGTGCAAGCACAGGTAGACCTAAATTACAAATATTTAACTCTTGTCAAAATTTAATTAGAGAGCTACAAAGTTTGCCTTTATCTAAAACTAATTCTGAAGACGTAGATACTAAAGCTTCAGACCATGCTTACGATGCGTTGCGATATATGTTAATGAGCAGACCTAGATTAGATCATCCTTATGATAGGATGCTAAAGATAAAAACGGATATCTACCAACCTGCTGACTCAACATTTGGATATTAGTACATGGCAGAAAATGAAAATACTTTCTTGTCAGCCAACAACATTTACGAAGATGTTGAAGGTGAAGCAGGTAAGACTTTAAAATTAGAATTAGACCAACGTACTAATTTAGTTGGTATTGTAGAAGATCGTTTTCTTGCTGCAGAAGACGCACGCAGCGTTGACGAACAACGTTGGCTAACAGCATATGAAAACTATCGTGGTCTTTATAAAAAGAATGTTAAGTTTAGAGAGTCTGAAAAATCTAGAGTCTTTGTAAAAGTTACGAAAACAAAAGTACTTGCTGCTTTTGGTCAGCTTGTAGATGTTATATTTGGAACTGGTAAGTTTCCTATAGGTATAGCAGAAACTAAAATACCTGAAGGTGAAAAAGCTAATGCTTATTTAGATACTCAAAACCCATCACCAAATATAGAAATACCTGATAACATAGGTAATAGACTCGAAGATCCTCCGCAAGAAAATCCTTATGATGTAGGATATGAAGGAGATGGTCGTACTCTTAAAGCAGGAGCTACTTTTGGTAGTGGAATGTTTGAAGATAGTATTGAAGATCAAGCTGAAGAAAAAGGATTTTTGGTAGAAGGACAAGCTCCGACACCTCAGATGCCTGAAATTTCTCCTGCACAAAGAGCTGCTAGACGCATGGAAAAATTAGTTCATGATCAAATAGAAGAGTCTAACGGATCATCAGAAATACGAAATGCTTTACTTGAAGCTTCTCTGCTTGGTACAGGTATTGTTAAAGGTCCTTTTAATTTTAATAAGAAATTACATAAGTGGGATACAGACGAAGAAGGTAATCGATCTTATAATCCTTTAGAAGTTAAAGTACCAAGAATAGAATTTGTAAGTTGTTGGGATTTCTATCCTGATCCTGCAGCTACTAATATAGAAGAGTGTGAATACGTTATCCATCGACATAAGATGAACCGTAGTCAACTCCGACAACTTCGTAACATGCCTTACTTTGATAAAGATGCTATTCGTGAATGTTTACAGATGGGTCCGAACTACGAAGAAAAACATTTTGAAAATGAATTAAAAGACAATAATACTACAGAAGAAGAGTATAGCTCTAACTACGAAGTTCTCGAATATTGGGGAATTATGGATGCCGAGTATGCTAGAGAAGTAGGAATAGAACTAGGTGAAGAAGTAGATGATCTAGATGAAGTACAGATTAATGCTTGGGTTACAGGTGGTAAACTGTTAAGAGCAGTTATTAATCCGTTTACACCTTATCGTATTCCTTACAATGCTTTCCCTTATGAAAGAAACCCATACAACTTCTTTGGTATTGGTGTTGCTGAGAACATGAATGATTCTCAACAGATTATGAACGGACACGCTAGAATGGCTATAGATAACTTAGCTCTAGCAGGTTCTATTGTTTTTGATGTAGATGAGTCTGCTTTAGTCGGTGGACAATCAATGGAAATATATCCCGGAAAAATATTCCGTAGACAGTCTGGGATGCCCGGACAATCTATATATGGTTTAAAGTTTCCTAATACAGCACAAGAAAATATGATGATGTTTGATAAGTTTAGACAACTTGCAGACGAACAAACTGGAATACCTAGTTACAGTCACGGACAAACAGGTGTTCAAAGTATGACAAGAACAGCTTCTGGTATGTCAATGCTATTAGGTGCTTCTAGTTTAAATATAAAAACAGTTGTTAAAAACCTAGATGATTTTTTATTGAAGCCTTTAGGTGAATCATACTTTCAATGGAATATGCAATTCTTAGAAGATTCTATAGATGTGAAAGGTGATTTAGAAGTTAAAGCTACTGGAACAAATAGCTTGATGCAAAAAGAAGTACGAAGTCAAAGACTAACTATGTTTTTACAAACTGCACAAAGTCCTGCTATTGCTCCGTTTGTTAAGATTTCTAAACTTGTAAGTGAACTAGCCTATAGCTTAGATTTAGATCCAGATGAAATACTCAACGATCCTGAAGAAGCAGCTATCATGGCTCAGATAATAGGAATGCAAAATGCTCAACAAGAAACAAGCCCAGAAACTCAACCCGATAGTCAACAGCAAACAATGGGAAGCATTGGAGGAATACCTCAACCACCTCAAGACATTGGAGTTACAGGCACTGGTGGTGGCAACATCGGAACAGGAAATATTCCGCAGTCAGGGGAAGATCAATTCTCTGGTACGCTTAGAGAACCTGCCTAGCGTAGTCAGACAAACACTTAAAGAGAGATAATATGGCAAAGAAAAAAGAATTTCCAGACCTTAATAAAGACGGTGAAACAACTTTTGCTGATGTACTTATAGGTAGAGGAGTTAGAGAAAGAAAAGCTGTCGGTGGTGTTTTAGCAAAAGCTACAAAAAAAGCTATGTCTAAATCTACTAAAAGAAAAATTGCAAACGAATCTGGTTTAACAAATAAAGATGAAATTAAATTAGATAGAATGAAAGAAGATTTAGTAAAAGCTGAAAGAGATTTACAAGATTTAAAAAAAACTGCAGTTGACGATAGTCAAATTGATAAAGAAGATTTTTTAGAATCATATATAGATGAATTAGAAACTGACATAAAAATGTTAGAGGAAGGTGTTTCAGAAGAAGAAGCAAGAGGTTTATTAGCAAAAGGCGGAAAAGTAATGAAGCCTGCTAAGACTCGTTACACTTATGCGGAAGGTAAAGAAGTAGACAAACAAATGGTAGGTCTAGGTATTTCCGTATCTCCAATAACTGCAGAGATGGAGTCAGATAAAGAAATGGAAGATGGATATGTAGACTTTATCGTAGAACAATCTCTTTCTCCAGAAGAACAAAAATTTTTAATGGATAAATTAGAGTCTGAACCAGAACTTAGTGTCGTATTTGACAAAGTTATGGACACAGCAACAGAATTCGCAGGATCAGGACCAGTTGAAGGTCCGGGTTCTGGAGTCTCCGATTCGATACCTGCAAGGTTATCGGATGGTGAGTTTGTTTTTACTGCAAAAGCAACAGAGCAAATAGGCGCAGACAGATTACAAAGTATGATGAAAGATGCTGAAATGCAAGCTGATGCAGGAAGACAAGAAATGCAAGAAGGTGGTGAAGTAGAAGAAACTAAAGTTGATAGATTTGGAAAGCCTGTTGATAAAGACATAGCTGAAGATGAAATTAAAAAAGGTATGATGTCTACTAACCCACGTTTGCAATAACGATAAAGCCACCTTAGTTTACTAAGCCCTTTATCATAACATAAACCGAAAGGCTACCTTTACAAAAAACAAACCCTGCATAAGTCGACATTAGCAGCCACTTTGTTGAGAAAGCCCTGAGTAGGAGTAAGAAATGGCAACACAAGCAAAAAAAGCAAACCCTTATAACGCTGATAAAGATTGGCATAACAAGAAAGATAAGCCGTTTGTATCTGCTGACGGTGCATTCTTTGAAGAACCTCAATCAAAAGTTGAATCTTCGGAAGAACCAAAGCAAAGTAAAAAGGAAACGAAAAGTTCACCTGATTACAAAAAAAGATATGATGATTTAAAATCACATTACGATTCTAAACTTAACGAGTTTAAATCTAGAGAACAAGAACTTTTAGAACAGGCAGCTAAAAATATGCCTGAGTATAAAGCTCCAAAGTCTCCAGAAGAACTAGAAAAGTTTAGAGAACAATATCCAGATGTTTACGAAGTAGTTGAAACTGTAGCACACATGCAAAGTTCTGAAAAGACTAAAACTTTAGAAGAACGATTAGCACGGTTACAAGAACGTGAAACAGAATTAATTGCTAAAGAAGCACATTCTAAATTGACACAGAATCATCCTGATTTTGAAGATATTAGAAATAGTGATGAGTTTCATAGTTGGGCTAAATCTCAACCTGAATCAATTCAAGATTGGATATATAAAAATTCTAATGATGGTGATCTCGCAAGTCGTGCTTTAGATTTATATAAAAGAGATATGGGTATAGCTAAAACAGCTCGTAAGCCTAAAACTCAAAAGTCCAATAAATCTGCTGCTGATATGGTTTCAACTAAAACAACAGCCGTTGAACCACAGCAAGAAAAAATTTGGACTGAAAGGGAAATAGCTGCAATGTCTATTCAAGATTTTGACAAGTACGAAGAAGAAATCGGAAAAGCAATTCACGAAGGCAGAGTAGTTAAATAAAAACTAACTTTTAATTTGATAAAATAATGGAGAAGTAAAATGGCTTATAACCAATCAGATCAGTACTTTGAACCAAGTACCGATACTAACGCTAACTTTGCGAACTCCGTAAGTGGTCAAAATAATTCGTTTTTCCTTCCTGCAGTCTACTCTAAAAAGGTTCTTAACTTCTTTAGAAAGGCTTCGGTTGTAGAAGCGATCACCAACACAGATTACGCTGGTGAGATTGCCGCTTTCGGAGATTCCGTAAAGATTATAAAAGAACCTGAAATCACTGTGTACCAGTACGAACGTGGTGCAGACGTTACAGCAACTAAATTAACTGATCAAGAGTTGACTCTTGTAGTTGATACAGCTAACGCATTTAAATTCATCGTTGATGATATTGAAACTTCAATGTCTCATGTGAACTTTAAAGAAGTAGCTAGTTCATCTGCAGCATACGCTCTTCGTGATGCTTATGATGAAGGTGTAATTGCTACTATGTTCTCAGGTGTATCTGCATCAAGTCCTAACCACATTCTTGGTTCTGACAACGCTACTGACCTAGCAGCAGGCACATTTGATGGAACTGGTAATCTTGACATCGGTTTTGCATCAAGTGAACACGATCCTATTGACGTATTATCACATATGGCTCGTTTGCTTGACGAACAGAACATTCCAGAAGAAGGTAGATGGTTCTTAGCATCACCTGATTTCTACGAAGTTCTTGCAAGTTCATCGTCAAAACTTTTGTCTGTTGATTACAACGCAGGTCAAGGTTCTATTAGAAATGGTCTAGTCTCAAGTGGGAAACTGCGTGGATTCGACATGTACAAATCAAACAACATTGCAAGCACAACTAATGCTGCTGGCAAATGTATTGCTGGTCACATGTCTTCTACAGCTACTGCTCAGACTATAACAAGTACTGAAGTAATCAGAGATCCTGATAGCTTTGGTGACATCGTACGAGGACTCCATGTTTATGGTGGAAAAGTACTACGTCCTGAAGCCTTAGTTTCTGCTTTCTACGGTATTGACTAAACAGATTTGGGAGGTGTAAAAGCCTCCCTTTCTTTTTTAGAGTACAAATTTTATTAACACTAACTTATCTTTTAAAGATAAAGGAGACACAAAATGTCAAACCCAGTATTTAAAGTAAGAGATACAGGGCGCAACTCAGCTAGAACAGTCGATGTTGGGAAAATTGCTGACAACATATGTACTTCGTGGACTTCAGCTACAACAGGAACTATTGCAGTTACTGCTGACGCTACTTACGATGTTTCATTTACACAACCAGCCGATACTATTATCAGAAATCTTATTGCCATTCCAGCAGGTAACATTGTTACAGCAGGAGCTTCAGGCGATGATGTTGATTTTGATTTAGGTACTGCAGCAGGTGGTGGTCAAATTATTGATGAAAAAGCTATCTTAGATGATGGTGGATCAGCAGTAACTTGGACAGCAAACGCACCTTTGTATATTATTCAAGACTCACACGGACACGCAGCTAACGCTTTTGTAGGAACAGGAGTAACAGCAGGTGTTGTAGGAGGACCAGCAACTTCAGAAGCTATTGTTATAGCATCTACGTTGTATAGTGCTTCTGCTCGTACACTATATGCTCGTCTTAAGCCACTAGCAAATAACCTTGCTACGGCAGCTACAACAGTTACTTACTTAGTCGAGTTTTTACATCTCGGTTCAACCCCTGATTAAAAATGCCACAAATAGGTAACGATAAAAATCCTATGATCCTAAACGGCTCTAGTAAGCCTAAAAGCACTAGAGTCTTAGGATTGTTAGGTAACGCATATTCTGGTGAAGCAAAACAGAAGTACGTTGATAACTATGATCGTATTTTTGGTAAAAAGAAAAAGGGTAAATAATGGCTACAACATATTTAACACTAACTAACGAAACTTTAAGAGAGCTTAACGAAGTTCAACTTACATCGTCAAACTTTTCAGATGCTATAGGAATACAAGCTTTTGTTAAAGAATCAATTAATAGATCGTTAAATGATATAGCTAATGAAGAACCTCAATTACCTTTTTTTGCAGCAGCAGCTAGTGGAGGTACAGATCCTTTTTACGGTAACGTAACTGTAGCAACTGTATCAGGAACTCGATGGTATACACTTAAATCAGGAAGCTCTAGTATAACTACAGATTACTCTTCTATAGATTGGGATGATTTTTATATTACAACAATTAGTGTATCAGGTGAGTCTGCTCCTTACACATCTAAAGGTTTAAAATTTATATCTTTATCAGATTGGAGAAGATATTTAAGAGATTCTGAAAATGCTGATGATGCAGACACACAAAATTATGGTGAACCTAAATATGTTATAAGAAGTCCTGATCATCGTAAGTTTGGTCTTAGTCCTATACCTGATAAAGTATATAATGTGCATTTTTATGCTTATGCTAAACCGACTGCTTTATCAGCACACGGAGATGCTATTGTTCTTCCTGATCAGTATGCTCCTGTTATATTAGCTAGAACACGTTATTATGTTCATCAGTTTAAAGAAAACTTACAGCAAGCAGCTTTTGCATTAGATGATTATAAAAAAGGTATGAAATACATGAAATCTAATTTAATTAATCCACAACCAAAAAGTATGACAGATGATAGGATTTATTTCTAATGGCAGCTTCGCAACCATTTTCAGTTGCGTTGCAAGGTGGTTTAGATAAGTCTAGTAACTCTTTAGAACTTTTAAAAACTCCGGGAAAAGCAACAAGATTAAAAAACTTTGAAGTCTCTACAAAGGGTGGATACAGACGTATAAATGGTTATTCGCAATTTGGAGATGGCACAAGACCTAACAGTTCTAATGAAATATTAGGACTACATGTGTATGCTGATGGAGTTATTGCTGCTTCAGGAACTAATATATATTTTAGTCAAGACGGAAATAGTTGGTTACAAATAAATAAAGACAGCGTAGCTGGAGGAGGAGATAACTACAGTACCTTTACAGGTCGTAGCACACTAGCTAGAACAAATCAAAGTAAAACACATTTTGCAACTTTTGAAGGAAACACAACTTATGGTGAGGTAGTTGTTACTGACGAAGGATCTGGAGTAAAACCTTTTTATTTTAAAATGACAGGTACTGGAGATGCACTAAGTAGTAGGACTTACTTTGCAAAAGAGATTACAGTAAGCGGTACACATTATCCTAAGTTTTGTGTAATCCACGATAAACATTTAGTAGTTGCAGGAGCAGCTACAGCTTTAAATACTATATTTTATAGTGGTACAAGCGACATAGATGATTTTACAAGTTCTGGATCAGGCAGTATTGTATTAGATGATCAAGTAGTAGGACTTAAATCTTTCCGTGATGAACTATTTATATTTTGCAGGAACTCAATTTATAAATTACAAAATATAAATAACTCAAGTACAGTAGCCGTTGTACCAGTTACAAAAAATGTAGGTTGTGTAGATGGTAAGACTATACAGGAATTTGCAGGTGACTTAATATTCTTAGCTCCTGATGGTTTTAGAACTATTGCAGGTACAGCAAGAATTGGTGATGTTGAGTTAGGAACTATTAGTAAATCTATTGAACCTATAATAAATGAAATTGTTGGAGGAACTTCTACATTTGAATTTAGTAGTGTAGTTCTTAGAAACAAATCTCAATATAGAATGTTTTATAGTACTTCTACTTCTTCAACAGCTAATTCAAAAGGAGTAATAGGAACTTTAACTCAAAGAGGTTTTGAATGGTCTGAAATATCTGAAATACAAGCCTGTGCAATAACTTCTGGATTTAACCATGCAGGTAAAGAAAAAAAATATCATGGTGATAGAGATGGATATATCTACAATCACGACACAGGAAATAGTTTTAATCCTGCAGGAACTGAATCAAATATATTAGCAGAATATCAATCACCTGATTATGATTACGGAGACTTTGGAACTTTAAAAACTTTAGATCACGTTAAAGTTTCTGTATTTCCAGAAGGAGCTGTAGAGCCAACACTTAGAGTTAGGTTTGATTATGACAGCACAGACAGACTTCAACCAACAGATGTAGGAATAATATCAGCAACTCCTTCTATATTTGGAGATTCATCAGCAGTATTTGGTACAAGTACTTTTGGTGCGCCAGAACAACCTTTAGTAAGAGCTACATTAACAGGAAGTGGGCATAGTAATTTCTTTAAAATATTTAGCAATGATACAAATGCTCCTTACACAATAAACGGCTTATACATAAATTACAGACCATCGGGAAGACAATAATAACAAAGAGAGAATTAAATTATGGCTCAAACATACACTAGACAAAGTTCAATAGCTGATGGAGATACCATTACTGCTGCACTTTTTAATAACGAATATAATCAACTTTTAAATGCTTTTGCTTACTCTTCAAGTAGTGCATCATCTACAGGACACCGACATGATGGATCTACAGCACAAGGCGGTAATATTTATAAAATAGGTGACTTAGATTTTCTTAATAAAATAGAAGCTGATAGTACTAACAATCGTTGGGGAATTTATGTAGAAGTATCTAGTGCAGCCGTAGAACAAATAAGAATACAAGACGGAGCTATTGTACCTGTTACAGATAATGATATAGATTTAGGTACAAGCTCATTAGAATTTAAAGATGCATACTTTGATGGTACAGTAACTTCAGATGCTTTTGCAGGTCCATTAACAGGAGATGTTACAGGTAATGTATCGGGTACTGCAGCAACTGTAACAACGGCTGCACAGTCTAATATTACAAGTTTAGGAACTTTAACAACTCTTACTGTTGATAATGTTATAGTTAACGGAACTACAATAGGTCATACATCAGATACAGATTTAATGACTCTTGCTGATGGAGTATTAACAGTAGCAGGTGAAGTTTCAATGACTACACTTGATATAGGTGGTACAAATGTAACAAGCACAGCAGCAGAACTTAATATTCTTGATGGTGTAACGAGTACTGCAGCAGAACTAAATATAATAGATGGAGACACTAGTGCTACTTCTACAACATTAGCCGATGCTGATAGAGTTGTAGTTAATGACGGTGGTACAATGAAGCAAGTTGCTCTTACTGACTTTGAAACTTACTTTGAAAGCTCTATAGATACTATAGCAAACTTTGAAGTTACTACAGAACTACAAACTCCACTTATTGCATTTACAGATGGTGATGATGCTATTCAAATTGCAGACGGTGGTGGAGTTACAATGGTTGCTGGTCTTACTTCTACAGCATCGGCAAACTCATTAGGAGCTACAAGTTTTAATGATGCAGATATTACTAATGTAGGAGATATTCAACTTGATTCTATTACAGGTGACGGAGATACTAATACTTCAATTACATTTAGTGGATCAGATGTAATAACTATTGCAGCAGGAGGAGACAATCAAGTTACATTTACTAACGGAGCTATTGTACCTTCAACAGATAACGACATAGACTTAGGAACAAGCTCAACAGAGTTTAAAGATGCTTACTTTGACGGCACAGTTACTACAGACGCTTTAGTTGCAGATACTGCAGACATTAATGGAGGTACTGTTGACGGTGCTATTATTGGTGGTACAAGTGCTGCAGCTATTACAGGTACTGCTATTACTGGTACAAGTTTTGTAATTGGAAGTGCTGATATAAATGAAGCAGAACTAGAAACTATTGATGGAGTTACTGCAGGAACTGTAGCAGCTTCAAAAGCTGTAGTTGTCGATTCTAATAAAGACATTGGAAGTTTCCGTAACATTACTCTTACAGGAGAACTTGATGCAGCTACATTAGACATTAGTGGTGACGCAGATATAGACGGTACTTTAGAAGCTGATGCAATTACTATTGGTGGTGTAACTTTAGCAGAAACAATTAGTGATACTGTAGGTGCTATGGTAACTTCTAATACCGAAACAGGTGTTACAGTTACTTACGATGATAGTGATAATACGTTAGACTTTGTAATCGGTACACTTAACCAAGATACAACAGGTACAGCAGCAGTAGCTACAACAGTTACTATTACAGATAACGAAAGCACAAACGAAAATAATGCTATTGTCTTTACATCAGGTGGAGACTTAGACGGTGGTAACTTGGGTTTAGAATCAGATGGTGATTTAAAATATAATCCAAGTACAGGAACTCTTTCTGCAACTAACATTTCAGTTAGTGGTACATTTAGTACAGTAAACTCTGTTACAATGAACGCTAACAACGCAGTAGTTTTTGAAGGATCTACAGCAGATGCACACGAAACTACACTTTCAAGTATAGATGCTACAGGTGATAGAACAATAAATCTTCCTAATGTATCAGGTACGCTTCCAGTATTAGCGGCTGCATCAGCTACTCAAATTAGTTCAACACCAGAAGAACTTAATATACTTGATGGAGCTACTGTAGTTGTTGGAGAAATAAACGCACTAGACTTAGGTTCTACAGCAGTCGGTACAGCTATTGCTTCTAAAGCAGTCATATTAGATTCTAACAAAGATTATACAGGTATTAGAAACTTAACTATTACAGGTGAACTAGATGGTGCAACTCTAGATATTTCAGGAGATGCTGATATAGATGGTACTACTAACCTAGATGTCGTAGACATTGATGGTGCTGTTGATATGGCTACAACTCTTGCAGTTGCAGGTAATGTAGACTTTAATGGTGACTTGGATGTTGATGGAACTACAAATCTTGATGTTGTTGATATAGATGGAGCTGTTGATATGGCTTCTACACTAGCAGTAACAGGTATAGTCACACTAACTGACGATTTAATAATCGGTGATGGCAAAACAATCGGTTCTGCTTCAGACGTAGATGCTATGACTATTGCTTCTAATGGACAAGTAACATTTACACAAACACTTATTGGTACTGCTTTAGATATTTCAGGTGATGCAGATATTGATGGAACTTTAGAAACTGACGCACTAACTATTAATGGTTCAGCATTAAATTATAAAGCTTTTGGTACTTCTTCAATTATGCTTGGAGACAATGCTACAGGAACTATTGATGCTGCTGACAACAATACTGGTGTAGGTGTTGATGTTTTTGCAGCTTTAACATCTGGTGATAATAATGTTGCTGTTGGAAAATCTGCTTTAACAGCAAATACGACAGCAGATTACAACACAGCAATAGGTATGGATGCTTTAAAATCAGCCACAACTGGCGCACAAAACACAATGGTTGGTGCTTTGTCTGGCGATGCGATAACAACAGGTCAATATAATGTAGGTATGGGAATACACGCAGTTGGTTCAACGACAACTGCTTCAAGCAATACTGGACTTGGTTATAATGCTTTATTTGCAAACACTACAGGTGCAGATAATGTAGCAGTTGGAGCAAATGCTTTAGATGCTAACACCACAGGCGAACAAAATGTTGCAGTTGGTAAGGATGCTATGTCTGCAAACACCACAGGAAGTAATAATGTCGCAGTTGGAGAGCTTTGTTTAGATGTAGCAACAACAGCAAGCTCAAACACAGCAGTTGGTAGCCGAGCAATGGGAGCAACCACAACAGGAGCTTCAAACACAGCAGTTGGTCAAGGCGCATTGGAAGCAAATACAACAGCTTCTAACAATACAGGTCTCGGTAAACAAGCTCTAGCAGCAAACACTACTGGAACTGAGAACTCAGCAGTCGGATCAGGTGCTTTAAGAACAAATACTACTGGAGATTATAATACTGCATTTGGTTATGAATGTTTAAGATTAGCTACTACAGCAGCTAATAATACTGCAATGGGACACTATGCTCTAGGAGCAACCACAACTGGATACCGCAATACAGCAATAGGAGCTACTGCTGGTGATGCAATAACTACAGGATTAGCAAATACTACTATGGGTTTTGAGTCTTTAACTACTCTGACTACAGGATCAAACAACGTAGCGATTGGAGAACAAGCATTAGCTAACAGTACAACTGGTGGAAACAACACAGCAGTTGGTCGTAAAGCTTTAAAAGCAGTAACTACTGGAACTCACAATGATGCTTTTGGTTTTGAGTGCGCTGACAATCTTACTACAGGTCATTCTAATACATTAATTGGTAATGGCATCACTACAGCATCGGTAAGCACTAGCAATGCTAATGGTTTAGGAGTAGATCTTGTGTGCGCAGACAACTACACAACTATAGGTCAAGGTACTTCTGATATTCGGACATCACACGGAAGTACATCTTGGGCAACTGTATCAGACAAAAGAGTTAAGAAAGATATTAAAGACTCTACTGTAGGTTTAGCCTTTATCAACGATCTCAGACCAGTAACTTTTAATTATAAAAACAAAGGTGATCTACCTAAAAACTTTAAAGGCTATGAAGAAAGTTCTACAGAAGTTTATAAAAACTCTAAATCTCAGCATGGTTTTATAGCTCAAGAAGTTAAAGCAGCTATTGATAAACATAGTGATATTAAAGATGGTTTTAGTATGTGGGATGATGATGATCCTTCTGGACAACAAAGAGTTGGTGAAGCAGCAGTTATACCTGTATTAGTAAAAGCAGTACAAGAACTTTCAGCACAAGTTGAAGAATTAAAAGCACAAATAACCGAGGAAAAATAAAATGGCACAAACAGTAAGCGAATGTTTAACAGCAGCTACAGATAGCGTAACAGTAATTAATGATATTAACTCTAACGGACTTTCATCAACACATATTGTAGCATCCGATCCATCTGCAGGAGTTACACAAGCCGATGCAAACGCTAGAGTAAAAGCAAACGTAGATCATCTAACTACTATTCTTGCGTATGACGGAACTGGTGACACACCTGATGTAGCTGGTGCAAGTGATGATAAGTCATCTTACACTACAGCGATTACTACTGGTAATACATATATTTCTAACAATAGTTAATTTAACTTTCTAAAGGTAAAAGTATGGACATGGAAATGTGGAATGTATTGCTTACTATTGTTATAGCTCCAATAGTCTATAGCATACGACAGAACTTTGTAGAGCTTAAAAGAATTGATGTACTTCTAAACAAGACGAGAGAAGAAGTGGCTAAGAACTACGTTACTAAAGATGAAATGGAAAGTAATACGGATCGTGTTATTCGTATGCTTAATAAACTTGAAACAAAACTTGACAAACTTTTTGAAGTTAAAACAAACTAGGAATTAATATGGCACGGAAAAGATATAAGAAGAAGAGAGAAGACTATCGTAAAGGTGGAAGAGTTACTTTGAAACATGGAGGTAAACCTTCTCGTAGAAACTACAGTAGTCAAGATGCTTTTCAAGCAGCTTTGGAACAATGGCAAAATGATCCTAAACATACTGGCACTACTACTAATGCTCAAGGTGTTTCAGCAGAAGACCAAGCTACTAAAGCTAGAACAGCTACTGAAAGAGTAAACCGAATAGAACGTACTGGTCCTATATTGGAAGATATTACTTTAGGAGATATAGGTAGTAAAGCTGATCCTAATAAAAGGGAAGATATAGGAATAGCTAAAATAGATCCTGCCGAAGTTGCAACCATAGGAAGTCAAGGATCAGCCACTAGAGTAGGTATAAGAGGAGATAGAAACTTAACTGTAGATTCTACGTTTGGTCAAATGGCAGGTGGAACTAGAGCAGGTCAAACTCCAACAGAAGCTACAGCTAGTCAAATAGGAGACATTACAGATGAAGATGTAACTACAGTTGACGATACAGCACAAGCAGACGCACCGACATCTTTTGATCCTGCTACAATGCAAGCAGCTCAAGCAGGTACTATGACCTCAACTACAGGAGCTGTTGGTGAACTCTCTCCTCAAGCACTTGCTCAAGTAGAAGAAATACGAACTTTATCAGGAGACAACGTAGCTGCTCAAATAAGCGCACAAGCTATAGAAGCTTCTAAAGCTGAGAATGTAGACGCTGTTATATCTGCAGGAGCTTTTGTTCCTGAGGTTATTGGAGTAGCTGCACAACTATCTCCGACAGTAGCTGCAGAAAAACAAACAAGAGCAGCTATAACTGGTACAGCTCCTACAGCTACAGAAGCACAGATTATAAACAGCATAGGTTTTGAAGCTGCACAAAGACAAGCAGTAACTGGTACAGCAGCAAAAGGTGATGCAGCTAGTATGTTGGCTCAAACTGCAAACATACCTGAAAGTATTTCATCAGCTATTGTTGAAGATCCTGCTAGTGTTGAAGCTGCTATAGCAAGTGAAGATGTAGATGTACAAGCAGCAGTAGCAGCTTTACCTACAGAAGCATTGGTTAGTTCTCAAATGGAATCATTAGTAGGAGGACTGCAAGATGGTCAGATTCCTACTTGGGCAAAACCTGCTGTTGATATGGTAGAACAAAACTTAGCTTCAAGAGGTTTAGGAGTTTCTACTGTTGGCAGAGATGCTTTGTTTAATGCTATTATACAAAGTGCTTTACCAATGGCACAAAGCAACGCACAAGCTTTACAAGCTAGAGCAGCTCAAAATCTTACTAATGAACAACAAGCTAATATATTAGAAGCTCAACAAGAACAACAGTTACGGATGCAGAACTTGTCAAATCGTCAAGCTGCAGGAAGTCAAACAGCACAGCTTGCACAACAACTAAGAGTGCAACAAGGACAGTTTAGACAAGAATCTACTCTTGCTACAGCTACACAGCAACAGCAAACAAGACTTCAAAATCTACAAAACTTACAGCAAGCTACTAACGCTAACGCAGCAAATCAACAAGCTGTAAATCTACAAGAGTTAGGCATAGAAGCACAGCTAGAGTTAGCTGAATTGCAGATACTAGATTCTACTAACAGAGAAAATATGTCGGCAGAACAACAAACTAGATTAACTCAGTTTAATACTGCTGCTGATTTTATGGCTAAGAATGCTGCATTTACACAAGAAATGCGTAGAGCTAATTTAACTACAGATCAACAAATACAACTAGCTAATCTTAGTGCGCAGAATCAGGCAGGTGCTGATAATCTTAATGCTGCTCAAGCTACAGAGTTAGCTAACTTAAATGCTAGAATGCAAACTAATTTAAAAAGTTCTGAGTTGGCACAGCAAATGAACTTAGCTCAGTTAAATGTAGACCAACAAAGAGCTATAGAAAATGCAACAATGAACTCTAAAATGGACCTTACTAAATTTAGCACAGCTCAACAAGTAGAGTTAGCTAATAGTAAACTAATGTCTACAGCAGATATTGCAAACATGAACGCTGAACAACAAAGTACAATGCAGCAAGCAACAGCTCTTGCTTCTTTAGATTTATCAGCAGTAGATCAAAGAACTAAAATAGCTGCTCAGAATGCACAGTCATTTTTACAAATGGATATGACAAACCTTAGTAATGAGCAACAAGCATTAATATTAAAAGATCAACTAACACAACAAAGATTATTAAGCAATCAAGCTTCTGAAAATGCTGCTAGACAATTTAATGCTACATCTGAAAATCAAACTAATCAGTTCTTAACAAATTTAGGAGCGCAGATAAATCAACAGAATGCTGCAAGCATGAATGCTATGAAACAGTTTAATGCTGCTAATGAAAATGCTGCAGAAGCTAGAAGAGCAGGAAGAGATGCAGACATTGAAAAGTTTAATGCACAGATAGCTACACAAGTGAGTGAGTCTAAAGCACAAAGACAATTTCAAAGAGATCAGTTTAATTCACAGAATGCAACAGCCATAGAGCAAGCTAATGTAGAGTTTATGCGTAAAGCAAATACAGCAGATACAGCAGCTAAAAATGCTGCTATAACTTTAAATGCACAAAATGCTATGACTCTTTCAACACAACAACTTGCGTTCTTAGCTCAAGAACTGAGAGACGAAGCACAGTTTGACGCTACATTTGCAAACAACGAAAGAGAAAGACTTGCTCAAGTATATGCAGCAGCTCTAGGATCTACAACTTACAGAGCTAGTGATGTGAATTGGGGAACAGTCATGGAAGCTTTTGGAAACATAATATCATAAACACGGAGTTAAGAAATGGGATTTTTAAGAAAAATAGGTAGGAAGATAGGCAAAGGAATTAGGAAACTTGGTCGTAAGATTAAGAAAGGATTAAAAGGAATAGTCAAAGGAATAGGTAAACTAGGTGTACTAGGAACTATTGCTATGATGTTTGTTATGCCTTATGTGCCTGTCTTATGGACTAATCTAGGAACTTTTGCTTCTGGACTTACTACTTCTTCAAGTGTATTAGCTAAAGCTGCAGGATATGCTATGAAAGGAGTATATCACGCAGGCAGATTAGGAGGTAAAGTTTACTCTACTGTTACTAACGCAATCACAGGAACACTTTCTAAAATTCCCGGAGTTAGTAATATATCAGAAGCTGTTGCTAAAACCTTTAACAAAGCTATAGATTTTACTAAACAAAAATTAGGAATACAAGATCCTACTGCTTTATATTCAGAAGCTAGTTTAGACTTTAAAGAGTTTCAAAATATAGCAGGTGAAAATGCTAGTTTAAAAGATTTTGAAGCGTGGAAACAATCTGACAACTATGCTAGTTTTAAAAGTATAAATACACAAGGCAAAGAATTTTATCAGTCTATGGTAAACGAAGGAGGTCAGTTAAGTGAAACAGGAACTTTTGGTAAGACTGATGCTCTTAGAAAGAATGAAAGTTTTGATGATTTCTTAGAAAGAAACAATATGGAAGCAGATAGATTTTTAGAACTAAACGATAACGTAACTACATCAACAACTGTATTAGAAGACGGAAGTATAGTAGAGACTCCTGAACTTGTACCTCAATCAGAATATAATGTCGTGCCTTCTGAAAAAGAAGTGATAGGACAAGTAAGACGAGCAAGGCTAGATGGTAGATCAGTAGACCTAGATTATAATGTAGACGAAGGAATGTATAAGATACAGACAGATTACGATAAATATATTAGACAAGGAATGACTCCAGAAGAAGCAAACCTTGAACTTAATAGACAATATCAAGCTAAGTTTGGTGATGAAGTTTCTTTTGAAAGTGACTTTAAAGGATATGCAAGAGACGGAAGTTCTGGTGCTTACTTTAAACAAGACGCTGATTTATTAGAGTCAGGTAAGCAAGGCATGGACGCTGTTAAAGATATGACTATTGTTACTCCTGAGTCAGATCCCGGATTCTTTAGATCATTAGCTACTAAAGCATTTAGTCAAGATAGCATTACTGATGTAACAGCTAATGTAGCTCAGAAAGGTGTACAGAATGAGTTAATGGGTTTAATAACTCCTTCAAGTAATTATGTTCCTCAAGGAGTAAATACTTATTCTCCATTTAATAAACAATCAGTAACTTCAAATGATCCTTTAGATACTGGCAGTATGTTTATGCAAGCAATATCTAGAGTTCCGGGTTTAGGCTACGCTCAGATGAATGCTTATAATACTTATGAAAATACAGGGTACGGAGGAAACCTTCCTTCCTTTGTAGCTACAGGATATGGGAGATAAAACATGGAACAACCTATAACAAGAGAAGAAATGATAAAAACAGGAGCGTTAGGAGGAGCAGGTCCAATTCCCGGACAGTCTCTTACCGAACCTGCTGATTCTAAAAATCCGTGGGAAACTCCTCCACAAATTGTAGACTTAGACGAAGGCATAGCTGACACATTTATGTATCTCACAGAACCTGAAAGGCTTCCAAGTGTTTTGACTTTGTTAGACAATCAAGTTCCTGTATCAGTAATAGCAAGTACTATTCTTACAGAAGGTTACAAGTCTGGTAAATATTTACCACAATTAATGGCTTTATTAATAGAACCAGTAATGTATATGCTTATTGCTTTAGCTGAGAAAGCAGGAATAGATCCTGTAGTTTACGAAGACGAAGATGAAATAGCAGATGCTGCACCAGAAGAAGCAGATGAAATACAAGAAGAATTAAAGTCTGTTGATCCTACTAGAAGTTTTCAAGAATTAAAACCTAAAAATCTTAGAGAAGAATCTTTACCAACAGAAGTAAAAGAAAGATTAGATGATATAGAACCAGAACAACTACAAAGTTTATTAGCTAGACCTGAACAACAAGAACCTAGCTTATTGGCAGGAGAATAAAATGGCATACATACCACCTGAAAAAGCAATGATGAATTTAGATATTAACGCACCTACCTCTGGTGGCTTTGAATCTGTAGGTCAATCATTGTTAGCACAAAAAAGAGCAGATACTGCTAGAGCAGATAAAACAAATAAAAGAAACGAAAAAATTATGGGAGCTTTGGGTTTGTTTTCTTTTGGAGCTTCTGCATTTAGAGCATCTACTGCTAAAAGAGCAGAAGAATTAAAAGCCAGAGAAAGTTTCAGTATAGCTCATGCTAAAGGAAGAACTGAATCTATTAACACTATAGCTTCTTTAAATAAAATTACACAGAAAGATGGTAAGTATCTTTCGTATGAAGATATAATGAACGACAGAGCTAAATTTGAAGGAGTAAAAACAGCACTAAGACCTCTTATAACTAAACAAATGGAAAATACTTTTAATCCTCAAAGATATAAAGAACTTCCTGCAAGCCAAGTAGATTTATTAGAGAGTAGAGCAACTCGTAATGTTTTAGAAGATTTACTTACACTACAAGAAGGTAAAGAAAAATCTAAGTTGCAAGATGTTTCAGACAGACTTTTTGGTGGTTCAGGATTAGCAGGAACTGAGTTACTACAAGGATCAACAACAGAAGAAAAACTTGCGTCTGGTTTAAATTTAACACCAGAAGCTTTTTCAGGTGACACAAAAAGACTGTACAATGAAGAACTAAGTAAACTACAAGCAGCAGACTCAATTTTTAATATTGACAATTATCTTAATGGTATTGCAAGAATGGATAGAGGAATAAATATTTTTAAACGTAGAGGTGATGAAGATGCTGTTTTTGGAGAAGGAACTGCACAAATGTTTTTAGATTCTATGAAAATACAAACAGAAATTATTCCAATAATACAAGACTCTATTGTTTCTAATGCTTCTCAAGATTATATTGGAAATGTCATGGCTAACGGAAGAACTGAAGGAACTGAAGAAAACACAGCAGTACAAAATATAAAGTTAGTAACACTTAAAGAAGACGATATAGACAACGGTACTTCAAAACTAGGAAATTATGTTAGATCACTTGCTATGACAAATGACATGGAAGAAATAATTGAAGAAATAGATTCTGATTATTTTGTAGCATCTTCAGGTAAAGTGAACGAAAAGACAACAAAAGGACAAACTTTAACAAATGTTGCAGCAGCATATTCTTTAAGGCTTAACAATCCTGCAGAAGAAGAATTTGCAAAAGAATTATATATGTCCTCTGCACACTCACAAGCTTTAGAAGCAGGAAAAGAAGCAGGTACTGATGCGTATGAAACTTTTGTTAAAAAGAGAGTAGAGCAATTTGCAAAAGATATGAGAAAACCTGCTTATGCAGAACAAAGATCTAAGTTTGCTTTGCTTGTTGCTTTAAGAGCAGGAGCAGAAGAAAGATCTTTTATGGATAGAACAACTGATTTTTATAATAACGGATATACTTTTAATCCAGACAGAGCTATGGCTATGTTATCACCTGCACTAGATTTTGAAGAAGGTGTGGGTTATACACAAGGTCCTGCATTTGAATTTATGAATGATACACAAAGAAAAAATCTTATGTTTCTAGAGGTAGACGAAATTCAAGGAAATACTAGAATAACACAAAATGAAAAAGAAATGCTATTACAAAGTTTAATAGATAACATAGCTCTTACACAATTTGATTCTATTGATTCTTTTGTAAAAGGTTATGAAGAGTGGATTCCTGTTTGGAAATCACAAGCAAGACATTACAATCTTTATGGTCAGCTTCAAGAAGATAATGCAAACAGAGCTGCTCAGTTACAACAAAGATTGTTTGGTAACAAAATAAATAAGCATATTGGCTTTATGATAAGCAGAGGTAATAAACCTAATCCATTTATGGAAGAAAGAACAGAGGAGTTGGACAAGGAAACACCAGATCCAACTACTTTAGAAGGTTTGACTAAATTAGGAGTAAACTAAATGTCTTTTAATTTACAGTTTGTAAATGATTGGGTTTCTAGAAAAGATAAAACAAGTCCATATTATGTACCAAGCTCTAATGAATCTAACGCTGTTGATTTAGTAGACTTTAGAAAAGTAGCAGATGTTCCGTCTCCTAGTTCAGAGTCTCAAGAACCTGTTTATGATAGTCAGCAAGAAGCTTTAAGACAAGCTTACGAAAATAGAAGTACATCAGTAGCAGAAACTCCTTCTTTTACTTTAGATGATTTAGATAACGATGAAGCTTTTCAAGAAACAGCTAGTCGTTTCTTAGAATCTATAGATGAAGATGATGATATATTTGAATATCTAAGAGATGAAGACTATAGAGTTTCTAGTGCTTTATACAGAGGATATACTTCTGGTAAATGGACAGAACAACAAAAACAAGACTATGCGTTTCTTAGGTCAGCTTTTGATCAGGCAGACGTAGGTAGTTTTTCTAATATGATAAAAGCTACTGCTGATGGTGTTATTGATTTTGTAACAGATCCTATACATTTACTATCTATAATGATGACTCCTTTAACAGGAGCAGGAATTGCTGCTGCAGGCACAAAACTTGGTTCAACCAAACTGGCTTCTAATCTAGCCCAATCTAAAGCTCTTAGATCAGGACTTAAAAAAATTAGAGATAACAACACAGGTACTGGTGTTAACTATGCTATTACAGAAGGCTTCGTACAAGGCACAGGATCGAGTATAGGCAATCAAAATATAGAGGTTAATGCTAACCTTAGAAATTCTTTTTCTCCTTCTGAAGCAGGCTTAACAGGCTTAATAGGAGGTACTGCAGGAGGAGTTTTAGGATTAGGTGGAGCTGCTGCTCTTATAGGATTGCGTAACTCTAAATCAATACAAAGAGTTAGAGAGCGTATGGAAGCTAAAAAAGAACCTAAAGATGTTGATCCTGCATCAAGAAGTGAAACATCAAAACAATGGGAAAAAATTCAAGAGTCTTTAAAAAGTGTAACCATTGTTCCTAAAACAGCAAAAGAAGGAGTTAGTAAGTTTGTACAAGGTTTAACAGGTAAAGCTACTGCTCCTTTAGTTAAATATGTTAAAGACTCAGAAGCTATGGGAAAATTTTTAGAAGCAATAAGATACGATGCTCTAAGAGATTTTACTGGTGCTGTTACTGAAAAAGCAAACATATCTTTTGGTTTGGCATTAGGAACAAGAACTGCTGAATATAGACAAGCATTAGCTAAAATATTTGCAGATCATAACATTGAAAGAACTGGTTGGACTAATCACCTAACTGCTGTAAATAACGAACAGCTTTCGTTTCTTTTAAATCAACCTCAACTACTAGCAAAAATAGGAATAAACGAAGTTAAAGATGAAACAGGTAAAGTAGTTTCTTATTCGTTTAAAGGTAACATAGATGAAGTAGCTGAAAAGTTAAACGCTGCTTGGAGAAAAAGCAGACCTGTAGATATGGAAGCAGAACAAACTGGTCCACTTAAAAAACTTTTTGGTGAAAAAAATGTAGATAGAAAAGCTACTAAAATAAATAAAGATACTGTAATGGCAGCTCTTCGTTTAAGAAAACTTACAGACAATGTTTACAAAGACGCTACAACAATAGACTCTGTTGACGGTTCAGAAGTTTTTACTTTGTTTGAGCCAGAACAAAAGATTCCGTTTTACTTTCCTCGTTACTATAATTTACAAGCTATAAAAGATAACAAAGATAAATTTGTACAGCTTATTTTTAACAGCAGACACTCTAAGTTAAATGATGATTTAATTAAAGGAAAAATAAGAGATGTTGATGATCCAGAAACAATTATAACAGGAGTAGATATTAGTGGTTTAAAAAGAGATGAAGCTTACTTTAAATCTTTCTTTGATAGTATAGAAGGTAATCCAACTACATTTAAAGAAGTAATAGAGTTACAAGCTAAAAAAGATGGCATCACTCTTTCACCTCAAGAAATAGAAACAAGAGCTAGAGCATTAAAATCAGAAAGATTAGTACAGGATATGTTAGATAAAGAATATCCTTCTCTTCAATTTGTTGATCCAGACGCTCCTAATAAACCTTTGCGTATGCAAAGAACTAGAGTCTTTTATGATTTAAAAGATCAAGACTTAATTGATAATGGGTTTATAGAAAACAACATAGAACAAATATATATTAATTACTTTGATGATATGGCAGGTGCAATAGAACGTAAAAGATATTTAGGTGTAACTTTAAATGAGTTTCAAGATAGATATTCAAGAACTATTTTAGAAGATTTAAGAAGAGCAGGTTATAGCAAAGACGAACAGGAAGAAGTAATTGAAAGAATGAAAGATACTTACGAGTCTGTTACTGGTACTGCTCCTAGAAAACAACCTTTACTAGGTGAGAAATTTAAAGGAGTGCAAAACTTTGTAAAACTTACACAGCAACTAGCTCACCTTCCTTTAGCAACTATTTCAAGTTTAACTGAGCCTTTAATTATTTTAACTAAAGTAGACCTTGAAGATACACCAGAAGTTTTTAAAGCTTTTGGAAGTGCTGCAGGAAAACAAATGAAGAAATCTTTTAATAGATTTTTTACTAGATTTGATGGTGCATTAAAGAAAACAGGTGTTACAAATAGATCAGTAAAAGGCTTTAAAGATTTAACTGACGATGAATGGGCAGAAGCTTACTCATTTAGTATAGCTACTGAGTACTCTGCACAACAAAGACTTACGTCTATGTATGCAGGATCTGTTCAAGGTAAAGTAACTGGTGCAATATCAGAAATGTTTTTTAAAGCTACGTTGCTTTCTCCGTGGACACAAGCTGTACAGTTTGGTGCTTTTAAATCTTCTAAAGGTGTAATTAAAAGACTTACTAAAAAACTAGCAGATGGTGGTTTATCAGAGTCTGAAAAGAAAAGAACAATAACTAAACTTTGGCAGATAGGAATAGATCATAAAAAAGCAGTATCTAATTACAAAAATTCTTCTGTAAACGGAGTGCTTGATGATGCTAAGTATGAGAATAGTGCGTTTTATCAGAATGATGTTTTATCTTCTTCTAATTTATTTGCCAGAGAAATAATTCTAAATCCTGCTGCTTCGGAAGCTAACAAGCCTTTATGGTTTAACAGTCCTGTTGGACAGCTAGTAATGCAGTTTGCTTCTTATCCGACTGTATTTAACAATACTGTTCTTAAAAATATGGTAAGAGAAGTAAATCAAGATCCTATAAGAAACGCACCTAAACTTGTAGCTGCTACATCTTTAATGACAGGAGGAGCTATACTTACTAATGCTTTCAGAAGTGAAGGAAGAAGTTTAGAAGAGTCAGATGCTAAAATAGTTTCTGATGCTGTTTCTAGGTGGGGAGGATTTGGTCCTCTTGACTATGGGTTTAGATATGCAAGAGGTATCGAGTATGGTGGACTAACAGCAGGCTCTACACTTAAAGCTCCTTTTGGTCCTTTAGTTGCAGACGTTGTGGATGCTGTACAGTTTAGACACAGTCCTTTACAAATAGCTACACAAAATATTCCATTTTATTCTGCTCTTCCAAAAGATCAAAGAGATGCTTTAAAATCTTGGGCTAGAGGAACTAAAGCAGAAAAACCTGAAGATCAAAGCTTTGTTATAGATAACAGAAGATTTGCTAAAGGTGGTAGAGTCAACGTGCCTAATGCAGTTGAAGAACCAGAAGAAAGAAAAATGAGAGGTCTTCCGTTTACATACGCTGACTTAGGAGGTCCGTCAGTCCAAGACAACGAAGACAGACTTGGTTTTTCTATGGGTGGAGAAGTAGACACTCCTGATAATAACAACTATGCTTTTAGTGTGTTAACAAAGAATGATGACTACGGAAGATTTTTAGAAGATAGAGATCCTATACAAACATACGAAGATAGTGATATGCCAGAAGATACTAGCAAAGAATCTTACTTTGTAGGTCTTGAAGAAAATAACTATGATGCAATAAATAGAAGAGTAGAAGACTCTATAGGTTTAGATGTTTCTAAAGTTTCTGTAAACATTAGAGGTGCTAACAAAGTAGAAGGCAAAGTTAAAGTTATGAATACTTTAGAAGTCGATAAGCCTACAGTAGAAGCAATACTAGAAAAAGTAGAGAAAGCACGAACTATGCCGAAAGATGTAGAGATTATAAAAGATATTAAGTTTGAGTTGAATGCTAGAGACAATGCGTTATCTACCGAAGGAGGTAGTAAAGAAGGATCTGACATGATGCAGAAAAGTAAAAGCGTAGTAATTAAAGATGGTTTATTTAACTTAGGTTATGATTCTGTATCTTACAACGAAGGTAAAAATATTGTGTTGCTAAAACATAACCAGTTTATACCGACTAAAATTGAAAAGAATATGGTTCGTAAAAAAGTTTATGGTGGTGGTCTTATGAGAACTTTGAGAAGACGCTACGATATAGGAGGAGCAGTAGAAGCTGTGCTTGGTATCTTTTCTAAAATTCCTTTGACTAAAAGATTTTTAGATATACAGCACAAACGAATGAATATTGAAGATACTGATCAGAATACATTTGCAGAAAACTTAGTTAGATACGCTGACGAAGTAGCAGACGTAGAAACTAAAAATAATCCTAAAGAAATATCTATTGCAAACGCTAAAGGTTTACATCAATTTAAAGATGAAACTGTCAAAACAGTAGTGAACAATTTTCTTAGTGGTAGAATACCTGTAGATCAAAATATTATAGATGCAGTTGTAGCAGCATCTAAAAAAGATCCTCGTGATTGGAACAGAGATGAATCTAACTTAATGGTTTTAGGTCACATGTTTTTGACAGCAGAGAAAAAAGAGTACAACGGAGTTACTATGTCAAGTGATCCTTTGTTAAGAATAATAGGAACATCAAAAGAACAAGACGATGGTTACAAAGAAGCTGCTGAGTTTTTATATATGAAGTTTCATTGGAGAGGAACTAAGCAATCTCCTGAATATAATCAAGCATTAAAAAATATTAGAAATAGATATAATCTTACTTCTTCTATTATATACGGTCCTGCACAAATGAGAGAAAGATCTTTTTCAGATGACACTCCTTCTCCTGCTCCTAGACAAGATGAAAATCTTAGAGCAGGTGTTGCTCCTATAGATAGCTACCAAAACTATTACAAACCTAGTATCTCTAATCTTCCAGAAGAAGAAGGTGTATTTAGTAGATTAAAAAATATATATGAACTGACTACTAAAGAAATAGATCCTAACAATAAAAGTCCTTTTGAAAGAAATCCTGTGATAGATACTTTTTATGATGAAGAAGTGATAGAGCCTAAAATGATTGAGCCACAACCTCGTATTGTAGATCACTATTTAAAAGAACATCAAGACGCTTACATAGCCGAAGAAACTAAAAAGTTAAAAGATTTTTTACTTCCATTACCAGACGGAACTTACAGAAACTATCCGTCTATGAGTGATGCTATAGAAGAACCAGAAGTTATAGAAGTGCCAAAAGCACCAGAAGTACCAACAGTAGAACCTCAAGGATTTGGTAGGTTTGAATTGCGTAAACATAGTAGAACAAGTGACTACAGAAAGGATTAATAAATGAACAAAGAAAAACTAATTGAAGAACTTAAACGTGACGAAGGTGTAGAACTACGACCTTACAAATGCTCGGCAGGATTTTTAACTCTGGGTGTAGGTAGAAATATAGAAGAGCGTGGTATTACTATGGATGAGTCTGATTATCTTCTTGCCAACGATATAACAATTTGTGAAGAAGAAGCTGCTAGAGTTTTTAAATGGTTTGCAGATCTAACAGACGTTAGACAAAGAGCTATTATTAACATGATATTTAATCTAGGTTTAACAAAATTATTAAACTTTAAAAACTTCCTAGCTGCTATGGCAGCAGAAGATTATGAAACTGCAGGTAAGGAAATGCTCGATAGTCGTTGGGCTAGACAGGTTGGTAACAGAGCAGACAGATTGGAGCAGATGATTGTTAACGGATGATATATTAATTATGTATCTTGAAGATGATCTTGACAGAGCTTATCGGATAGATTGTAAAATGCGTTCAAAAGTAGACATACCTTGGATTAAACGTGAAGAGTTTAGAAAAGTCTATGAAGAATTACTAGGTGCGCATTTAAAGGGTGTGCCTGACATGCCATTAGAATTAGCTATGCAATCAGTAGAAGAAATTTTATCGAATGAAAGCATACGCTTTAACAAAGAGGAACTAAAAGAGAAAACAAATGAAACTAAACTTACTTAAAAATGTGAAAAATATTATAGGTGCTGTAGCTCCTACAATCGGAACAGCTCTAGGTGGACCAATGGGTTCGATGGCTGCAAACATGGTAGCTGATGCTCTTGGATGTGAGCCAACACCTAAGAAAATAGAAGCAGCAGTACAAGCTGCAACACCTGAACAGTTAGCAGAACTTAAAAAGATTGACAAAGACTTTGAAGTTAGGATGAAGGAATTAGATGTTGATCTATACGCACTAGAAACTGCAGACATACAAGATGCAAGAGGAAAGTTCTCTAAGGACTGGACTTCTCGTATCATGGGTATAGCTGTTGTTGGTGGCTTTATGGGTTATATATTCCTAGTCACGCTCCAACCTCCCGAGCAAAACTCAGAAGCGTTAATTAACTTAGTTCTCGGCTACCTTGGAGGACTTGCAAGTGCCGTAATTAGCTTCTACTTTGGAGCAAGCAACACAAAAGGAAAAGACGATGACTAATATAAATCACACACCTCAGTACAAAGCTTTGAAAGCTGTATATAAAGGTGAAATAGCTAAAGCAGAAGCAAACCTATCTGTATACTTTAAGAATAGTGTAGGTGTAGGAGAACACGCAGACATTGTAGAAGTTATGGATGAACAACTAGATAAACTTGCACAGGCTAAAGATAAACTAGCAGCATTAGAGGATTTAATTATATGAGAAAAGGTGGATTTAGAAACCAAGCTAGAAGACAACAAGTAAGGAATAAAGAAAAATTTAATTTTAGAAAACAACAAATCAAACTTAAAGATCAAATGGATTATTATCATGGCAGTAAAAAAGAAAAAGAAATCAACAGTAAATAAAGCAGGTAATTACACGAAACCTACTATGCGTAAAAATCTTTTTAATAGAATTAAAGCAGGTAGTAAAGGTGGGAGATCAGGTCAATGGAGTGCTAGAAAGGCACAGATGTTAGCTAAACAATACAAAGCAAAAGGTGGAGGATACAAATAATGCCAATGGGAAAAGGAACTTATGGTTCAAAGGTCGGCAGACCTAAAAAGAAAAAGATGATGGGTGGTGGCATGGCTAAGAAAAAGCGCATGACATATAAAAAAGGTGGAGGTGTTAAACACTATAAGAAAGATGGTACTGAGTATAAAGGTTCTAGTCACAAGATGCCTAATGGAGAACTACATACAAATAAAACACACACCAAAACAAGCGTTAAACTTTTTCACTTTAAAGATCTTTCTAAGAAAGCTAAAGTAAAGGCTAAAAAGTAATGGCACTCAAAAAGTCTCAGAGGTCTTTAAAGAAGTGGACAAAGCAGAAATGGAGAACTCCAAGTGGTAAGAAGTCTTCTGAAACTGGTGAAGTCTATGCTCCGTCTGCAAAAATTAAAAGGCTTAAGTCTACTCCTGCAGGTAGAAGAAAACTTGCAGCAGCTAACAAAAAGAAACGTGCTGCTACTGCTAAAGGTAAGCAACATGCTAAACATGGATTACATAAAAAGAAAAGGAAGAAGAAATAATGGCTAAGAAGAAAGACTCAAGGCTTGCAAGAGCAGGTGTTTCTGGTTTCAATAAACCTAAACGTACTCCAAGCCATCCTAAAAAATCTCACATTGTTGTAGCTAAAGAAGGTGATAAAATAAAGACTATTCGTTTCGGACAGAAAGGAGCTAAGACTGCAGGTAAACCTAAAGCAGGTGAGTCTAGACGCATGAAGATGAAACGTAAATCTTTCAAGGCTAGACATGGTAAAAATATTAGAAAAGGTAAAATGTCTGCAGCTTATTGGGCTGACAAAGTTAAATGGTAACGTAAATGGTAGAAGCAATAGACTTCATAAACCAAGTAGGATTCCCGATTGCTAGTGCGCTAGGATTGGGTTTCTTCATTTGGAAGCTTATAAATAAAATCATTGATGGCATGGAAAAGAAGATAGATGTTGTTGATGAAAAGGTAGATGCTAGTTTAAATGCTATGGAAGAACGGCTTAGTACTAAACTAGATTCTCAATATGGCATCATAGTAGCTTTAATTGATAGAGTAAGATCTCTTGATAATCAAACAATACGACAAGATGTACTTCTTAAAACTTTGTTAGGTATTCCTAACTTAATTGAAATAGATAAAGTGAGTAAAGCAGACCGTGAAGATCAAAGAAAAGATTGAAAATATATCAATAAACAAACTTATTAATTTATTATTTGTGTGTAATTTTATTTTTTTGTTTATGGTAATTTTTTTTAGTGACGCATTAAAAGCTGACGAAATACTTTACAAGTTTAAAAGTCCTAGCTTCTCTGGAATAAATACATCAAGTCATTATCTTACTATAGAAAACCAAGAAGCTACAAGAGTTAGAGATATTAAAGAAGAGATAGAAGCTTATAAAGATGAACTAGCCAGAGAAGCAGACAACACTACACTTGCAAGGTTTATAAGAAACTTAGAAAGCAGAATCTACGCACAGTTGTCACGACAAATGGTAGAGCAACTGTTCGGAGAAACACCACAAACATCAGGTACACTTGAGCTAGAGGGCAACACTATTGAATACAAAGTTGAAAATGAACTTATCACACTTACTATCACAGATGAAGAAGGTAGCGTTACCAGTATTTCTGTGCCTATCGGCAGCTTTACTTTCTAGTTGTGCGCCAAGATATAGTTCTTTATTACAGGAAGGTGGTCTTCCTTATATTGTTATTGAGAAAGCTTCTGTATTAGATTTACAATCAGAAGAACTAAAGAACATACCTGCTGCAAAAAGAAAACCAGTAATAGCTATTTATCCTAATAGCTTCAAAGATCAAACAGGACAAAGAAAAAGCAACGGACAGTTTGCTTTGTTTAGTACTGCAATAACACAAGCACCAGAAGCTTTTCTTATTAGAGCTTTGAAACATGCAGCAGATGGTGAGTTCTTTCAAGTGGTAGAACGTGTGGGTTTAGACTCATTAACCAAAGAAAGGCAACTTATACGCAGTACAAGGGAATCTTTTGAAGAGGAGAGTGCTGTGAAACCTCTTTTACTAGCAGGACTCATGGTACAAGGAGCTGTCCTATCCATAGATAGGAACATAAGAAGCGGTGGAATGGGTGCTAGGTACTTAGGCATAGGATCTAGTAAAGAATACAGAGAAGACTTAATAACTATATCACTTAGATTAGTTTCAGTATCTACAGGAGAAGTTCTTATAGAAGTATTAGTCAACAAAAGTGTTATATCAGTAGGACTATCACAAGATCTATTTCGTTTTATCTCAAGTGGAACAGAACTTGTTGAAATCGAGGGAGGAGCATCAGAGAATGAGTCAAGTTCTTTAGCTCTTCAACAAGCAATAGAAGAAGGAGTACTGTCTATAATTAAGACAGGTATAATTAGGAGGTATTGGGAATATGAAAAAGTTAATTAGTATGCTAGATTGTACTTTATTTAGTGTAGCTGTAATAGCAGGTAGCGTTTATTTATTTAATGAAGTTAGAGCTGATGATAATGAAATATATGTAGATCAAGTAGGTGCTACAGCAAATATAGATCTTGAGCAGCTTGGAAGTGGTAACATAATCGGAGGTTTACTATCGACACACGGATCTATGACTCCGTTTGATCTTGATGGTGCAACCATGACGCTAGATGTAAATCAAATAGGTAACAACAACAAGATGCTTGGTGATATAAATAGTGATACATTTACTGGTGTCTTTGATTTTGATGGTGATACTAATAGTTTCACTATTCAAGTCGATCCTACAAATACTTATTCGGCAGACAACTCAAATGTAAACGTAGATGTTGACGGAAGTACAAATACATTTACTCTTGATCTAGCTACAAACAGTTTAGCAAGTGGCGCAGATATTGACACTATAGTACAAGGAGATTCAAATACTGTGAACATTGATTTAGATGTAGACTCTGCTACAAACTACATAGATCTTGATGGTGACAGTAACACAGTTAATTATGATGGAGATGGGTATGCGTCTGGGTATTTCAAGTTGGAACACGATGGTAACTCAAGGTCGTTTGCTATTGATCAACAGTCTACTTTGGATAATGACTGGTTGCGCATTGTGTCTGACGGAAACAACGGAACAGTATGCGTTAATCAGGACGATCAAGGCACAGCAGTTGGATGTTGATATAGGAAGTATTACAGAACTAAACGGAAACACCAGAGTAGTAAGAGACAAACCATACGAAAGTTCTATAGACTTTTCTCTTAATGCTATGGACAAACTAGAAACTGCTCAAGGCAGAATGGGTGTTACGTTTAGAGATGAAACTACAATACGTCTAACAGAACACAGCAATGTTATTATTGATGAGTTTGTGTTCGATCCTAATCCAAGTAAGTCTAGCATGGCTCTTAACTTTGTTAAGGGTACTGGTAGATTTATATCCAGTAAAAAGAAACGTATACCTAACGACAACATTACTGTAAGGACACACGCTGCTACCATTGGAATAAGAGGTACAGACTTTACAATAACTGTAAAAGAAACTGGTGAAGCTTTGGTAATACTTTTACCTGATGAGTTTGGTAATGCTAGTGGAGAGATAACTGTAAACACAGCGTTAGGACAAGTAATACTTAACAAACCTTATGAAGCTACTACAGTCTATAACTTTGAAACTGCACCAACTCCTTCGGTTATATTAGATCTAAGCATAGACATGATAGACAACATGCTTATTGTTAATCCACCAGAAAGAGAAGAGATAGAATCAGATGAAGGTAACGCAGTAGCAGATAACATACTCGATGTAGACTTGTTAGAGTTTAACGATCTAGATGAAGACCAACTACAGGAAAACGAATTAGAATATACAGAGCTAGATATAGACTATCTGGCAGGTAATTTTCTTGAAGATCTGCTAGATATAATTCAAGATGTTGATGAACTTAGTAAAGCTGAGAAGTCTTTATCGGCTGATGGAGTTAAAGGAACAGCAGTCGGTTATGATAGTGACACACAGATAAGCACCTTTATAACTGATACTCACCTAAAGTTCTTGCGTCAGATAGAAGATACATTAGAAATGAAAGTAGATAAAGCAGGCTCGTACAATATTCGTATTGAGCAAGAAGGTAAAGTAAATCAGATCACTACCAACGGAGGTAGTAGTTCTAATATTACAATAAAACAAGGTAGTTAACCTTTTCTTGCGTTTAAGTCTGCTTCTATTTTATTATGTACAGCATCAAGCTCTCTTGTACCGCTTCTTATTACAGACTGTAGTAAATTAAAATCTTCTTTAGTTAATTTTTTTTGTAGTTCTGCAATGTCTGTAGTAGTTCTTTCTGTTATTAGCTGTCCTTTTCTATTAAATAAGATTGTATATCCTAATAATTTAGCTTCCGTTCTTTTAGTTTTCATATTAAATTATCTCACAAGTTCCTGCGCTACACGCAAGTTCTTTTGTATTCTCCGTATTATCTTCTTTTTCATATTCGGTAATCTTAGACCAATCTACCTTGTCGGTTGTCTTCTTTAACCATTTCCTGTACTCATTGTAAGTTATCTCTTGATAAGGAGCTTGCTTATATGAGTGATCTGAGTATGGTAAGAAGGATATACCTGATATATCATCAAAGTTTTTATGTACCCAAGCACCTACTTCTAACCACTCGTTTTCTTTTACTGATATTGTAACAGAAGGTTTATGCTCACACCATTGATCTTGATACTCTTTCCATATCTTCAAGTGTTCTATTGCTGATAAATCATTCCTAGTCAATGCACCTACAGGACTTTTCATTGGAAAGTAAAAGACTAAAGTATGCTCTGGCTTAGTAAGATCATCTTCATTGTATACTCCTGCATCAACCATTAGTTTAGCTAGAGGATCTTTCTTGTCTGCCCTTACTGTTCTAAGATAATATCTACTATGTCTAGTGTGAATACCAGAAGCACTATCCACTAACTGACTTACAGTTCCACTAGGTTTAACGCAAGTTATAGCTGCTGACTGTGGTATACCTAGTTTCTTAGCCCATACTTTATTTACATCAATAGATATTTGTTTTAATTTATCTAAATCTATTTTGCCATTTAGCATATCTTTATTATCCATAATACCTGTTAAAGACACACCAAGTAAAGACTCTTCTTGTGTGTTTTGTTTCCACTTACTTGTCAAGTATCTAAAGTTTGTAAGCGTAGCTTGGAATGTACCAAGAATTGTAGCAGCTTTTACTTTAGCTATTAAAGTATCTTCATTATCGTCAGGTCTAACAACAACCTCAGTTAGATTACAGAACTGTTTGTTGCGTAATATGATTTCACTACAAGGATTACATCCAAAGTCTTTATACTCCTCTCGTCTACCATTCTTAGCAGCTTGTTTCTCGGCAGCTTGTCTATTAAAGATACCACGCTCACCACTTTTAGATTCATATAGTGACAACCATTCACGCATAAACGCACCTGTTTCTGCAGCATCTTTATAGGCTACAGAGTTATTAGACAAAGCTCTTTGCTGATTGTCTTCCCACCAAGCACCTGACTTAGCATTGCGCATACGATTGTCTGAGAGGTTGCTGAGAGAGATTAAAGCACTCCTCCTTACTCCTCCTACTACTACAACTTCTGCGACCTTACACATCAAATCATGACAGTCTATGGACACAAGTTTACGCTGTCCTTTTGACATGGCATCACGGAATATGTTAATAGTAAACTCAAATAACTCTTCAAGAGGAGCAGGACCACTAGCACGACCACCAAATGTTTTAAGTCTAGCACCATAAGGTCTGATGTTAGACACATCCCAAGTGGGAATTTGCCCTGCATAAAGTAAAGATAATAATTCTTTGTAGGATTTTGCCCATCCTATTTTAGAATCAGCTACTTTAATAACTGTATCAGTTGGAAACAAATCTTCTGGAAGATCTGGTAGCTCGTTTATATACTGACGCTCTACGCTAAAGCCAACACCTGTACCACACATGAGTATGTAAAGTGTTTCATCAAATGCTCTAGGACTATCAACAGCTACATAGCTACAGTTAAATCCTGCTACATTATCTTTTTGTAAAGCTAGTCCTGCTGACATCAATGCTCTCATGCTTGGCATAATGTTTAAATACAATACAGCTTTCTCTAAGTACTTTCTAGTTTCATCAAACTGTGACTTACTTAGGTTGTGGTTTTCTTTAAGATGTGTTTCAAAGAAATCAAAGTATCGAGATACTGTTTCTGTCCACGTTTCTCTTCTTTGTTTATCTTCGTTCCATCTAGCGTACCTGCTTAGATGTATAAACTGTTGATAGTTTGTAGGTAATTCTGTACTCATATCATAAAATCCTTTGTAATCTGTAAAGTTAATATTAGAAAGATAGAAGAAGAAAGAATTAAAAATATCACAGGCATTAACGCATCTTTTAATTCTACTTCTACTTCTAAAACTCCGTCATGTCCGTGAGCTATTATGTTTAGTACTACATAAAGTAAACATATTAAGCTTTGTGTTAGAGCTAATCCTGATAATAATAAAGCTCCTCTAATATCTGCAGTCCATATAAAGTATATACCTACTACCATTCCAAAGAAAGGTATCATATATAGTAATCTACCTAGCATTTGTTTTCTCCTCTACCCATAAGTGTATAGCTATTATAGCGTAGTGTATAATCTTTAATAAGTCTCCTTGATTTTTATAATTTCCAGTAACAGGATCAGGTTTCTTACCATAACGCATAGCATACTTTATAATATTGCCCATGCAAAAGCCCTCTCCATGTCCTGCATCAATAATCATATCTGTTGCTTGATATTTTCCACTAGCATAATGTTTCTCATATGTTTTATCTACATATCTTTTTATTTGTTCTATTGTATTTTCTTCGTTGAATTTATAATCAACCATTATTTAAACTCCTTTGGTAAAGTTTCTTCTGTGTACCATTTAAAATTATTTGACTCTGCCCATTCAGCATGTGTCCTTTTAGTTCCGTCTTTTCTTTTCTTAGCCTGTGGCATTGGAGCATAAGGTTTCTGGAAAAGAAATACAAGCTCCATTGTATCAGGTAATGACTCTCTAATCCAGATATATTTACTATATTCTGCATGATCCCAGAACCTACCTTTAGCTTCTATAATTATTTTATCTTTAACAAAGTCTGGTTCGTACTTTCTTTTTATAATATATTCTATGTAATCAGAATGATGATCCCATTCTTTTAGAATACCTGTGTGTAGTTGATGTTCCCACTTACTATCGTATCCTTTAGGAACTCCTTTCTCTCTTGGTCGTATCTTTCTAGGTTTTCTCATACAGTAACTTCTTCTGCTCTTGGTTCTCTAACTACTTTTGTTAAGTATGTTAGACCTCTAGAATATTTAAAAGTTCTAAGACCTTGTCCATCGTTAGAATTTTTATGACACTCAAACTTAAATGGACAATAGAAGCAATCTCTTGGTAAAGCCATGTTACCTGAACTGCCGTTAGGAATTGGATCGTGACATCTGGGAGGTGGCTTTTTCTTTTTAAGAGTTTTCTTTAAATGTTTTATTCTTTCTTTGCCATCAACCTTATCAAATTCATCAGGTCTATAAAGACATAGCTCACCTGTGACTTTATCTATAACTAAGAAGCCACCATTGTTGGTCTTCTCTGCTGCTTCATATCCTGCAATCTGTCCTAAGTAACCGAAAGGATCGTTGCTTGCTAAAGTTCCTTCTTTAAATTTCTTAAAAGAGAATGGAGAAGCTGACTTAACATCTATAACTTCTCCGTTTATCTTACAATCCATGTGTCCTTTAACACCTTCTACTACTACTTCTTTTTGTTGGTCTGTAACTTCATAACCTGCTAGTTTAACTAACATGAGGACTAACTCCTCAAGTAAATGACCATATAAAAATTTTATAAAGGTATTAGGAGAATGTCCGTGTACAGAATCTAACTTGTGGTTTGCTTCATACCAAAGTTTTCTATCTGGTATTCCTATATTAGACATTCTAAGAGAAGAAGCTTTAGGATCTTTTTTGTGAGGTTTAGACCACTCAAGTAAAGCTGTACTCATAGCTTTACCAAATTCATCAGCTTGCTTTTTAGTTATTCCTAAACTCTTTTCATTGTTTAGATTATCTAATTTATTATATATGTTATTTACTAAGTTGTCTAGTGTTTTTTTATTCTTCTTCATCTTTATGCTCCGCAAACCTTAACTTCCTAGTATCAGGGTTGAACAGTAAGAACTGAACACCTAACTCTATTTGTTTTTTAGTTCTTCCAGTTTTGAATTGTATCCTATTTCCTGTGTTTGCTCTATGGTCTGGCTGTGCTGTCTTAACATCAATCAAAGTAATCTCACCTTTCTTATCCATAGCAATCATATCTATAGGACCTGTACAACCTGAGTTTTGAAATACCTCATACCCATTATCCCATAGCCAAGTGACAGCATAGTATTCTGCAAAGTCTCCTTTTCTATTCGTATTCATTCTAATGCGTTTCACTCCAATTTCTCCCATACTTGTATTCACCATCCAAAGGACAACGAAGATTAAAAAAGTTTCCTGCTTCTACAATAGCTTCTACACCTAAACGACCTACTTGATCTGCAATATCTTGAGGAACTTCCATCTGCCATTCATCATGTATGTTAGCTACGAACTTGTACTCAAGATTTTTTTCTTGTAAGTATTCGTCAAGTAAAACAAGAGCTTTCTTCATAACTATAGCTCCTGCACTTTGTAATAAAGTATTTAAAGAAGCGTGTTCGTTTCTTATCCAAAGAACTCTTTTATCTAATCCTTTTAGATATCCTCTAACTTTAGCTGTTGACTTAACTTTGTCATTTAATTTTTTAAATGCAGGTTTGTTTTCAAAGAATAACTCTCTTGCTTTTTTACCTGCTTTAGCACTAGCGTTCATTACATTGCCAAGCCTAGCATCACCTGCTCCATACATCAAAGCGTAGATAAAAGTCTTAGCAATATCTCTAGTCTTTAGACCTGCTAAGTTTTGATTAGCAGTATGTACATCACCATTTAATATTTCATTAGTAAACTCCTCATCATTCATGTAGTGTGCTAACATTCTTAACTCTAATCCAGAAGCATCTATACCTAGTAAAACATTACCTTCATCTACTGTCCAACAAGCACGACATTCCTTACCATAAGGTTGTCTTACGCTCGGAATTTGCGCTGTGTTTGGACTTCGGTGAGTCATACGACCTGTGATAGCTCCATTAGATATTACAGCACCATGTATTCTGTTGCCTTCAACAGCGTCTATCCAAGAAGATATTTGAGCTATGCGTTTTTGAAGTAACAAAAACTCTGCTATCAACTGTGCTTCTGGTATATGCTTTATCTTTTTTAGAGTTCCTTCATCTACAATAGGTTGACCAGTAGGTGTAAAGCGTTTAGGTTTCCAACCAAAATCTGTTAAGTATTCTCCAATTTGTTTACGACTGCCGAGATTAAAGTCAACTAACTTCTTACGCATGAAAGGCTCGGTGTTACCAAACCACAAACAGTTATCGTATTCTTCATCAGTCAACCCACGTTTAGATAACTCACCATCTTTTTTTACATAAGGTTTTACTAACTTATCATCTACCCACTTAGGTTTGAATGTAACTCTAACTTCTTCTTTAACTTTATCCATTCTGTGTTGTAAATCTGCAAGTAAAGTCATAGCAGCTTTATCGTCAAAAGCAAAACCATTGTCACGTTGCTTTTGAATAATCTCTGCAACTTTGTGTTCTAACTCTATGGATTCCTTACCAAAAATCTCAGTATCTTTTTGTAATCTTTCATAAACTAACTCATTTAATAATACATCTTGACTACAATATTTTAACATTTCAGGTGTGTATTCTTCAAAAGAATCAGGTGATTCTAATTTATGATATCCTGTTTTAAATCCCCAATTTTTCAAACTGTGACCATTTTCTTGAGCAGGATTAGCAAGTCTAGATACAACTAAAGTATCGTAAACTTTGTTAGTCAGTTCAATTCCAGTTAGTTTTTTAATTACAGGAATATCATAGCCTGTTATGTTATGTCCTACAAGAGTGTCTGCACTTTGTAAATACTCTATGCCCTCTTTTATTTTATTAGGAGGAAACTTTTTTATTTCTCCTGTAGTAGATTTAGCAACTATGCACCATAGCTTAGTCGGCTTCAATCCGTCTGTTTCAATATCAAATACTATTTCAGAACTCATATTCTGTAACCTCGTTGTCGAATGTTTCTTGTTCGGTATCTTCAAAAAGTCTACCAGTTTCAGAATCATAAACTAACTTACAAGCTAGTCCAGTATCTCCTGTGTATCTAGACTTCAATACTCTAACCTTAGTTGTGTTGGCTTCTTTTTTATTAGCAGCCTGTTGATTTCTTTCTAATGCTATCACACAATCAGACAACTGCGCAATACCTTGTGAGCCTTTTAAGTGAGATAAAGAAACTTCTACACCTTTCTCATGTCCTTTATCTCCTGTTGCTCTTCTCAAGTGTGAAACAAGAATCATACCTACTCCTGTTTCTTCTACCAAAGATCGTAAACGATTCATCAAACTATCAATACCTCGTCTTTCATCTCCTTCTGTCATTACATTTACTAGCATGTGTAAGTGATCTACTACAACCCATTGACACTCACAACCAACTATGATGTATCGTAGCTTAGAAAAGATCTCATCTATGTCTGTTGCACCTAAATGAGCATGGACAAAGACTCTACCTTTCTGAATAACTTTATCAAATAAATTAGATAGATCTTCATCTGAATACTTATTACGCTTTTCGTTAAGATATATCCTATCATTAGCTTCAATAGATAAGAGTCCGTCAGCAGTTCTAGTCCAGTTTTCTTCAAGAGCAACGATACCTACATTGTCTTCGGTATTCTTAATAAGCCAATGCTCTAACTCTCTAGTCACACTAGACTTACCAAGACCTGTACCACCTGTAAGTGTTACAAGCTCTCCTTTGCGCATACCAAAGAGTTTCTTGTTAAGACCTTCCCACGGATAAGCAACACTCTCTTTTACTTCTCTGTTCAACCAATCATCTTTCTTACTTGACAGCTCTAATATACCAGAAGGAGTATAGGTCTTAGCTTCCCAAAAAGATTTGTTAAACTCTTTGAATGCTTTAGCTTTGAGCATATCGTTAGCATCTTTATACTGTGTTGGTAAAGACATTATCTTAGTTTTGTTTGGTCTGAGTATCTTAGCTACCTTCTTAGCTGCTTCTCTACCTTGCTTGTCAGAGTCAAAGCAAAGAACAACATTGTCATAAGACTCGACAAACTCTATGCTTTCTCGTATATCTCTAACGGCAGCACTAGCACCACGCTTCAATGAAACTACAGACCAGTTACCTTTAAACATTTCGTAAACTGCCATAGCATCACACTCTCCTTCTGTAATCGTGAGGTACTTACCTCCGTGTTTGAATAGCTGTTCTCCGAATAGTCCTGTATTTTCTAGCGTTCCGTTACAATAGAAGTTTTTCTTCTCTACATTCCTGCCTTTAGTTCCTACAATATCTGTTCCTTTGTAATAAGGATAAATGTGTTTGGTTACCTTGCCTGCAAACACTTCACTTTTTACACCATACTTAACAGCAGTATCTCTTGATATACCTCGATCAGTTAGAGCGTTGAAACTTAACTGTGGACTTTCTATCTTAGGTTGTGATGATACTATTGTGGGTGTAACTACATGGGTATTTGTTCCGTCATACTTAGGAATAAACTTGTTACAACTGAAACATTTTGCTGATCCATTTTCATTTACAGAAACTGCATCACTACTCCCACATAAAGGGCATGGTTGTTTATGTTTTATAAATTTTGTTTCCATTCTATCTCCTTAGAAAAATTGAGAGGTGGATAAGTCACCAACTTATCTCTTATACTGTTGTCGTGTTACCTCTCGTGTTAAGTTTTAATTGTTTGACTTTAATACTTCATCTTCTTCCTTTTTACTTTTTTCTGAAGAACTGTTTACAATTTCAACAATTCTATTTGAAAAGAAATTAATACCTGCTTGTATTTCTTCTAAGTCAAGCATAGTAGTTGCTTTCTTTTGAGTCAAGCGTTGCACTCTTCCGAAGATGCCTTGTGCTTCTTCTGGTAAATCATCTACCGAAATTTGCACATCATCAATAACAATGTGAGGTTTATTTTCTTCTGTCATAATTAAAACTCCTCTCCTCCTTCACCTTCATCAAAGAACTCTGCTCCATCTGCGTTCTTGTAAGGAATTAAATCTACAACTTGAACAGCTTGTAAATCTAATCCAGTATAAGGTCCGTAAGCACCTGTTCCACTATATTCGTTGTACTGCACACGAATCTTAGAGCCGTTGCCTACTGCTGCATCTAAAGGTTGTTTGTTAATATCTAATAATCTAGGAGCAGCTCTGACCATTCCTTTTGGTCCATTAACTTTTCTTTTAATTATTAACGCAGGTCCTTCTTCCATCTGCTTAACTTTGTGTCCTCTAGAAGCAAAGTCGTTTGCAGTTTCTTCGTCAACAACTAAATTAACACTAAAAACTGGTTCAAACTTTGTGTTTGGTGTAGTAATGGAACACCAATATCCTTGTCCTTCTAAAATTGCCATGTCGTTCAATCCTCCTGTGGCTGTGTGTTAAAATAAAGTGAGAGTTTTGAGAGCCACTTACTCTCGAAGTGTGCTTTATGTGATGCAAATTAAGCGGAGATAGACTACAAAAACAAGGGAATATGCTTAACTGCTCTCTCTTTTGGTCATTATATCATACATTAAAATATAATGTCAAACTTTTTTACCATCCTAAATCTAATTTCTTTTTAAGTTCAGGAATACCTAACATATCTTTGTAACAAGTTATGTTGGGATATTTTTTTAAATACTTTACAATCCATCTATCAGTCATAGCTGATAAGTGCATAGTTCCTTTGACCATGAAGTGTGTTTGTTTAGAAAGCATAGTATCTATATTAGATAGATTTACTTTCTCTGCTTCTTCTTCGTTCAATAAACTACGCACCCACTCAACCTGAATAGGTTTGATAAGTCTTCTAATTTTTTTCATCTGCTTTGCGTTCATACATTATTCATCCATGTTATGACAGGCATTACATACCATTGCCCTGTTTTAAGCATATAGAATAACATAGAACACAAACAGATTGCAACTATTATTTTATTTATTTTCATCGAAATATTTCTTATCTATAAACATTCGATTATATTTATAATATTCCTCACATGAAGCATACAAAGGCATACCATGCTCTGATCTTTCATGACAGTTTTCTATGTATAAGTTACTGACAAACATATCAAATTCTTCTTTAGATTTTCTAATATCTTCTTGCATCTTTTTATAGTCTTTGATTATTTCTTTTGATAAAGCACTCATATTATTTCCCCACCCAAAAAGATATATCAGCAGTATCATCAAAAACTATAGACTTCTTTTTGTACTCACTTTTATCCCAATCTATTTCACGGATACCATTCTCATCCTTAACTTCTTTTCCGTTCTTGTGTTTCTTATACACATACTCTCGTTCATGGTATACAATATCAGGATAATCATGCGGACTTATATCTTCCAAGTCTATATCTATACCTAGTTTCTTTTTAACAAGAAGCTGTATTGCTTCCTGTACCTCGTAGTAATCAAATGTTAATTGCATTATAAACACTCCTTTACAATGTTCTCAATGATAGCGTCAATGTTATCTACTGCATCTTTAGGTAGTAAAGATATAGCAATCTTGTTAGCTATCTTTTCTTTTAGTTTCCATTCATTTACACCTGTCTGAGTAGACAATACTCCGTTCCATCTGTCATACTTTAATTCAAAGTC